>LUMT01001260.1_pt1 | contig 13700 bp, 15 predicted proteins | sample 729741 | NCBI WGS metagenome assembly LUMT01 (sample SAMN03860299, study PRJNA289734) | marine metagenome | biome: seawater column; feature: ocean; material: water; isolation source: Red Sea water column Station 192 - depth 50m | place: Saudi Arabia: Red Sea | collected 2011-10-15 | depth 50 m
ATCCTCGTTCACTCTCCAAGGGAAATGATCCCATTCGGCTTTCCAATTTTTTCTAATAATGTGGGGACTGAAGTAAGAAAGATACCAAGCAAAATCACGCCATGCTAATTGCCTTATAAACATCTCTTTTTCTTTGAACTCTACATCTTTATGACCAACAGCCGAATGCCAGATTTCTCGAGCGGAGATTTCACCATAGGCAAGGTTCTCAGAAAGGTTTGAGCTTTCTGTCAAATCAACCCTATCTCTTGCTTGACCATAATTTTTAAGTCTCTGATGAAGAAAGCTATTTAGATTTTTTTTAGATTTTTCCTCACCAACATGTACCCTTTCAATTAAATACTCTTTTCCTCGCCCTATTCCCTTATCCAGTTCCCATTCGCTAAGATTATCACTCTTTGGCCATTTCATAGGTGAAATAAGTTTAGTGGGTTTTGGTACCGTTGGTTTTACCTCTTGTTTTGATAATGCTCTCCAGAAAGGCGTAAATACTTTATAGTATGATCCCGCATTAGTTTGAGTTTTCCAGGGTGAGTGCAAGAGAAGTCCTTCGGTAGACTTTACTTCAACTCCTTGTTCCTTAAAATAGGATTTGATTTCAGTATCTCTTTTAACCGAATTTTCATCATATAGCCTATTCCAAAAAATTTTAAAGTCGCCAATCGACGATCTTAATTCTTTTAACACATAAAGTGGATTACCTTTTTTTAAAATAAGTTTTGAATTGTGTTTCTCTAAATCTAAAGAAAGGCTCTCTATTGACAATCCTAGCCTCCACTTAAATGCTGCTCCAGCATTATCAGTATGCTCATCCAATATAAACAGTGGGATTATGGGCCTACCATCTAGCGTTGCACTGTAAAGAGCTGGGTTATCACTCAAACGAAGGTCTCTTCGAAACCAAACTACATTTACACTCATTATAAATCAGATTATCTAAAGGTGTCGATCGAGGCCACTCATCAATTTCTCAACATCGTTGCCTGAGGTGTAGTGAACAAAACTCAATCTTATTACTCCCTCATGGATATCTACATCAAGCGCCTGAAGAAGACGGACCGCATAAAAGTCACCACTACCTACCGAGACATTTAGTTCGTTTAATTCTTTTGCAAGCTCAATATTTGATTTTTTTGTTACTATGGCAACTGTTGGAACTCTATCTTCAATTTCGTAAGAGCCCAACAATCTAATATCTTTTTTGGTTTTCAAAAAATCGAGCAAAGGTTTCAGTAATTTCTTTTCTTGATTAGAAATTAGATTATTTAGCTTATCAATACATGAACTTGATGATAATTCGCTATTCAGATGATGGTCACTGAGAGAATCGTAGTAGTCATAGATGCCACCCAACGCGGCGACTTGAGCATGATCAGGTCCAGCAGGTGTGAATCTCTTATTTGGAAATTCTTGATTAAAATAATGACATTGGCTCTCTAATTCTGTAGCCAAACTATCTGAAACATACATAACGCCAAGATGTGGCCCAAATGTTTTATAAGATGAAAATAGATATATATCCGGACTAAAATCATTGATTTGCGGTATCCCGTGAGGTGCATAGCTTACTCCATCCACACAGGTGAAAGCCCCTGCTTCTCTAGCTATTGTACAAATGTCTTTAACGGGGTTTACCTGGCCTATTATGTTAGAAGCATGCGGAAACGCTATCAAACAAACAGTTTTATCAACTAGTTTTTTCAAATCATCTAAATAAAGGCTGCCATTAGACCTTACCTTCCACTCTCTGACCTCAAAGCCTTGGCTTGCTAAATTTCTCCATACGCCGGTATTAGACTCATGATCTTGATTGGAGACTATGATGACCTTTTTTTTATTTTTTGATAACCGAAGCGCATTAGCTAAAACATACGTATTTTGAGAAGTTGAAGGACCCACGTGAAGATTTTTTAACGGAACTCGCAATAATTGAGCAATCTTTTTACAACTGTTATCCATTTCTTCACCAGCCTCAATAGACCCGAAACTTCCCCCAGCATTTTCAAAAAATGCTTTTTCACTAAGGGGGTTATCTGCGTCGAAGGCATAAAAATGCCCTCTAACAAAGTTTAAATCAAAATCTTTCATCTCACAAAGGTGGTTTTACTTAGATCCTTGACCCCTAGACGTCGCGTTAACTAAACACGCCATATTTCCACTTGGATGCTTGTTTTCATGCATTAACTGATGCGCATGACCAATCTGCTCAAAATCATATGTTTCCGACAAGCACGGATCCACCTTTTTTTGGATAACTAATTCATTAACTGCACTTGCTTCATCGTCATTTGCTACATGTGATCCCTGCAACCTTTTTTGATGCATCCAATGATATCTTAAGTCAAGAGTGACATTGTAGCCAGTTGTACCAGCACAAACGACTACCATACCACCAAGAGCACATACAAAACCAGACGTAGGCAAAGTAGCTTCTCCTGGATGTTCAAATACAATTTTTGGGTTTGTTCTCTCTCCAAGTATGTCCCATATAGCTTTACCAAAAGATCTAGCTCCTGCCATCCACTCATTGAATGCAGGATCATCTGTATCGGGTAGTGGTCCCCAATGGCTAAAATCATTTCTATTTATTACACCAACAGCTCCTTTATCCATACAAAACTGTCTCTTCCCTTCATCAGATATTACAGCTATTGGCTTTCCTCCTAACGCAGAGACAATCTGTAATGCCATGGCACCGAGTCCACCAGCCGCTCCCCAAACAAGAACAACATCATCTTTTTCCACAGTATGTGGAGCCCAGCCCATAAGCTGCCTGTAAGCTGTTGATGCACAGAGCATATAACACGCCGACTCCTCCCAGGTGAGATGGTCAGGCTTCTTCAAAATTTGATGTGATTGCGCTTTAGCAAATTGACAATATGACCCATAGTTAGTTTCGTAGCCCCACACCTTAGCTGAGGGCGCAAGCATTGGGTCCTTGCCTGATAATACCCAAGGGTCATCAGCTTGCCAAGTACCAGAATGGATCACTACCTCGTCGCCCACCCATTGGCAACGTCATCTCCAACTTTATATACAATACCTGAGGCATCTGAACCACCAGCATGAAAAGTCTCAGGCTCACCTTTCTTTTGTCGTGTTGCTATAACATCTACAGGGTACCCAAGAGCCGCCCAAACATTATTATAATTTATCCCCGTAGCCATAACATAAACCAAAACATCTTTTGGCCCAATCGTTGGAACATCTATTACTTCACTTTTCCATGCATCAATCGGCTTACCAAATCTATCCTGTCTAACCATAAATGCATGCATTTTTGATGGAACCTCTCCAAGAGGTGGTTGGTCGCCTAAATCATATAGTTCTTTCGTGCTCACATTACTCTCCATAAATTTGTATTTTTAAACTAGTGTGTTCCCCATTTAATTTTGCATAATTCTGCGCTTCTACCTTCAAAATCCCATACACGACCAAACGCTCGAACTCGCCCTTGTTCAGCTGTTGAAATAATAACCTCCGGTCCCATCCAATATGTTGAGTTTTGGAAAGTTACTGGCTTCCCTTTCTCCAAGCCTTCAATAGGCTTAATAACCCCCTGAATTTTTTTTCCAACATTTACTATTCGCTTTTCACCTTCTGTTTTGTACTCAACTGGAGATCGCTCACTGCCAAGGTATGTTCCTGTCAATATTGAAAAAAGACCCGTTGTACCACCAACTTTTCCAGAGAATATTTTATCAAGAGCGTCGAAAGCCTCATCTCCTGCACTATCATCGATAAATGCCCCGATAGTCCAATTTCCTCTTGCCATTTTTCCAGGAATTTCCATCAGCATCCCTACATTAAGGCCTGAGAGATCTACATCACGAAAGTGTCCGTTATCTATTCTTACAGCTAACCACGTTTGACAATAACCCTCAGTAGGAGGATGATCTCCAAGACTTACAGCACAAGGACAAAACACAGTACAATTACAATTTAGTGCGAGCTCCCCATTTATAGCCCAATCTACTTTCTCCGAACCCATATCCTATACTCCTAAAGTTTCAGAACCAAACTAACACGGTTCCAGAACCAATCAAGATTAAAGATAGTGGTTTTGAGATATATTTTCCATAATCAGGAATTTTCTCTAACATCATGAAAAAAGTCATTATAGCCATAAAAGCTAAATTCATAACTCCCCCGACAAAAGCTAAAGCCATTAGAGCCCAACAGCAGCCAAGACAAAACAATCCGATCGATACCCCCATGTTGAAGGACCCACTATTCCCACTCTTCCAGTTCTGTAGGAAGAAAGTAAAGGGCCTTTGGCATTTGATTAGACATGCTTCTTTATATGAACTGAGCTGATATAATCCTGCTAATACTAGAAAGCCAGAACTGATTAGAGAGCTCACAAACGCTCCCTGATCATTTAGCAAATAAAGCCTTCCAAGAAAAACCTGTGTTAAAGACATTAAAATAGAAAAAATCATCCAGATACTTAAGAAACCTGTAATGAACCACCAAAAACTATTTTCTCTTTTTCCACCACTTTCCAATATATCTTCATATGTTTTGAGCGTTGGAATTATAGTAGGTGACATCATTGCAATACTCATTAAAAACCACATAAAAAAAACCCCAATGATATTTAAGTCCGAAACCGAATTGCTGCAAATCTCTACTACCCTTGTGACGAAATTTGCATTATTTGGCAAAAGACTCTCTAGTGCCATTACCACAATTGCAATCCATGCAATTAATAAGACAGTGTAGAAAATAATCCAATTATTTATGCGAGTGGTTATATTTGCCATTTGTATACTATTAACCGAATAAAAAGCTTTTTTTGATGATATACTTTTTTACCAAAAACTATTCCTTACATGATGCGTTGCATAAAAAGTCAAATATTTTTTTATGCTTCAATGTTTTAAATTTAAACGTTTTTCTATTATTATTATGCTTAAGCAATTTTCACAAAATTAAATCTCTTTTTTATATTGTTACCTTTTATGCTATTGGTACTTATCAATAATCAAACCTATAATCGTTACTCAATTCTTTTAGATAGACCATAAAAAATCCAACATGAAACAAGCTCAAAGTTCTATTTCGATAAATTCATTATATTGCGCGATTGATAGCAAAGTAATACTCAGTGATATAAATTTCAATTTAAATTCGGGGCAGTCGATTACTATTACAGGCCCAAACGGAGTTGGCAAGACACTTCTTTTGAACACAATTGTTGGATTCAAATCAATTTTCAAAGGCAAAATTTCGATAAACAAAATTGATCTTTCCAATGATCCTTCAAATAGGCAGGAACTTACGGGCATAAAGCCTCTATCCATACTGGGCTAACGGTAATGGAGACATTAGAATATTGGAAAGCATATTACAGCTCGGATGCTAATACTAGCGAATTGATAAAATTCTGGGATCTACCAAATAAAACTGTTGAAAGTTGTTCCGAGGGTCAGCGAAAAAGACTAGCCTTGGTGAGACTTTCCTTGATGAATAGAAATATTTGGATACTCGATGAACCAACAACAAACCTAGATTTTGTTGGCAAGAAAAAGTTTTTGGAACTACACACCTCTCATCTTAGGGCAGGAGGCTTGTCGATAATTACTTCTCATGAACCGGCACAAGTAAAGGGACATAAAATAATTAATCTAGAAAGACATAGCGGTAAAAATTAAAATGCTAAATATTCTTCGACTAGAATTTCTATTGGTAATAAGGTCTGGTTCACACGTAGTTTTGGCTTTTTCCTTCTTTTTATTCTTTATCCTCTTATTCGCGCTTTCGGCATTTGGTGATAACTTTGTGCTTAGTAATATAGGTCTGACTGCAGTTTGGTTAAGTCTTTTAATGTCTATCTTGCTTACTCTAAACAAAGTCATTCATGAAGATTACGAAAGTGGTATTTTGGACTATCTTTTGATCGCTGATATTCCCCTAGAGGTAACAATGTTTTTAAAAACGATTGTTCATTGGGTTTCAGTTGTTATTCCGCTCATAATTATAATTCCAGTTGTCTTGATTACATTTCAAATAAGCTCTGATCATATTTTAAGAATTTTTATAGTGCTACTGTGTGGATCTCCTTCACTCAGCTTTATAGGAACAATGATATCCTGCCTAACGTTATCAAACCGCAGTAATTTTCTTCTTACAACAATTACTATACCGTTTTATTTCCCAACTCTTCTTTTAGGAATTTTCTGCTGCAGTTCCAGCACCACCGATTTATTTGCCTTGGAATATTTGCTACTATACGCAAATACACTATTTACTGTGGTACTCAGTCCCTATATATCTGCGTATGCAATTAAACTGAATTATTCATAAAATGAAAAACAGCGCGTTAAATAAATTTTGGAAGTTCTCTAACCCGGTACTTTTTAAAAAACTAGCAAAGATAATATCACCTCTTGCAGGTTTGATAGCTGTTTTAGCAATTATACCTGGTTTAGTTTGGGGGGTGTTCTTTACTGGCCCTGACTATAAGCAACTGGAGACAGTGAAAATAATTTTTATCCATGTTCCTGCAGCATTCTTAGCAATAAACGTATATCTTATGATGACTGTAGCCTCTATAGTTTGGTTGATTAGGCGCCAATACGTTAGCGCATTAGCAGCTAAATCGTCTGCAATGATTGGTTTAATAATGACTATTGCTACCATAATAACAGGAAGTTTGTGGGGTAGCAGCACTTGGGGAACTTACTGGGTTTGGGACCCTCGACTAACCTCATTTGCAGTTCTGCTATGTTTCTACGTGGGGTACATCATCTTATGGTCGGCTATCAAACCTTTAGAACGGGCAGCAAATGTTACTTCTTTATTTTGCATATTAGGATCTGTTTTCGCTCTTCTATCCAGGTATATCGTTTTTTTTATAGATCAGGGTCTACATCAAGGCCCAACTTTGTCTCTTGACGAAGAAAAGAATATTGATGACAGCTACTATTTTCCACTTATTTTAGCATTAGTTGGGTTTTCATCTCTTTTTGTTTATCTTTTACTTGTACGAACAACTACTGAGCTTAATAAATTGAAGCTGAAATTAATGGGATAGTCCGGGATCAATGTTATCAATTTTTGGGAAGTTTTCTTTTGTAATCATTGCATCTTATGTGAGCACAATTGCTCTTATATCAGCCCTGATAATACAAACCTTAATTTCTAAGATAAAAACAGATAAAGAATTAAGAAAAAAAGAAACTAAAAATGAATCAAATTAGTTTCAAAATAATTTTAGTCAAATAAAAAGTAATCTGATCGGTCAAAAAAAGCCTAACTTTTATTTAACTCCTCTGAACCACTACGAGACTCCCCAAGAAAAACATCTTGATGTTTCAAACTACAAATTGGTGAACTTCTGGGCTAGCTGGTGTGCTCCCTGCAGAGCAGAACATAAATCCTTAATGTCAATTCAAAAGAATGGATACCGTATAATTGGCGTAAATTATAAAGATAATCCTTTAAACGCGCAAAAATTTCTTACAGAACTAGGCAATCCATATGTAGCAATCGGTTCAGACCAATCTGGTAAAACAGCTATAGACTGGGGAGTTTATGGAATACCCGAAACTTTCCTTCTTGATAAAGAAAACAATATCTTACTAAGGATTGCGGGACCGATAACTAGTACCTTATACGAGAATAAGCTTAAAACGTATCTTGAAGAATAAGTCTAGTTTTCCTTATCAACAAGATATTTCTGAAATAACTTATATTGAAAAGCAAAAAACAGTAGGCTTAAAATTGGCATTCCAAAAGTTTTAAAATTCACCCATTGATCTTGGCCAAAATACCTCCATACCAGTTCATTAAGAAGGGCAAGACTAATAAAAAAAATAATTATTCTCTTTGTGAGAAGCATCCACCCTTCTTCTTCTAAGGCTAACGTGGATCCCATTAAACTTCGTAATAAGCTTCTTTTTCTCATTAGACCTATGATCAGAACAACCGCAAAACTAAGATAGATAATTGTAGGTTTCATCTTTATGAATGTCGGATCTTTGAACCAGATTGTTAATAATGCACCAAAAAAGATTACTAAAACCGCCGTAATAACAGACATTTTGGATATCGTTCCTAAGATCAGGTAATTTAATAACGATGCAATTAACAAGATGGGTACGAATACCTTTGTGGCAAAGATTATCTTTTCAACCGAAAGGTCTTCACCGGTCAGATTATTTGAGTTGGGAAAATAGTAATAAGCCAGAAAGAATGCTATCAATGGAACAAACTCTAAAATACTTTTTGTGAGTGAATTTTCTTCTTTTTTTTCCATTAATAATTAATCTCTAAAATCACCAATCAAAGCCGTTGCAAATTCTTCAGGATCAAATGGCTGAAGGTCATCTAATGTCTCACCAACCCCTATAGCATGTATTGGCAACTGAAATCTATCGGCAACTGATATTAGTATTCCTCCTTTTGCGCTCCCATCCAACTTAGTCATTATTATTCCCGTTATATTGACCATTTGCTGGAAGATCTCTACTTGAGAAATAATGTTTTGTCCAGTGGTCGCATCGAGAACTAATATTATATTTTCAGGGGCTTCGCTTTTTACTTTTTTTATAACAGTGACAATTTTTACTAACTCCTGCATAAGATCTGTTTTGTTTTGCAATCTTCCTGCTGTATCGATAAACAAGAGGTCCATCTTTTCATTTATAGCTCTTTCAACTGACTTATACGCTAAAGAAGCTGGATCGGATCCTTGCTCGGCCTTGATAATTGGGACATCTACCCTCTCCGCCCAAACAGATAACTGTTCAATAGCTGCAGCTCTAAAAGTATCACCCGCTCCAATCATTACTGATTTTCCAGCCATCTTAAATTGTGATGCAAGTTTACCAATTGTTGTTGTCTTACCAGATCCATTAACGCCTACCACCACCACGATTTGCGGAGCCGTTTTATAGATTGGAATGGGCTTAGCTATTGGCTCTAATATCTTAGTTATCTCGTCTATGAGATATTCTTTAAGCTGCATTACCTCTATTTTTTTTCCATATACTTTTGACGAAATTTTTTCTGAAATCTTTAAAGCGGTTTTACTCCCTACATCGGATGAAATCAGGATATCTTCAAGTTTCTCTAAAAACTCATCATTAAATAAAATTTTCCTTGGGTCTGGCTTTCTCTTTAATAAGTCAAGAGCTTTTTTTACCACTGATTTAGCGTTGGTGACTTTTTGACCATCTTTAACGATATCTTTGTTTTGATCAGTATCACCTTCTTGTACGAACTGACTTTTTTCTGATTCACTAATTTTCTTCGAGTTACTTTCATTTTTTTCTGACTTTTCTACTGAAACTTTTCTCTCAATATTCACATCGACTTCATCTTTAGATACTTCGTTAACGGCCTCATCTAAATTTTTTGTAAATTTCGAACTGGAGTTAAATAGTTTATTTTTAAGTTTTTTGAAAAATCCTGTTACCATTTTGTAATACCAACTTTCTACTTATCTGCTCTTACTCTTACCTTACCATCAGCCCATTCAATTGTAAGAGCACTTTTACTTTTCAATTGAGATTTGGTGCTCACAATTTTTTCATCTTCATCTCGTATGACAGAGTATCCCCTGGACAGGACTTTTTTATAACTTACGCTCTCTAACAATCTGGATGCCGCCATAAAATTTTCTGATTTTTTTCTAAAGTTATTCCAAAGATGCTTCAAAGCCATCTCATCTAATAAACCTAATCGTTTTTTTGTATCAGAGACATAGTGGAAAATTTGCTTTAGCCTCGCTGATAGATCCTTATCTAATAATTTTACGTCGTTAGACATCTCAGAAAAAGCATCTTTAATAATACTATCGAGTTTTAGTATGTTCATTGTAAGTGATTTTTTCATATCGTTCAGGTTTTGGTATGGGCTTTTAAGCTTTGCAGAGCATTGATTAAGCAAAGACATTTTTAAAAATGTTATCTTTGCCGCACTATTTCTTAAATTTGTAGAAAGGTAATTTAACTGCCCTAAAATTTCTGTTCGATTTGGTAAGGCAATCTCTGCCGCTGCTGTGGGAGTGGGCGCTCTTACATCCGCAACAAGGTCTAATAGTGTTGTATCGGTTTCATGTCCAATAGCTGAGATAATGGGAATCTTTGCTTCTGATACGGCTCTAATGAGACTTTCGTCATTGAAAGGCCATAAATCTTCAAATGATCCCCCTCCCCGGGCAATTATTAATAAGTCAGGTCTAAGGCCTTTGGTATTGGCTTTTTCCTGATGGAAGAAGTTAATTCCTTCTATAACATCTTTCGCACAACTATCTCCTTGAACAGTAACTGGGAAGATAATAACCTTTACAGGAAATCTGGCTTCAACTCTGTTCAAAATATCTTTAATAACTGCCCCAGATATAGACGTTATTACTCCGATACTAAGAGGGTACGTTGGTAAAGCTAGTTTTCTTTTTTCACTAAATATACCCTCAGCCGCAAGTTTTTCCCTTCGCTTATTTAACATTGCAAGTAGAGCCCCAATCCCCGCTGCTTGTATATCCTCCACTATTATTTGATATTTGCTGTGTCCAGAAAAAGACGATATGCGACCTACTAAGACAACTTCATTTCCTTCTTCGATTAGATCTCTTTTGGTTAGTTTGGTACCTCGCCATACAACGCTAGCTAATATTGATTTGTCATCTTTAAGGTCAAAATATACGTGGCCAGAGGCAGGTCTGCTAACCCTGCCGAGTTCCCCCTTTACCCTGACATATTCAAACTCCGTTTCTAATGTATTTCGTATCGATTGGGATAGGGTCGTAACAGTAAATTCCGGTATGTTCTCTTTTGTCATAGCCTTTAGATCACAACTGATTTTTATTTCTTTATATAATCACTCCTATGAGTATCATGATCGAAAAGGATTGGAAAGAGAATGAAAATTTTGATTATTGGAAACGGTGCACGGGAACACGCATTGACTTGGGCTATATCCCAAAATCCAAGATGTACGAAAATTTATTGTAGCCCAGGGAATGCCGGGACCACCGAATTAGCGACTAATGTTGATATTGATGTGACATCAAATAACGAAATCCTGGAAATGTGTTTGCTGCATTCCATTGATCTTGTAATAGTCGGGCCTGAGAAGCAATTTGAGCAAGGTCTTACAAATGCTCTCAAAGAAAAAAATATATTGGTATTTGGGCCAACCATGGAAGCTTCTCAATTAGAAGCCTCAAAATCCTTTACCAAGAATATGTGCAAGCACAAAAAAATACCTACTGGAAATTACGAGATTTTTTCAAGAGTTGATGACGCTAAGAAATTTTTGAGAGAACAACCTACACCCTACGTAATTAAAGCAGATGGACTTGCTGCAGGTAAGGGAGTTTTAGTTTCAAGCGATATTGAAGAGGCCCACAATTTTATAAGTTCTATCTTTGCAGGAAAAATTGGAACAGTGAAAAGTAAGGTTATAATTGAAGAGTACCTTGAGGGCAAAGAAATGAGCGTCTTTTTTGCTATTGATAAAAAGACAATAAAATACATCGGAAGCGCCCAAGACTATAAAAGAGCTTTTGATCATGACCGTGGGCCTAATACTGGTGGTATGGGTGCCTTCTCGCCGTCTCCTTTACTAACAAAAAAAATTTTAGAAAAGATCTTGAATAAAATCATTAAGCCAACAGTAGAGTACATGAAAGAAACTGGTAATGAGTTTTCCGGAATACTCTATGCAGGACTAGTTTTGAATAATGGAGAGCCAAAACTTATTGAATATAATGTGCGTTTTGGTGATCCCGAATGTCAAGCTCTGTGTGTTCGATTAGGTGCTCAGATATTCGATATATATTTTAGTGGAGCAAAAAATGAATTATCTAGTTTATCTATTAATGAGGCATGTGACAGTGCTATCACAGTTATTGTTGCAGAAAAAGGATATCCAAAAAACCCAAGAAGTGATTGTGAACTAAACGACATAGTTGATATAAAATATAATAAAGCGTTAAAGATATTCCACGCTGGCACTTATTTTAAAAATAACTTTTTATGCAATACTGGGGGACGAATTTTTAGTTTTACAGTAAGAAGCAAAAATCTTAAAGACGCTAGAACAATAGTGTATAAAGCACTAACTAAGATAGAAAATGAAAACATTTTTTACAGAACAGATATTGGCACCTATTAAATTAAATTTGTTTTTCGGGCATCCTTACAATTAAGCCTTCTAAATCATCAGTAACTGTAATTTGGCATGTTAGCCTAGAGGTTTTATCATCGGGGGAAAAGGCAAATTCTAGCATGTCACTTTCCATATCTTCTTTTTGGGGAAGTTTATCAACCCAATCGTTATCAACATAAACGTGGCAAGTGGAACAAGCACAGGCTCCTCCACAATCAGCTTCAATGCCTGGAATATCGTTGTCACGAGCACCCTCCATCACTGTTAGCCCATCTTCTACATCGACAACGTGTTCGGTCCCATTGAACTCTATATAAGTAATTTTAACCATTGGGAAGGAACTTAATATTATTTTTTTAATTATACAATCTTAAATTTAATCTATTAATAACAAAAAAAATGTTCTATTTTTGTTCTCATGAAAAATGCTCAAAAAAAAGATGCAATCTTGACTTGTGCTGAATTATGTACTTTAGAGAATAACTCTTTTGCAGCAGTTGCAGGGTTTGTAATTGTTAAACAGATGCCCTCAACAGCTAAAGGGACAGTGTTTCTAACATTAGAGGATGAAACAGGGACCTCAAATATAATTTGTTGGAATAGTGTTTACAGAAAGTTTAGGGATCAAGTTGTATTCTCTTCGTTTTTATTAGTACGTGGACAGCTACAAAGGGAAAACGAAGTCTCTCACCTAATTGCTGATGATATAAGAGACATCTCAAGACTTCTCGAACTTATTCCAAATATAAAATAAACCCACACTATTGAGTTGGCAGACCAATAAATCTTCTCATACCGTTTCTTAGTATCAACATAAGTATGGATGTTTTGTTTGCCTTTTTTGCCTCTTCGTTAAGTTTGTAAAGTTCATCTGTGGAAGAGATCTTTATCCTGTTAATTTGAATAATTACGTCTCCCTTTTTCAACCCTTTCTCCTCGCCAACAGACCCTGCCTTTACATCTACTATAACGACACCCTTTATATTTTGATCAATACCAAACTGTTCGGCTACTTCTCTTTCTAAATTAGACAAAGTCATACCTGCAAACTCGACTTTTTTTGTCCTTTGTCTCGATGGTTGGCTTGACGCAATGTTATCTTCTAATCGACCTAGTTTGACGGACAAGGACACTTTCTTTCCATCCCTCAGTACCTTCACTGACACCTGCTTACCTACAGGACTGTCCCCAACTATCCTAACGAGCTCTCTGGTGTCCTTTATCGTCTTAGAATCAAATTCAATAATAACATCTCCTGATTTTATACCCCCAGTTTTAGCAGGTCCATCAGGGACATCAGTAACTAAGGCACCATCAGTTTTTTCAATACCAAGAGCTTCCGCAACATCTTCAGTAACATCTTGTATTCTTACCCCTAACCAACCTCTTCTTGTCTCACCAAAAGTCGTGAGCTGGTCGATTACTTTTTCAACTACAGCTGATGACATTGAGAAACCTATACCTATAGACCCACCATTCGGAGAAAGAATTGCCGTGTTAACACCAATTACTTCACCATCCATATTAAAAAGTGGTCCTCCCGAATTTCCTCTATTTATTGCGGCATCAGTTTGTAT
>LUMT01001203.1_pt1 | contig 13664 bp, 10 predicted proteins | sample 729741 | NCBI WGS metagenome assembly LUMT01 (sample SAMN03860299, study PRJNA289734) | marine metagenome | biome: seawater column; feature: ocean; material: water; isolation source: Red Sea water column Station 192 - depth 50m | place: Saudi Arabia: Red Sea | collected 2011-10-15 | depth 50 m
AGCCAAAACGATCAATCAGCTCAATGCGAATATTATTGAGTTTATGGGCATTCCCTGCATTACTGATACGTTTATAAAACAATAAGCGTTGATGCACATCAACGAGATAATCATCAGGAATCAGCGCAGGCAAATGCAGATTAATATCTGCTGTCAGATTCAGCGGTTGATCGAAGTTTGGCGATTTACCTTTTTGAATAGCTTTTGTAGCTTTTTCCAGCATTTCCATATACAAGCTGTAGCCGATCGCTTGCATACTGCCACTTTGTTGCTCACCCAACAATTCACCTGCACCACGAATTTCTAAATCTTCTGTGGCGAGGACAAAACCTGCGCCTAAAGTATTGGCACGTTGAATCGCATCCAGACGTTTTTCGGCATCGCCTTTGAGATGTTTAACTGACGGCACAAGTAAGTAAGCATAAGCCTGATGGTGCGAACGCCCCACTCGACCACGTAATTGATGTAACTGCGCCAAGCCAAGTTTATCCGCTCGCTCGATAATAATGGTATTGGCATTGGGTACGTCAATCCCTGTTTCGATAATGGTCGAGCAGACTAAGACATTATATTGCTTATGATAAAACTGCTGCATGACGTGTTCGAGTTCTTTCTCCCGCATCTGACCATGTGCCACAGCGACACGAGCTTCTGGCAACAGCACCCGTAAATTTTCCGCTGTGCGTTCAATGGTTTCTACTTCATTATGCAGGAAATACACTTGACCACCCCGTAGCAATTCACGAAGCACGGCTTCTTTAATCACCGCATCAGTTTCATCCATGACAAAGGTTTTCACCGCCAAGCGCCTTGCTGGAGGGGTCGCAATAATGGATAAGTCACGCATTCCCGAAAATGCCATATTCAGCGTTCGTGGAATTGGTGTTGCTGTCAAAGTGAGCATATCGACATCGGCACGCATCGCTTTGATGCGCTCTTTATCACGCACACCGAAACGATGTTCTTCATCGACAATCATTAAACCTAAATTTCTGAACTGCACGGATTCTTGCAAAATCTTATGTGTACCAATGACAATATCGACTTTACCATCAGAAATATCGGCAATGATTTTTTGATGTGATTTATTGCTGCCAAAACGTGATAACACTTCAATGCGAATCGCCGTATCGGCAAAACGATCTTTAAACGATTCATAATGTTGCTGTGCAAGTAAAGTCGTTGGCACAAGCACGGCGACTTGTTTGTCATTTTGTGCTGCAACAAAAGCAGCGCGCATTGCCACTTCAGTTTTGCCAAAACCAACATCGCCACAGACCAAACGATCCATCGGACGGACTTGTTGCATATCATGTAATGTCGCTGTAATGGCATTGTGTTGATCTTGTGTTTCTTCATACATAAAACCACTAACGAATTGATGATATAAACTCTCATCAAAGGCAAAAGCAAAACCTGGCTTAGCTTGGCGACGTGCATGGATATGCAAAAGCTCTGCCGCCACATCATGGATTTGCTCTAAAGCTTTGCGCTTCGCCTTAGACCATTGATCTGTACCGAGTTTATGCAGTGGCGCAAGTTCTGGATCACCACCACTAAAGCGACTAATCAGATGCAAATTGGTCACAGGGACATAGACTTTGGCATCATCCGCATAGTTGAGCTGCAAAAATTCATGGGTTTGATCATCAATATCTAAAGTGACCAAACCTGCATATCGCCCAACACCATAGTCTATATGTACCACAGGCGCACCAATGGATAGCTCGGTTAAACTGCGAACGAGAAATTCTTCTGAAACTTCTTTTTGATGCTTACGACGACGCTGAATCACCCGTTGTTCATAAAGCTGGCTTTCGGTAATAATCGCCAGTTGATCAGGCAATAATAAACCACGCTCTAAAGGCGCATCAGTAATGGCAAGTTGGCATTTTTCTTCAAAAAATTGTTTTAGTGAATCAACCACTTTGAGCTGATTCATTTTTAGCGATTCTTTTAAACCTTCACGACGTCCTGCACTTTCAGCGACAATGAGTACTGGATATTTTTGTGCCGAAATAAATTGTTTAACCTGACTAAATGGATCATCGAGTTTATGGTCAACACTGAGTTTCGGTGGAGTTAAACCATCCAAATTAATCGTTCCTGCTCGATCAGTCGCCTCATCAAAAGTCACGATAATTCGTGGATGCTGATTGAGGCGTTGAGCGATTTGCGAAGCATTCACAAACAACTGTTTAGGTGGCAAGATCGGTTGATCAATATTAGATTTTCGATCGTCATAACGTCGCTCGACTTCCTGCCAAAACTGTCCAATGTCTTGTTCAAGATGGGTTTCATTGACAATCAAACTGTCTGAAGGCACGTAATCTAAAAAGGTACTTTGCTGTAATTGCTGTGCACTAAAAAACAGTGGGAAATAGTATTCCAAACCTGGGCTAGCGAGTCCGTCCATCACATCTTGATAGATCGCATTACGCTTTGGATTAGACTCAGGAAACAGCTCGGCATAACGATCACGAAATAGACTACGCCCTTCTTTGAGTGGAAATTCTTTGGCTGGCAAAATTCGAAATTGTTCAATTTTTTCGATAGTACGCTGTGTTTCAGGATCAAAAAAACGTAGACTTTCCACTTCATCATCAAACAAATCAATACGCACTGGCGCATCTTGTCCCGATGCAAAAATATCCATGAGGCTGCCACGCACCGCAAACTCACCATGCTCATACACGGTATCCACCGCATGATAACCTGCGGCAACCAGTTGCTCACGTTTACGCTCGACATCAAATGATTCGCCTTGTCGAATATCGAAGTGCTGACCATAGAGCCAACTCGGCGGTGCAACACGCTGTGCCAATGTGGTTGCTGAAATCAGGACGACACCTGACTTTGGCATATTGGTGAGCAAACTTAATCGTTCAGAAATAATATCTTGATGTGGTGACAATCGATCATAAGGCAAAGTTTCCCAATCAGGAAACACACGGACGTTTTGCCCATAAAATTCGATTTCACTTTCAAGCTGTGCGAGATGCTGATGATTACGTGCAATGACCACAATCGGCTTGTCATGTTGCTGTGCAATCTCGCTGAGTAATAAACTACCAATCGAGCCTTGTATCTGCCCAACCCAACGCTTTTCTCCTTGATTTAATTGAGATAATTTGAGCTGTTGGATCGCAGATTGTAGCAACATAATTTTGAATAAAGTAATAATGAGAACCGCATTATGCTAGCATTTTCTAAGATAACAAAAAAGACAATCAAATACGCAATTTGATTGTCTTTAAATTACAACTTCTGCGAATAACTAAATTAGAACTTGTAAGTTAATGAACCAATGATACTACGACCTGCTCCCCAACCATTCCACACATTCAGCTTATATTTTTCGTCAGTTAAGTTTTTCACATTTACCCCCAGAGTCAGATTAGGCTGAATATCATATTTCGCCATCAAATTAACCAAATAATAATCATCTTGGCGTCCTGCTTCAGCCTCAATGCCTGTGACACCATCTAGGTAAAATTCACTTTGCCAGTTGACGCCACCGCCAATCGTGAGTTTATCCCATTGATAGCTAGTAAATATTTTAAAGGTATCTTCAGGAATATAGGTATTTAGCACATCACCGTTTGCATCCGTGGCATCAGTATGGGTGTAACCTGCTTGAATATTCCACTTTGGCAAAATTTCACCTGCAACGCTCAATTCATAACCTTTTACTTCTGCGCCATCTATTGATTCATAGATAGAAGTGCCATCAGCTTGATCTGCACCTGTATCTACACCTAAATTGTCTTGTTTCATTTGGAAGTAAGCAGCACTGGCATTTAGACGACCATCATACATTTCAAATTTGAATCCACCTTCAACACTATTGCCTTCTTCAGGATCAAGATAATCGTCATTGGCATCTTTATTAGATGATGGATTAAAGATCGAAGTATAACTCGCAAATGCAGAGAGTTGATCAGTAATATCAAAGACTAAGCCTGCGTATGGCGTAAACACACCATTTTCTTTTTGTTCTGCATCGGTAACTTTGCGCTCCCAATTGCTAAAGCGTGCACCAAAAATCAATTTAAGTGGATCAAGTAGTTGTAATTTTGTTGCAGCAAAAGCACCCAACTGATATTCATCAACCACTGTACGACCTGTTTCCAAAATCGTTGGTTGTTCTGAATAACCATTCCAACCTTCAATATCAACGACTGTAAAATAACGCCCATAGCTTGGATCATCAGATTCAACGCTATAACCATTGATACCGAACATCACATCATGCTCACGACCTAAGGCTTGGAATTTACCTGAAGTATAGATATCTAAAGCATGTACTTCAGGTGTACTGGTAAATCGCCCTGAGGTCACCACCATTTGCCCAGGTTGTAAAGTATAGCCTGCACGCGCATTGGTATAACTATCTTCAAAAACAATCGAACCTGAACCTGCCACGGCATAAACACGGTCATTTTTTGCTTTGGTGTAGTTATAGTTGGCGACAGCCTGCCAATTGTCATTAAACACATGCTCTAAGCCAAGTAAAACATTGACCTTTTCTGTGTTGCTGTAAGCATAATCAGCTGCCGCATTGTCTTCACGATCAAAGTAATCTTGAAGTTGTATCGGAGTATCATTGCATCATCCAATTCAACTTGTTGTAATGTGATTGCACTGGTTAATGTTGTTTTATCTGAAAGGTCAACATCTAAGGCACCATAGAACACTGCATTTTGGCGATGATAACGATCTTGTTGACTACCACCTTGTTCATACAATGCAACTGAACGCCCTCTAACACTGCCATCAGTATTTAAAGCACCTGAAACATCGACCTGACTGCGATAATTATCCCATGTACCGCCTTGCACTTTGATCGACCCTGTAAGCTCTTCAGTTGGGCGCTTTCGTACATAGTTTAAACTGGCACTTGGATAACCTGAACCGCTGGTTAAACCTGTTGAACCCTTGAGCACCTCAATACGCTCATAGATCGCAGTATCTTCAAGTCCCATCATGTCTTTGCCACCAAATGCAGCATAAGAACTCGGAATACCATCACGTAAAATATTTTTGATTTCAAATCCACGAGAATAGTAAGTACTATAACCCGCACCCTCTTGACCATATTGAATTGCCGTGACACCAGCGGTATTCATGAGTACATCACTTGCACTGGTCAGGAGTTGGTCTTCCATTTGTTGTTTTGTGAAAATCGTGACGCTTTGCGGTGTATCTTTTAAATCCAAATTTAATTTGGCCGCAGATGCAGTCGATTTTTCAGTATATGTATTATTATCTTGTTCTGCTTGTACTGTAATCGTCGGTAATTGCTGAACAGTTTCATCTTCAGCATAGACATTACTTGCACTTGCCCCAAGCAATGTCGCCAAAGATACACGAACCCCGATAGAAACCGCTGAGAGATTAAACATTTTCATAGAGTAATACTCAATAATCTAAATGCGAACAATTATCTTTATGATTACAAAAAAGTCAAACACTTCTGCTCTATTTATTTACATTGAACTCTAATTTTTTGAATGAATTTGAATGAAATTCTCGCAGAAACAGGGCCTCTACGTAGGAATTAATTTTTTCGAAGACTTTTAATTTTATCTAAAATAAATGATAATAGGTTTCATTAATATTTGTAAATCATCTCCGTTATGAAATTATTAGGCATTATCTTCGGAACGCTTGGCTGTATCTGTTTGTATCTCAGTCACTCAAATCAAAGCATACTTCAACGACAGCTTCCTTTAATGGTGCGTTACTCGGGATGGGGAGTTCTTGTTATAAGCTTGATCTGTCTGACTGTTTCTCTATCTATTTTGGTGGGCATCCTTGTTTGGTTAGCGATTATTACTGTTGCTTGGTCATTCCTGCCATTTATTACCTTGTTTAAAAAGTATCAGCCTGATGAAAGCGCAAAATAAACAAAAAATCCAACCAGATTGGTGGACGAAAACCTTTGCAGGTCTTTTTCTCGGTTTTAGTTTTGCTGCGATGATGGGTTCTATCGTCTTTCTACTTAGCCTACCGCATGTTGATCGCATGCTCTCACCGCAACTTGGCATGTGGACCATTCCGTGGGTATGGATGCCGATGTTTTTCCTCGCTTATATCATTCCCAAAGGTTGGCAAAGTGTGCTGATTTTCAGTGTTGCCAATGTGATTGCGTTTTTATGTTTATTTTTAATTCGTGCTTAACATAACGTCGTAAAGTTTAGGGTCTGTCGAAGAGATAGTAGAAAAGTTTAATAAAAAGATTGTTGAAAGGTTTAATGTGATGAAAATTCGTGCGGATTTAGTCAAAGTTTCTAAAAACTTACATACTTGGGTAGGTATTACCGCAGGCATATTTCTCTTCATCTGCTTTTTTGCAGGTGGCTTAACCATGTTTCAACATGATTTAAGCAAATGGGCTTCACCACCATCGCAACGTCTTGCACCGATTGAACTCAATCAATACAACAGCCTAATTCAGCAAGTACAACAACAATATCCTGAAGCCTATAAAGCAGGCTTTGAACTGAATTTTTCATCAAAAGAATTACATAATGCACCGATGCAGTGGGAACCACCGCATGCAGAAGAAGAACATGATGAACATCACTTTGAAACTGCGCAAGGTCGAATGCTTGCCACACTGGATGATCAAGGTCAGCTCCTCGTCAAACAAGAAAATGTATCTAAAGTCGGTTGGTTGATCGAGCAATTGCACGAAACCGCAGGTGTACCTGGTATGCTTGGGCATCATACGCTTGGTGTGTATATCATGGGCGTGGTGGCAGTGCTGTATTTTCTTGCCATCATGTCGGGTTTAATCGTACTTTTACCGACATTGGTCAAAGATTTTTTTGCCATTCGTGGCGGTAAAAATAAAAAACGATTTTGGTTAGATACGCATAATGTAGTGGGTATCGTCAGTTTACCCTTTCACATCATTATCGCAGTGACAGTCATTGTTTTTGCCTTTCACGACCTCCTCTACGGTGCAATGGGTGCACTCGCAAAACAGCCCTTGTTTGAACGTAGTGCGCCTACGGTGGTTATTAATGAGGCACAATCAAAACTAGATATCGAAAAGATTTATCAAAAGTTGCAACAATCCGCCCCTGAACATCAAATCTTGGCAATGCGTTTAGGCAATCTTGAAGAACCACAAAAGGCGTCTGCTTTTGCGGCACTGTATCACCCAGATCAAATGCTTCGTGGCGATAACTTTGCCTATATGTCGTTTAATCCATATCAAAATGATGCCTATGATAACTCGACACTGTATGAACATAGTGGAGTCATTGATAAATTAATTAATTCGATGTTTTCATTACACTTTGGCAACTTCGGTGGCGATCCAACACGTTGGCTATATTTTATCTTAGGTATTGGCGGTGCATTTTTGTTCTATTCAGGCAATATTCTTTGGGTAGAAACTCGCTTAAAAAAACAAAAGAATCCAAATCTACCGCCGCCACAACAACGTAAAGATGTGATGTTTATGGCGAATTTAACCGTTGGTGCATGCTTAGGTTGTGTGCTTGCTGTGTTTGCCAGTTTACTATGTTTACGATGGGCGTATGTGATCAATCCACAACTGCTCAGTATCAACCACATCATGATGTATAGCTATTACAGCATATTCATCATCAGCATGATCTATACCTTCGGCATTGGCGTTGCAAAAGCATTACCGCAATTGTTATTGATGATTGCATTGGTCTTATTGGCTATCCCAGTGACGAGTATTATTGCGATAACGATACCAAACCTCGGCTTATGGCATGCAGGCATTGATTTGATTTGGATTGATGTTTTTGCAATCATTTTTGCATTGGCTTTTTTACGCTTTTATCAACAGGCTCATACTCGATCGCAAGTTGCATTTGAAGGTTCGATTTGGTCAGCTAGAAAACTAAAAATGGCTAATTCAGAAAAATAAACATTCGAAGTGTTTTGTATCCTTCTATTGCAGTGAGTAGTATAGTATTTAGAAGAAAATGTATAAAAGATTCATTTTTAAGACTTAGTTTAAACTTTTTGATCAAACTAAGTCCTTGCTTTAGAATTTTACGATTAAGCCAAAGCTTTTTCAATATCCGCTTCGAGGCTTTCTGGTTTAGTCGTTGGTGCATAACGCCCAAGGATTTGTCCATCACGACCAATGAGAAACTTAGTAAAGTTCCATTTGATATTGCGATTAATAAAGCCTTTAGTTTCACGCGTCAGATAACGGAAGATCGCATGTGACTCAGGCCCTTTAACATCAACTTTGCCAAACATGGGGAAGCTGACACCATAGTTGCGCTGACAAAACTCACCAATCTCTTCGTTACTACCTGGGTCTTGGCCACCAAATTGGTTACAAGGAAAGCCAAGAACCACTAAACCTTGATCTTTATATTTTTCATATATCGCTTCCAAGCCATGAAACTGAGGGGTAAATCCACATTTGCTGGCGGTATTGACGATCAAAATCACTTTGCCTTGATATTCAGAGAGACTCTGCGTACTGCCTTCTAAGAGTTCAGCTTCAAATTGATAAATATTGCTCATGGGTAATTGTCCTCATCGACATTTTGTTGAGTTTGTAGTTTTAAAGATGCAGAATTAATGCAATAGCGCAAGCCTGTTGGCTGTGGACCATCTTCAAAGACATGTCCAAGATGTGCATCACAATTATGACAAGTCAACTCTGTACGTGTCATGCCATGGCTTTGATCATTGTGTTCTTCAATATTACTCTGATCAATCGGGCGAAAAAAACTTGGCCAGCCTGAACCTGAATCATATTTGGTTTCGGATGAGAATAAGGGCGTACCGCAACAACGACATTTGTACACGCCATCTGCTTTGCTATTCCAATATTGCCCTGTAAAGGCAGGCTCTGTACCTTTCTGACGAGTGATACGAAACTCTTCAGCACTGAGTTCACGTTGCCACTCGCGGTCTGTTTTATTGACTTTTCCCATTGCCCGCTCCTTTCATTCTTGTGTTGAAAATGTCATGATTGCATCTCTTATATTTACGCTACTGTAATAAAAATTGCTAGTGTAAAATGTATTTAAAAACAAAAGTTCACAAGTTTTTTACGGTGAACTCCTTCTACTCATTGGAAATTACTGGAATAGGTCATGTCCACTCAAAGTCGTCATACACGGGAAATTAAAAAATCAGCTAAATTGGAGCATGTTTGCTACGATATTCGCGGACCTGTGTTACGAGCCGCCAATGAGATGGAGGAACAAGGTCACCGTATTATCAAACTGAATATTGGCAATCCTGCGCCATTTGGTTTTGAAGCACCGCAAGAGATCATCAATGATGTGGCGCTCAATCTACCGAATGCGATTGGTTATTCTGATTCAAAAGGTATTTTCCCTGCACGTAAAGCAGTGTGTCAGTACTATCAGCAAAAAGGCATTTTAGATTTACACGTCAATGATGTGTATATCGGTAATGGTGTGTCCGAGCTCATCGTGATGTCGATGCAAGGTTTGCTCAATGATGGCGATGAGATGCTCATCCCAATGCCTGACTATCCGTTATGGACTGCTGCGGTCAATCTATCAGGCGGTACTGCAATTCATTACAAATGTGATGAAGAAAATAGTTGGTATCCTGATATCGCCGATATGGAATCGAAAATCACAGCCAATACTCGTGGTATTGTCATTATCAATCCAAACAATCCAACGGGATCGGTCTATCCACGCCATGTTTTAGAGCAGATCGTGGCATTAGCACGTAAGCATGATCTGATTTTGTTTGCTGATGAAATCTACGACAAGATCGTCTATGACGGCATTGAACATGTCTCTGTTGCTTCGATTGCCAAAGATTTGTTGTGCATTTCATTCAATGGTTTGTCGAAATCCTATCGTATTGCGGGTTTTCGTGCGGGTTGGATGGCGATCACAGGCAATAAATCAAAAGCACGTGACTTCATTGAAGGCTTAGATATGCTCGCTTCAATGCGTCTGTGTGCCAACGTCCAAGCGCAATATGCGATCCAAACGGCGCTTGGTGGTTATCAATCAATCAATGATTTGATTCGCCCAGGTGGTCGCTTGTACGAACAGCGTCAAATCGCTTGGGAAATGCTCAATGAAATTCCTGGCGTGAGCTGTGTCAAACCAGAAGGTGCGATGTATTGCTTCCCAAAACTTGATCCAAACATTTATCCAGTCGAAGATGATGAACAACTGATGCTCAACTTGCTCCGTGCAGAAAAAGTCTTATTAGTTCAAGGTACAGGTTTTAACTGGCCGACACCTGATCATTTCCGTGTGGTGTTCTTACCTGCGCCGACTGAGTTACGTGAAGCGGTCAGTCGTATTGGTCGATTCTTTGCGGCATTAAGAGCTTAGATTTGACGCTGAAATAAAAAAACTGAAATAAAAAATAGAGGCATAATTCAAAATTAATGCCTCTATTTTTATGGATTTTAAATGTACAGCTTATTGAAAATGCTCTAACAATACTTGTCACCTTCTTTCGGTGAAATACTTAGCCATTGACCATCGGGCTGAAGCTCCCAAGCTTGCTGATTGTCTTTGAGATAATTCTCTAAACCTTGCTCAATGATACGTTTACGAAGTACAGGATCTTCAACTGGGAAACATGCCTCGACACGGCTAAATAGATTCCGATCCATCCAGTCCGCACTTGAACAGTACACTCGTGGATTCCCATCATTTTCAAAATAATACACACGAGTATGTTCTAAGAAACGTCCAACGATCGAACGCACATGAATATTTTCTGATAAGCCTTTCAGCTTCGGACGTAAGCAACAAATCGAACGAATGATAAGATCAATCTTCACTCCAGCTTGCGACGCTTCATACAATTTATCAATCAATTGTCGCTCTGTAATCGCATTCACTTTGACGATGATACGGGCTTTCTTCCCTGCGATCGCATTGGCAATTTCATGATCAATAAAGTTCATCAGTTGCTGATGAAGTGTAAATGGCGCATGTAACAGCTTTTTCAGCTTCACCGTTTTGCCCATACCTGTCAGCTCTTGGAAGACACGATGTACATCTTCGGAGAGTTCTTTATTGGTCGTGAGCAAGCCATAGTCGGTATAAATCCGTGCATTTCCTGCATGATAGTTGCCTGTACCGAGATGCACATAACGCATCAGTTGATTGTCTTCACGACGCACAATCAAGATCATTTTGGCATGGGTTTTATAGCCCACAATACCATATACAACGACAGCACCCGCTTCTTGCAAAATATTCGCTACAGCAATATTGGACTCTTCATCAAATCGTGCACGAAGTTCAATCACTGCCGTGACTTCTTTACCATTACGTGCAGCTTCGGCAAGCACTTGCACGATTTCAGAGTTTGGACCGCTACGATACAAAGTTTGCTTAATCGCTAAAACTTTTGGATCACGTGCAGCTTCACGAAGTATATTAATTACTGGCGCAAAAGACTCATACGGATGATGCAGTAAAATATCTTGCTTTTTCATCGCCGAAAAAATACTTTCAGAATTTTTCAGTATCTTTGGAATCACTGGCGTGTGCGCACTGTAACGCAAGTGTGGGCGTTTAAAATTTGAGATCAAACGAGTTAAGTTGACCGGTCCATTGACCTTATACAAATCCGAATGCTCTAAATGAAATTCTTCAAGTAGATATTCATAAATATGTTGCGGGCAGTTTTCAGTCACTTCTAGTCGCACAGCACGACCAAAGCGACGAGAGCTCAACTCACCTTTTAAAGCTATCGCTAAGTCTTCAACATCTTCATTGAGTGCTAAATCGGCATTACGTGTCACACGGAACTGATAGCATCCTGTCGCAGTCATGCCAGGGAAAAGATCAGAGACATGCTCATGAATAATTGCAGAGAGCATCACATGATGCTCATGACCACCGGTTAGCTCATCAGGCAAACGCACCACACGAGGTAGCGAACGTGGCGCAGGCACGACGGCAAGCTCAATCTGACGACCGAAAGCGTCTTTACCCTCTAATGTGACGATAAAGTTTAGACTTTTATTCACCAATCGAGGAAATGGGTGCGCAGGATCAAGGCTAATCGGCGTTAAAACAGGTGCAACCTGCTCTTGGAAATATTTTTTCAGCCAAACTAACTGCTCATCGCTCAATTCATCACGCTTGAGAAAACAAATATTTTCTTCACGTAGTTTTGGTAAAATTTCTTCATTTAAAATACGGTATTGGCGATCAATGGCAGCGTGCGCCGTTTCTGAAATACGATCTAGCACTTCACGTGGTGTCAGCCCATCAGGACTATGACTTTCGTTGCCTAAATACAACTGCTCAAGCACGCCAGCAACACGAATTTCAAAAAACTCATCCATATTGCTCGAAAAGATCAACAGAAAAGTTAATCGATCAAGTAGCGGATGCGCAGGATTGACTGCTTGCTCAAGGACTCGCAGATGGAAGTCTAAAATTGAAAGTTCACGATTGATATAACGATCATGAAAGGTATAGTTATTGGTTAAATTCAAAATATTGTATAAGTTTTGACAACCTATTCAGGCAACTGACTATGCGAAATATAGCGTAAGATCATTTGCTTACGTGCTCGAAACTTGCCATCAGGACCATGATCTTCATAGTAGCGTGGATTTGGAAGCATCGATGCAAGGTGTGCCGCTTGCTCCTTGGTCAGACTTTTTGAACTTTTACCATAATAATGTTGCGTTGCTGCTTCGATACCGTAAATCCCTTCGCCAAACTCAACTGAATTGACATAGACTTCCAGAATACGTGCTTTCGACCACATACGTTCCATCATCCATGTAGCTACAGCTTCTTGACCTTTGCGTACATAAGAGCGTTTGTTAAATAAAAATAGATTCTTCGCAAGTTGCTGAGAGATTGTCGATCCACCTGCAACGACTTCGCCCTTCTTTTCATTCTTCTTGATTGCATCCTCAATGCCTGCCCAATCGAAGCCATTATGCTCAAGAAAGCGTCCATCTTCTGCTGTAATTACAGCACGTTTAAAATTATCACTGATATCTTCGCTATCTTTCCATTCATGCACGACTTTGGCATTGGGTGTCGTCCAATAGTAAGTGCGCATAAACATGGTTGATTCTACTGGGAAAAAACGCCAATACGCCAAACTTGTGAAAATCCAAATTTGCACCAATAACACCGCACAGACCAATACCAGTAATAAACGAAGAATAAATTTTTTCATATCAATCTAAATCTAACACTTCAAAGTGAATCAATTCTCAAAAAATAAGCCTACACATTGAGTAGGCTTAATCATCAACTTAAACATTCTAACCAAAATTCATAACGTAAAAACAGCCATTTGGCATATTTCAGCACGCATGGCTATAAAGTTCTCATTTTTACAGATTTAAAATTCAGAAAATGATCTCTAAAACCATGTCTAAAATCACTATCAGAAATCATCGTCAAAAATTTTAGTGCGGAAACTTATCCTTCGCTTGATCTGTCAAACTGATCTGACCGGTAACGATGTGATAATACATCCGCCAATCTGATACAAAGCTATAAAACGGTTGCTTAAATGACGCAGGCTTATTTTTTTCAAAAACAAAATGACCGACCCAAGCGCAAGCATATCCCGCAAAAAAACCCAAAGCGACATAACGTTTTTGACGTGTTTTAATCGCCTTACGAAACGCCAAAAGACCTAAGCTACTACCTATAAAA
>LUMT01000095.1_pt1 | contig 13581 bp, 19 predicted proteins | sample 729741 | NCBI WGS metagenome assembly LUMT01 (sample SAMN03860299, study PRJNA289734) | marine metagenome | biome: seawater column; feature: ocean; material: water; isolation source: Red Sea water column Station 192 - depth 50m | place: Saudi Arabia: Red Sea | collected 2011-10-15 | depth 50 m
ATTTTCTATCATACGAAAAAGTCCTCTAATGATGATACAGCCTCAGCTGACCAATCTATTGATTTTAAAATAATATCCAACGGGTCAAGAAAAGTTTTCTGAAACTGTAAATCAAAATCAATATAATCATGAAGACCAAACTCTTCGGGAAGTTTGTCGTCGGGAAAAGCAATGACATTCTGTTGAATTGGATTGTTCTTACGGAGATAAACAAACTTAATCTTATCGCCGTTATTGATATAACGATACTTTCTATCTAGTCCATTCTTCTTGATGTAATAGTTGTAAAGGAGAGAACCGCGACAGTGTATCGGTGTACCTTTACGATAGATTAGGTTTGTATCTCTATAAGAACTAATATCAGAAACTCCACGAGGAAAAGATATTTCTTCGGGAGACATATTTTTAAAACCTTTTTTAAAGTCAGCAATAGCTTCTTGTGTTTTTGACTCATTACCTTGAACAATAATCTTAAACATCTGTTTCATAGCTTCACGACAGATAGCAGGTGTCGATGACTTGACTGCTTCGATACCCATAACTTTTAGTTTAGGTTCTGCATATCGAACACCTTCTGAATCATAAACATTAAGTATGTATCTTTTTTTAGCTGTCCATATACCACGGTCAGCAATAACTTCTCGTTTCATAACCATACGATTTGTAAATGCATTTGTATCTTTTGAGAACTCTTGGAATGCTTTTTCAAGTACGGGTTCTAAAGCACGTTGAGCAAAAGAATCAAGGTAATCGACATTAACATCTATACTATGATTTGAATGATACTTTTCAATAAAATCACCTACACCTACATACAAAGAATCAGTATCCATAGCAATTACTCGGTCTTTATCATCTTCCATAATTTTCTGTAAGTATTTATTTATAGCAACTTCACTATGTTTTATAACTGTTTGGCCTGTAGTAGTTACACCCTCAGCAACTTGTAAATCAAAATATCTGAAGTAACGATTACCCATTGCTCCATATAACGAGTTAAGTAAAATCTTTGTAGCCATCTGTTTGTTTTCTAAGATAGTAGCTTTACGAATGAGATGGTCTGACTTACCATCTTTTTCAATCTGTTGTTTAACTTGTAACATTTCATTCTTTGTAACAACACGCGTGTCATATAAACTCTCTACGATTTCGGGAATGATACCTTTCTTATCTGTACGGAAAGTAGCACCATTAGAAGCTTTTGCACCTTTGGCATCGGGTACACGAATTAGAGTTTCGGGTGACATATTATATTGAATAATAATATTCGGATACAGAGAGTTAAGATCAAAAGACATAACCCAATCATGCATACCAACATGAGGTTCTTTTACATAACCACCAACAAATGCTGCCTTCTTGTGTTCTTTCGGTTGAGGAACAGCAATCTTCTTTTTCATCAACTCACGAAAGATAATACAATCCCAAATAGCTGTAGTACCTAAAGTATCATTGAAGTTTACGCCAGCCATGTAAGCCATAGTCATAACTAAATCAATCAGACCAAGTTTCTCATCCATCCGAGAAACAAGTTCTACGTCTTTGATATTGTAATCGATATATTTCTGAAAGTCATTCTCGTACAAGTCCATCAAGTTACCAACGTCAGAGTAGTCAAGTTTCTTCTCACCAAGAACTACACTTGAAATGTGATTCAACGAATACGATTCTTGATTACCATAAGTATAAGCAAACTTCTTAAACAAATCCATATAGTCAAGAGAAGAGATACCAACAATATCAAAAGTAAGTTGTTCTCGTCCCATAATCTTTACAACACGTTGGTCAATCTTACCCCAAGGTGATAGATGCCTAGTTTCTTCTTCACCAAGTATACGAGCCAAACGATTTACAATATACGGAACATCAAAGAACCTAGAGTTCCAACCCGTAATAACATCGGGAGTATTGAATGGTTCTTTCCACCATTCTAGGAAAGCAGACAACATAGTCTTCTCATTATAAAATTGGAAGTACTCGATTTCTAAACCGAGTTCAGATTGTTGTGGTTGATAGTCTTTCATACCAAACACAATATACTTATTAGAACGACTAGACTTCAAAGTGATAGCTAGTATTTCTTCTAGAGCTTCTTCGGGTCGAGGGAAACCATCACTAAAGGCAGTTTCAATATCGACAGTTGTTACATTAATTAAACTAGTATCGGCTTGAATTGTATCGGGAAACATTTGTTGGATACAACCATGAATGTGTCTCGTGTTACCGAATATCTTATAGTTATCCATACCACCATACTGAGTAACGAAATCTTTACATTCTCGCATAGAAGAAAGAGGTACGGGAGAAACTGGCGTACCATCCAGCCCATGCCATTCAGAAGTCCGCTCTTTTGACTCGACATACATATATTTTATTTTACGTAAGTCGGGTTTACCTTCGGTATCATAGCCACGATATAAGATTTGATTACCGTACCGACTTACATTAGTATAAAAGCTTACAAAATTATTCATACAAATATAGTATCACAGATTGTTCATTATGTAAAGAAAAAAAAGGAGGTCTCTATGGTAGCAGACCTCGTAAAAGGTGGGAAGTTGGGCTCAGGGTTACCAACGACTTTCAGAAACAAATATCCTGTTTTATAATATCCTACTTGTACCCGCTCCTCGTTTCTCAATCACTTGACCGTTGATTCGATTCACAGTGCCTTTCTCCATTTGTCAAAGAGATACTCAGCCATTCCCGATAAGATACCGTCATATCTTATCAAAATTTTTAATACTTTATTTATACATTTCTGTTTTAAAGTATGCCAATATTATACAAAAATTTAGCCTTTAAGTAAAGTACTTTTCTTGCTTTTTTTGCCATTTATTTCAATAGTTCTAGGTTTCTTTTCATCAGGTATTACTTTACTAATTTCAACTTTAAGTAAACCATTTTCAAAAGAAGCTCCATCAACTACCATATACTCTCCAAGAGTCCATCGTTTTTCAAACTTACGATAAGCAATTCCTTTGTGAGTATATTCTTTTTCATCTTCACCTTTGTCACCTTTAATAGATAACACATTATCATCAAGTGTAATTGTAATATCATCGTTATTATATCCAGCAAGTGCTAGTTCGATGGTATATGAATCTTCTTCTTTATCATGAACCACATTATAAACGGGAAAGTTTGTATCGTGGTATTGAACGTGTTGTTCGAATCTATCGAACATATTATCGAAACCGATGAATCGGTTTTCAGGTTGTAGCACATTCAATAGATTATTGATGTGCGATGCAGTAAGCATTGTCATTTGTTTGCCTCCTTGTTAAGCAAGTTATATGTTATGAAGACCTCACTCGAGCATCTTCAAATCTATTTATATTAAGAATAGCTTCTTCCTTTAGAATTTCCTATGGAATATTTACTCTCTAAAATCCATTCATTTTTTTCACGATGTGATATAATCTTAATCTGTTTTAATGGTGCAAAACCATGTTCAGTATTATGACCTACTATATCTAACAACCCCCAATCAGATAATAATTCAGTTATTGTATTTCTACGTGCTAAATCATTTTCTGTTATATTAGTGGGTTTTCCATCGAGTGCAAATAATTCTTTAAAGTGAGTAATAAAGTAACGTCCTTGTTTGTGTAGGATATGACAAGATTGATATAGTGTGTTTTCATCTCTTCTAGATGCCACACCGATTCTTGTTAATGTTTCTTTAATTTTTAGAAAATCATCAGGCTCATTAAGTGATACTTCTAACATATCACTTGGTGACCATTCTATAAGTTCATCATTCATACAGATATTTATACTAATTATCTCTTTGAACGACCGCCTTTATCTAACCTTTTCTCTAAATCATTTATAGTTTGCTTATCAAATAAATTACTAACAGATTTAGCAACACTGCGACTATAACCAAAGTACTCGCAAATAATATCAATTTTTTTATCGTCATCTGCTTTTAACCATTTACTGAATCGTTTTCTTTTCTTCACTGTACTCTTTAAAAAATCGTATTGCATTTTACTATCTATGTGACAGTTAACATTCATCTCATTAGCAAGTAGAACTGTATCTTGAAAATAACCTAATCCTCGATTAACAATAAAAGGAACATAATCCTTTTCTGATTGTTCATCAACCATAAGGTTTTTCTTTGTCAAGTTAATTGAATTTAAATAATCAAACGGACTCAAAATATTTCAAACCAATCTTTTGGTGGGTACTTAAAATAGTCCCATACTTTTTCAAAGTAATAATGTATAATTGTCATTAGCACCGAAATAAATAATCCAAACCATGTTGCATGCCAATCACCAAACCATAGTCTAGCCATTAGAATACATATTACAATAGAAAGTAATCTCCAAACTATTACTTTTTTTGCTGTATCACCCATTTAAATCTTTTATCATATTTGCTTTAGTTTTTCTTCGGTCTAACTCAACACCAATGCTACGACCATATTCTTCAATTTCTTTTTTTGTCATTTGCATTAGTTCATCTGAATCTAATTTACTAGGTTTATTACCAGCCCATTCATCAATGGACTTAATTAACTTATCCAACCACTTCATTTTTTTCTCCATTAATTTTATATATTTCTATTAATTCATTCCAAGTATAAAAAGGTAAATCTAATTTATTTTTTTCGTAATACTTATAATCTATATTTTTGCTTTTTGGTTCAATATTAATACTATCAGTTGGAATAAATTCATTTTTTTGTACTATACCTACACCTTCATCAAATAAACCTATATTAAATATTACATCGTCTCTATCTATTAAGTCCCAAGATATTTTCCAAGTTGTGCCATTCCAACCACCCGATTTTGCTTTAGCAGGTTGTTCTCCAGCTCGACTTTCAGCAGTAGGTAATAAATCATGTAATATAATAAATCCATTTTCATTTAAACAGTTTAATGAATTATTTAAATCTATTACAACTTGTTCATATAAATGAAGACCATCAATAAATATAATATCAAATTTTTCATTGTGTTTTTGAAAATATTCATCACTAGTCATTCTCAATGTACCACCACGCTCAGGATCAATTCCTACTTTATTTTTTATTTTAATTTTATTGAAACATTTATCACTTCTACAACCAATTTCTAAATAACTTTTTGCGTTATTAATTTTTCTAAGATAATTAATTAAATCTATTCTAGTTGGAGGACATATCTGTAAACCAAATTTAACACGGCGATTGTCTACGAATGATTGATAAAAATTTTCTTTATTCATCTGAACCTTCTTCACTATATTCACCGCAACCTAATTCTAATTTAATTAATCTCTCTTCTAACCATTGTACATACGTCATAGGTTTTATTTTACTATATCCAGTCTTTTTTGTATTTTCTGTGCATATTTTTTTCATATATTCTTGGTCTTTATTATATTCAGTTCTTAATAGTTCTGCTTGATGTTGAAAAACTGCATTATATGTTATGTTTGGAAATTGACTCATTTAAATTTTAAACTCCCCATTAGTTCGGTTAGACATGCAACTATATTTAGTTCCTTATCAGCAACAAATGCTGCTTTGTGTTGATAGTCTGCAAGTATTAAAACCATTTGTGGTATTGACATTGGTTCTAAATATTCATAAGCATTATCATAAAGTTTTCTAAATATGACACTTGAATCTAAATCGGGATTTTGTGCTACCCAACCTCTCATAGATTTGAAATTCTTTTCTCGTAAGAATCCAACAAGAGCATCGATTTGTCCGATAGACGTTCCGACCAAACCGCTAGCAGATAACTCACCCGAGCTACTATAACGCTGAGCTTCATTAATAACCCTGCGCCAATCAGGTGCGTACAACATAATAAATTCAGCAAGGATTCTTTCATCATACTTTACTTTCTTTTCATTTAAAATACTTGATAATCTTTTATGAAACTGTGCTGCCAATCCAGCAAGATGTTTTTTTGTAGTATTAAACTCAATTACTGCACAACGTGATTGAAGTGGTTCAATAATCTTGTTACGGAAGTTACAAGTAAAGATGAACCGACAATTCTTACTGAACTCTTCAATGAAAGCACGAAGTGCAGGTTGAGTAGATTGTGGATTTAAATAGTCTGCCTCATCAAGTATCACTACTTTATAAGAATCAGAACCATCTAAAGATATAGAAGAAGCGAATTGACGTATCCTATTACGGAGTACGTCTATTCCACTATCTTCTGAAGAGTTGATTAAAATATAATCAAGATTTAATTCATTACAAAGTGCCTTTGCTACGGTTGTTTTTCCTAGACCCGATGTACCCGACAATAACATATTATGCATATCGCCTGATTCAACAATCTTCTTAAAAGTAGATTTTAATTCATCGGGTAGTATACAATCATCTATAGTCTTTGGACGATATTCTTCGCACCAAAGGAATTCACTTTTGCTCATATTTTATTTACTCATCTTCATCATCATTAATTACTGATGCTACTTCAGCTGTGTTAACATCTACTACTGTAGTTTCTGCTGAGGTAGCTGATTCGTCATCAACTGGCGGAACGGGTGGTTCTACATTTTCAGCTTCTGGCGGTCTGTTTGCTTCAACAAACGCAACTAGCCTTTCACGCACCTGTCCTACAGATGACAACTCAGGGCCTTGAAACGCCCCTCTTTGTGAACACGCATCAATAATTTGTATTGTGTTAGTAATGTCATTCACGTTTAGTTCTGCCATAGTATTACTCCTAGGTTATACACTATAATTAGAGGACTTCTCTAATGCAATAAAATAAGTAATGTCGTTACCCACCCATCTAGAAATAAGTTTAGACGAGAGACTTACCTCATAATCAGAAGGAACGACCTTCAAATTATTTATTAAGAAATCAAAGTTAAATGTTGAATTAGTTTTAACATCTTCCTTATCAAACCAAAAAGCATTTTTACTTGAACCCGTATTATCAGTTACTCGAACTGTTAATGTTCCTTTATCATTTCCAATAAACTGTAAGGTATTATTACCAAGTGAACTTGAAGCTTTACGTATATCATTCAATTCACTTTCAGTTAATGTAAATGTTACATCAGGCTCAGGATATGCTATATCCTTTGTTGGTTTAGTTAATATGTTAGGGTCAGCATACGTGTATTTTAAATTATAACCCTTATCATTTTTAACTGTTAGTTCTCCATCTCCAAATTGAACATCTCCGTCTTCAATTAGAGATAAAGTCGATATAAGTTCGTTTAGATCATAAACACTAAACTCCTTAGTAATATCTTCAATATCAGTTTCTGCAAGAATATTTTTTGCTTCACTAATAGTTTTTAGTTTTCCCGACCCACCGTATACGATGTTCGGATTTATAGTTGCGAAGTTTTTTAACTTCTTTATTGTATCTTTACTTAATGACATAATTATCCTTTTTAATTGTGTGCTATTATACCAAATATTAATAACATTGTAAACAAATAGTTTTTAAAAAATGCCCCGTCTCCGTAGGAGACGAGGACTTTGGGTTATTAAGGGAAACCTTCTAAATCCGTTATGTCTTTCGGGCCTCTCCCCGTGACTCGTATTCTCTCCTACCGACATCAAGCTCAGCTTTCGAAATAGGATACAAGAGTCATCTATTATTTTACTTCATATTATTATCCCTTATGCATAATCATTTGATTCTACTACATCTGATGATGTATACTCATTATTAAAACTATTGTCTTCTGACTCTTCGTCAGTCAACTCACCAGCATCAATCTTTGTATAAAGGTCAGTGAATGCTGTAATCGTATCTTCATCGAATCGATTGATACACATCTCAACAGACTTGACTCTATCTTTGAAGATTGAGAAAGTCTTGATGACGTGACATAAACGTCTAGTTGAAACAACCTCGTCAACACCGTCAGCCTCGAAAGTCTTTCTGATGATTGAAGCCCAAGTGATTAACTTCTCAAGGAAGTCTTCATCCATGGCATCGAACTTTGTCATGTGATTCTTGACAATTTTTTTCTCGATACCTTTTGAAGGCCAAGGTCATTAAACTCATATTGGGTCTTACCCTTTACAAAATCATAAATCACCTTGGATAGTACCTCTATCAATCTCGTCAATCAAAAGAAGAGCACCTTCTTCCATTGCTTTGATGACAGGGCCTTTACAGAAAACTGTCTCACCATTGATTAATCTGAAACCACCAATCAAATCGTCCTCATCAGTTTCGGGAGTAATCTGTACTCTCAAGAATGGAACTTTAGCTTTGGCAGCTGATTGTTCGACCATCATTGTTTTTCCATTACCCGAAGGGCCGGAAATATAAATCGGATAAAACATCCTAGACTTCATAATAGCCTCGATGTCTTTTGAAGCACCCCACCTAACATATTCCTTTTCTACTTTAGGAATGAATACCTCAGCGGACTTAATGGAAGTAACACCCGTAGCTAGATTCATAGCTGGTTCGGGAGTCTTCTCGACTTCTAACTCGTACAATGGAGAACCAGGCTTAGCTTGAACTAAAATCCTTGGAACAATGTACTTAACTTTGTCGGCAGAAATACCAACTTCTTTAGCCAACTCAACCACATCGTTTTTACGATACGACATACCTGGCTTTAATACAGACTTGACTTTCTCAGCCTCGTCAAAATATTTTGTCAATCTTTTCATAATCTTAATAACCTTTCTAGTTTTTCCCTTTTACCTATATATTATAACAAAACCCTTTGAGAACCTCAATACTAATCTTGCTTCGTAAGCCACTGCTAATCAACGGTTTACAACTTGAGTGCAAGATTTTTTCCTTTCTTTTGTAAGTGATTCTCTCGCAGGTACTTACAACTTCGACAGTGTAAGATTTATTTCCCATCAATAAACTCCACATAATCTCCATAATAACTTTTAAATACTTCTAATAGTTTTTCATATCCTATCAAACTTGCATCATCTAATTCTTTCTGAATTGATTTGTAATCTTTATCTAACCATTTTCCATATTGTGTATTTAATGTTAGTAACATTCCGACTACAGAGTTTACTGTATTCATATGTTTTAAACTAACTTTACATTTTAATTCATCCATTATGCTACCATCTCCATGAACTTGTTAACAAACACTCGGTCTTTTTTTCTCGATGTTTGGTTGTTAATGAATGCTCTACTTAATTGAGCATCTGTCATATTGTTTGTATTGACATCACCAAAATTGTTTTCATCTGTTAAATCAGTTTTTCCATTACTGTTTAGAATGAATACTTTATCCATTGTACCAATGTAAAGATGTTCTTTGTGAGGAAACCCTTGACCTTTTTCTCGAACAACAATCTTGTCGTTTCTCCATTGTTTAGTTTCATCTTTAGTCAAGTAATAGTAACCAGCATAACCTATTTCATTTTTACTGCCAGTCAAGAAGAAATGACTTACAGTTGAACCCGTTACATCTCGAAGATGATTAATGATTGAATTGAAACCACTATCTCTTCCTTCGAAATCTATTGTACACATCTTACCTGCTACCTTACCAATGGCTTTTGCATTCCAACTATTCTCATTGTGAAATCTTAAACTTTGACCAGCACCGTCAGTCAAAAACATCGTAGACATTTTTTGTATCTTGTGTTTTTCTTTGAACTCTTTAATCAAGTGAGTCATAACAATAGCTGTTTCTGAAAGAGGTGTACCACTCATTTTTTCTACATTAGATGGCTCGTTACCATAGTAACTATCGAAACATTCTGATGCCAAGAACGTGTGACGTAGTGCTTGTTTCCAATCATTCTTTTTCATATCTGAAGAAAGTAATTCAACAATCTTTAAATCATCTAAATCAGCAGAACCACTAACTTGAGGAAGAGGAACTACTTCTACGTCATTACTACCACGATTATACCAATTACTTTTGTTAGTAAATCCGTAAACCTTGAAAGGAATACCAACTGACTTACAGAACATTGAAAGGTTGATTGCTTGTTTATAAACTGTTCCGATTTCATTACTCATTGAAGCTGACATATCAACAATGAAAAACATTCCGTGAGATTTGGCATCGGCCAAAGTTGTAATCGAACTGAAAATATCTTCACTGTATTTGTAAGCGTGAAGTTTGTTAACATCTAGTACACCCGACTTAGCAACTGTAGCTCGAGAGTATTGGTAAGCTGACTTTTTCATTTCAAACTCACTCTTAAGATTGTTAATAAACTTTTTAGAAGTTGCATTGAACTTTTTGTATTCTTCTGAATAATCTTTGTATGTATTATTTAAAACATCATTAAAGTAACTGTTTTCCATACGAGACTCAAGCACCTCTGAATAAGGAATAATTGTTTTCTTGATGTCTTTTAAATTGTAATCAACCATTTGGAAAATACGGTCAGAATAATAACTGTCCATATCTTTGTCAAGACGTTCGTCATCAAGACTGTCTTCAAAAGCTTTTTGAGAAGCTGGACTATATCTTCCGTCATAACCACCCTCACGACCAGCACCACTCTCTTCTGATTCTTCTGATGAAAGATTCATCAGTAACAGTGTCATCACTTGGAGCCCAATCTGAATTTGACTCTGAACCCTCATCGATTGAATCATTGTTATCTGAACTGTCATTTGAAAAAGACTCTGTATTATCTTCGTTGTCTTCTTCGGGTTCATTCTCCTCAACCCACTCTTTTAATTCTTTAGATACTGTAAGAACATCGTTGAATGATTTACAGTTGAAAGCTTTTTTAACAAGAGGTAACTCTTCTTCTGAAAAAGGAACATCAACTAACTTACGAAGTTTAGCTTTGATATTGATTCTGTCGATAAGACCTCTATCTTCCATAGGTATCTCATCAAGTTTGAAAAAGTCTTTATTGTAAAGAGCAGTATATCCACCAACGAAAGAACGAATCAAGCCAGGATATTCTTTCTGAATCATTTTCTCAATACGAATATCTTCTACTACATTACAGACTGAAAAAGGAACACCTTTACATTTTTTCTTGAACCTTTCCATACAATCATGTGGAGTATTTAATGCGTGGGAAACTTCGTGACCAATGAACAAATCAAGTTCGTCATTACTCATGTTGTCCCAAAGTGGTAATCGAAGAACACGATTCTTAATATCGAAGGAGGCTGTCTCAAACTTACCTCTCTGAATCGTAATGTTTTCTTTTGAAAGTAATTTTGCCACCATTGATTTGACCTCGGTGGACATTAGTGTTTCTATCTTTGATTCTTTGTCAGTATCTCTATAACCCATAATATATTTCCCTTATCATCTACAGCTAAGATACCATGTAACTGCCAAAAAGTAAAGGCCTAATTTGCACGAAAAACCCCTTATATTTCGGGCATTTGCAAATTTACACTGTCGAAGTTGTAAGTGATTCAGTAGCAAGTGCTTACAAAAATAAGGGGTTCTTTTTGTGTCTTATGCTTCCCAAGAGCTACCTCTGTACTGGCCAGATGTAACTTTAGGTGCTGCCTCAACTTCTTGTGGGTTGTATGTTGTACCTCTATAAGAAGCGATGCTAGGTTTTACCACCGCTTGTTTAGAAGTTACAACTTCAGCCCCTCTGTATAATAGAGTGCCCATTGTATTCTCCTGTTTACGGTGCGTTCCTTCCTCACACTATGTGAGTACTTCCGCCCTTTCGGGTGAACGTATTAAATCTCTGTTGGTGCAGATGGAACACTTATTCCAAATGCTGTACAAGCTTCTTCTTTAGAAGCATAGTATGTAAATCCATCTATTGGATATGAGTAGTCAGCATGACTACTAACATAATATGTTTTCCCGTTGTGATGTATTTCAACCGCATCGGTTAAATAATTATTTTCGTATCTATAAAATGCTGCACTCATATTAATATGTATCTATAATATTGTCTCTACCTGAATTTCCTTTAATAGTTTTTAGTCTATCATTCCATTCTGATCCAGCTCTTTTTCTAAAATTATTTATCATTTCATGTTGAAAGCCATTACTATCGAAAACTCGATAAACTTTTCCTTTTACGCCACATAGTTGACATGGTTGTGAAAGAGGTTTTTGATTTTCAGAAATAGGTACGTTAACCTCAAAACTGCCATTACAACTGTCACATGCAAAAGTATATATCATAATATAGCTATTTATATAAGTTATAGTGTTAAACGATAGCCTAAAGTTAATTTATTTCTGGCAACTGATTCTGCGTCTTTATGAGGATTCATAGTAAAACCCATGAAGTTTAATTCAATAGCATGGTTTCTACTAATTGTATATGTATTATTCCATATAACAACACCAAGATAATCTTGTCGAGTAAGGCCCGTTCCGTTTCTGTCGTAGTCCTCAAGGTAATTACTTTCTGAGACAACTATTGCAGACATTGTTTCTAGTTTTGGTGTTATATTATATTTAACATTTATCATTGCTTTATATACGTCTTTTGAGTTCCAAAATGCTATTGACGAGTCGACTGTTTCGTAAGTTAAAGATAATCCAGTCATTAAATTTTTTGCTAGTTGGGAATTTAAAGATACTTTCCAAGATGGGCCCCAACCACCGCCGTCTGTTTCGTGATGGCCATCATCTCCTTGTAATACTGTTGTTGCATGGCCATACCAATAATCTAGTTGTAATATAGAAGAACCGCCGATTACATACATTAGACTATTATAAATATCTCCACCATAGAATCCACCACGATCATTTGTGTATTCATGATGAGCACCTTCTATTCCGTATGTCCAAAATAGTCTTCCTTGCCATACTTCATATAACTGATGTATATTAGCTGAGTATTGTTCAAAGTCTCCGTCTGTATACATATCACCAACTGCTAATAAGTTCTCTGACCATTCTTTTGTTTTACGGGTTAGTCCTAATACAGTTGAATGTTTTCTAGAATATGTATGTGAAAATTGTAAATCGGTTTGAGTTTGTTCCCAAGTTATATCTGAATCAATATCTATATCAGTTGGTTCTCTTTCTGATATAGTCCACTTGTGAGAAACATCTATCGTAGATTTAAAATTAGGTTTATATTGTAGTTTAGTAGTCCAATTATGAAATAACATTTGTTTGTTATCTATATCTCTCCAAACAAACTTTGGACTATACATTGTAGATAACATTTGTTTTTGACTAGCAGATAGAATAGCATCAATACTTACTATTTGTTCTACATAGTAAGAACCTGTTTCGTTACCTGCTGTACGAGTAAAGATATTATCATCATATCCTGGCCGAGTATGATTTTTAAGAATTATTAAATCGTTCAGTAATCCATGTGATGATGTAACTGACAACAAAAATACAAATAAACAAAAAAGCTTTTTCATAAATGGTCACCTAAATAATCTTCTTCCTACTAACAAACCTAATCCTGATATTGTAATTAAACTAACTGCTAACGGCTCAGGAATTGTAACCATGTTTATGTTTGCACCTTGTGGGCCAAATATAGATACAACACCTTCAATTTCTTCTTCGGGGTCGTATGTAGTAATGACTGCCCAATAAACATGGTCTTTCTTTATATTATATGTTAAATCAAATTGATAATCATTACCGCCATCATACCCATCGTCATCTTGCGCAATTAAATTTAATGTTGGATTTGCTGGATTAAATACATCATCATAAAGGTAGATATAAGTA
>LUMT01000850.1_pt1 | contig 13555 bp, 14 predicted proteins | sample 729741 | NCBI WGS metagenome assembly LUMT01 (sample SAMN03860299, study PRJNA289734) | marine metagenome | biome: seawater column; feature: ocean; material: water; isolation source: Red Sea water column Station 192 - depth 50m | place: Saudi Arabia: Red Sea | collected 2011-10-15 | depth 50 m
ATTCTAAACCAAATTTATATCCAATTTTCAATTTAGCATTGGCAGTAAATTTTATAATTTTTTTGATTCTTAAAATATTAGTGCTATCACAAGCAATAAATATTTTATTTTTTTTCATTATTTAAAATTTTAAACAAATCTTTAGACATTTTGAAGTGAATTGTTTTTTTTTCTGGTGTGTTAACTTTTTCGTTAGTTTTTGGATTTCTAGAGATCCTAGCTTTTTGTATTTTATTAGAAAATACACCAAACCCTCTTAATTCAACTCTCTCACCTCGCCTTAAACTTTTTTTAATTTCTTCCAAAATTATATTCATAAACTTTTCAAGATCTTTTTTTAAAAAATTTGGATAATTTTTGGAGAGTTGTTTTAAAAGTTTTGATTTTACAATTGCCAATTTTAACTTCTAATTTATAACTTACTTTTTTCCCTTTTTATCAAGATCTTTTGATAAAGATGAAAATGGAAGATTTTTACCTGAGTCTTCTGCACCATATTTCTCTAGAGCTTCTTTTTTTTCTAACTCTTCTAACAATTTAATACTTAATGACACTTTTCTTTTATCAAAGTCTAGGTCCAATATTGCACAGTCTATTCTTTCACCACCTGTGAATCTTGAAGGTCTTGCATCGGCAGCATTTATTGCTATCTGGCTTTTTTTAATAGTTAGGTCCATCTCACATCCCTCCGGTCTAACAGTGAGACCCTTGTTATCAGTTGAAATTATTTTTACAGTTACTGTTTGATTGACCGTTTTATCTTTAAACCAGTCAAATGGATCTGGTTGAGTTTGTCTCAAACCAACTCTAATTTTTTGCTCAGTAGATTTAATTTCTAAAACTTTAACTTTAATTTTGTCACCTTTTTTATATTTTAGTAATTCTTCTTCTCCATTATTTAAATATGTTAAATCATTACAATGAAGAAATGCGTCTATTTCTAAATTTTCTATTCCCAAAAATAAAGAGTAGTCATTTTTATTAACGACCACTCCTTCAACAATTGAATTTACTGGATATTTTTTTTCAAAAGTTTCAAAGGGGTTTTCTTGAGTTAGTCTATGAGATATAGCAACTCTTCTTTTTTCTTTATCTATTTCAGTTATCACACAATCTATTTCATCACCTACTTTAAACATTTTTTTTGCTGAAACATTTTTTTTTGTCCAGCTAATCTCGCTTGAGTGTAACAAAGTTGTTAGACCAGGTTCCAACTCACAAAAGGCACCAAAATCCATAATTTTTACAACTTTTGCTTTGTATACTTTTTTTAACTCATAATTTTCTATATGTTCAAAAGGGTCGGGGGATAATTGTTTAACTGAGCATCCTACTTGTAATTTATCTTTATCAACACTTATAACTTTTAAATCATGTTTTTCACCAATATTAAACACTTCATCAGGGTGATTTACACGGCTGTATGAGATCTCTTGTAAATGAACTAAAACATCTAATTCATTATTGACACTAAAAAAACATCCGAATGAGCTATAGCCTTTAACTTCCGCGTTCTTAATAATATCACCAACCTTATATTTTTCTATTATTTTTGCTTTGTCCTCTTTTTTAAAAGAAGAGATTATTTCTCTTCTTGATACACAGGCATTCCCTCTTACTTTATCTAACTTTATTAATGCAAATTTTTGTGGTTCATTCATTAGATGACTAATATCTCTTAGGGGTTTATCACTAATTTGTGAACCAGGGAGAAACATCAATGAACCAGTATCTAAATGTTCAACTATGCATCCACCTTTGCATTTAGACGTAATTTTACCCATAATCGGTTCTTTTTTTTCATAAGCTTCGACAAGTTTGCCCCAACCCTTAATCTTTTGAGCTTTGCTTGCTGACACAATCACCTCTCCGTTTTTATCCTCAATTTTTTCTAATAGAACTGAAATTTTTTCACCGAGTTTAATATTTTCTGAAAGCCCCATACTTTTAAGTTCGTTTATATCTAACACGGGTTCACTTTTTAAGCCTTCAATGTATAAAAAAACAAATTTTTCAGTAATTTTGTTTATTTTACCTTCAATAATTTTTCCTTCTTCAATGTTTACTTTTGAAAGTTGGCTGTTTAGTAATTTTTCAAACTCTTTCGAAGCTGGGTTTCTAAGGTCTTTATAAATTTCCATTAATTGTTTTTTATTATTCTTATTTTTTAAAAAAAGTACGATCTTTTAGATAAAATTGTGATTTTAATCAAGAATGAATTTTAAAATTTTAATTAAATAATGTCCTAAATTTTAGGTAAAATTTGTTTTTTTTGACTAATTTTAACAAAGTTAAGAATATCTTATTTTTGCACCAAGATTTTTAATTTTATTTAAAAATGATGGAAATGAGGTATTTATACAACTCTTATCAGATATACGCCAATCTCCCCCAAATATTAATGCTGCAACAACCGATGTCATGAAGACTCTATGATCCTTTAAAAAATCTTTAATAATTATTTTTTGGTTTACTTCTAAATTAGGATTACCATATATTTTTATACTATCACTGGTCACAACATTTTTAATTCCAATTTTATTTAAGATTATAGAACCCCATTTTAATCTTGGACTTTCTTTTTGATTAAGTTCTGACAAATTTTTAAAATATGATGTTCCATTTGCCTTTGCAGCCACTAAAAAAATTAGTAAAAATTCATCTATAGCTGAGGAATTAAATTTTGAGGGACAATTAATTGGTCTTAAGTTTTTGGAACTTTTAACAATTATATCAGCAATTTTTTCTCCCTTATAACTTCTTAAGTTTTTTTTTGATATTATTACACCCATTTTTTTAAGTATTTCAATTACACCTGTTCGAGAAGGGTTGATATTAACATTTTTTATTTTTAGTTTGGAGTTTCTTGACAAAGCAGTCAAAACTATAAAAAATGCACTAGAGCTCATATCTGAGGGTATTCTATAATTTAGCGATGGTATTTTTTGGCCACCTTTTATTTTAATTATATCATATTTTTTTTTTTGAAAAATTTTTATAGGAAGGCCTAGATGCTTAAAGAGAAGCTCACTATGATTCCTTGATTTTTTTGCCTTTATAACAGTTTCACCTCTTGTATTAATTGCAGCCATCATTACTGAACTTTTACACTGAGCTGAACCTTTTTTTTCATTATAAAAAATGGGATTAGGTTTATTTGTTCCCTTTACTATAATTGGAAGTTTTCCGCTCTTATTAAAAAACTTTGCTCCAAACTTTGTTAAAGGTGTTGTAACTCTTGAAAAATCTCTTTGGGATAAACTTTTGTCGCCTTTAATTTTAATATTTTCTTTACTATGGACTAAAAGGCCCAAAATGAGTCTCCCCAAAGTACCTGAATTACCAGCATCTAATACTAAATTTTTTTTATATTTAAAACCATTGAGCCCTACTCCTTGAATTTCACAATATTTTTTAGACAATTTTATCTTTACACCTAATCTTTTAAGTGAATTTAAAGTACTTAATACATCCTCTGATAACAGCAAATTAAATGATTTTGATTTTGACAATGATTGCGAGGAGAGCAAAGCCCATCGAATTGAAAGACTTTTATCGCCGTCAATTGTAATGTACTTATTAAACATTTTTATTTTGTTATTAATTCTTACAAAAGACATTTATTAATTTTAATTAATTTTAAAAGAATCTCCAAAGTAAGCATTCTGGGCAGCAATATTTTTGATAAGATTATTTGGAGTATCTTTTGCAATTACTTTGCCATTTGATAAGACAATCGCTAAATCAACACAAGATAATAAGTCTCTGGCTTGATGATCACATAAAATTATAGATATATTGTTTTGTGTCTGTAAATCTACAATTATTTGTTGAAGATTTTTTATAGTCATAATATCTAGGGCTGCAAACGGTTCATCAAGTAACAAAATTCGAGGACTGCTCAATAAACTAAGTGAAATCACTAAACGTTTTTTTTGGCCACCAGATAAAAATTCAGCTTTTATATTTTGTAAAGATTCAAGTTCAAATCTTGAAATTAATAAATTTATTTTTTCATCTCTAAGTTTTTCATCTTCTATTACCATTTCACTGATGGCTTTTAAATTTTCTCTTAAAGTAAGATCGTGAAAATAACCCCCGTGTTGAGGAACATAACTTATTTTATGTTCTTTAGTTCTACTAAATATAGGATTATCAGTAACATTTTTATCATCTATAAATACTGATCCATAATTTGGCTTTAATAAACCAATAATTATATTGAATATTGTTGATTTACCTACACCATTTGGTCCAAGTAATCCAAGGATTTCACCTTGATTTAGATTAAAACTTAAATCCTCGAATATTTTACGTTTACCAAAATATACAGATATTTTATTAAGTTTTAATATTTCTTTTTTTTTTTTGAAATTTGTAATTCTAAATTTTTTTATTATAGCCATATTTAATATTTTCCAGATATTTTTACCTTATCTTTTTGGTTGATCATAGAAATTTTCATTTTTTTATTTAGTAAGTCTATTTCAGCTTTATCTGCGTATATTTCAGTATTTTTGTTTTTATAATAAACATTTTCTAAAATCTCTATTAAATTTTTTGAAAAATTAAGTTTTACGATGTTAGAATTTAACTCTTGGTCTTTGTAATTAATTTTAACATTTTCTTTAAAAATAGTGTTATTAGTTATTTTATCATAATCTGCTAACCCAGAATATATTAAAATAACATCCTCTTCGTTTTGGATTATCTTTGCATTAACAATATAAAGCTCAAGCTGGTTTTCTAAATCTTTTTTAAAAGATGCTGACTCAGCTGTAATTATGTAAGTATTACCAAAAAAATCTTCAGAGACATATTTTAAGTTTTCAATAATATTGTTTTTTTCATTTTCATTTTTAATAATTTCATTCTTTTCATTATCGATTTCATTATCAATTTGAGTATCCACGTAAGTTACCCCGGAAAAAAAATATTTATTATAGAATATGAGACAAAATAGAATGAATAAAACTATTAGTGAAATTTGAAGGGTTTTCTTTTTATCCATCTACATTAGTAAATTTTTTTGTTAAGAATATTATGTATATGAATTATACCAATTGTAATTGATTTTTTTTTCTTACTAAAAACACACAAACTTGTAATTTTTTTTTCGTTCATAATTGATAGAGCTTTAGTGGCCAAAGTATCCTTTTCTACTCTAATTGGATTTTTCGTCATGACATTTTTTACTTTAAGAGAATTCAAGAGGATATTTTTTGAGTTATATCTTCTTATCTGTCCATCAGTAATAATTCCTGTTGTGTGTTTTCTTTTATTTCGGGCAATTAACGTACCTAATTTTTTTTTTGTCATTATTTTAAGAGCTTTGACCATTGAAGTATTTTCATTTATGAAGGGAACATTGTTATTAGTTAACATTAAGTCCTCAACAGTCTTAAGCCTTTCCCCTAAACTTCCAGATGGATGATATTTTTTAAAATCAAAATTGTTAATCCTCTTTTTTTTTAAAGTTGATATTGCAAGCGCATCACCAATACTCAATTGATTAATTGTGCTTGAGGTTGGAATCATATCTAATCCAGCTTCTTTCACTTCTGGTGTTAATAATCTAATATCACTATTTTTAAATAAAATCGAGTTTTTTTTAGATGTTATTCCAATTAACAAAATTTTATTTCTATTAGCATAATTAATTATATTTTTTAGTTCGACTGAATTTCCAGAATAACTTATTAATATTAAAATATCTTTTCTAGATATACTTCCCATATCTCCATGTGAACAATCATTAGCAGATAAAGAAAAAGAGGGAGATCCTATTGATGAAAGTGTAGCTGAAATTTTATTAGCAATTATTCCACTCTTTCCGACACCACATAAGATTATTTTTGATTGACAATTAACGATTGCATCTACTGCTTTATCAAAATTTTGATTCAATGATTTTTTTAATTTTTGGAGTGCTTTAATTTCAAGATTTATTACTTCTTTTGCTATACTTTTATAATCTATTTTTTTCATTAATGAGCCCAAATATCATCTTTAAAAAGAGCAAGATCTAAATCAACACGAGTTTTTAAAAACTTTAAACAATTTTTATATAATTCAACTCTTTTTTCTCTTATTAGTATTTTATTTAACTCTTCATGGATTTTGTGGAGATAAATCACATCATTTGCACAATACTTTAACTGTGCTTGAGAGAGCTCTCCACCAAAATCAGAACTTTGAAATTGTTTACTTACATCAATATTTATAAATTCTTTTATAAGTGTTTTTAATGAATGATTATCTGAGTAAGATCTTGATAATTTTGAGGCTATTTTTGTATCTAATATATTATTTGTCTCAGTTTTTAAGTAATATTTAATGTGTGCTAAATCCGCCCTTCCGTAATGAAAAATTTTTGTAATTTTTTCATCTTTTAACATTTTAACTAAATTTGGCGCCTCGTAATTAGATCTATCTAGTTGAATTATGTGTGCATCTGAATTACCTGAAGAAACTTGAACTAAACACAAGGGATCTCGCCTAATATTCAATCCCATGAATTCTCCATCAACAGCTATTACGTTGCCTAAATTTAAATCATCTGGTAAGTCATTTTTATGAAGTTTAATATTCATATTTATTTTTAAATATTTATATATGAAAGCAAAAAATTGTCTAATTTTTGGTGGAAGTGGTCAAATTGGAAGTAACTTAATTAGGAAACTTACTAAAAACAATATAAGAGTTACGGTGGTAACACGAAATATTCATCAAAAAGGACTTAAAATAAAAACCCAAGCAAACGCTGGTTATATCGATATAGTTGAAGCTAATATATTTGATGAAAAAAAAATTCAAAAATTATTTAGTAACGCTGATATATGCATCAATTTGATTGGGATACTGTACGAAAATAAAAAAGGAGATACTTTTGATAATATTCACAAAATATTTCCAACTTTATTGGCAAAGCTTTCAAAAAAATATAATCTTAATCATTTTATTCACATTTCAGCTTTAGGCCTTAATGAAGCGATTGACTCACAATACGCAATTTCAAAGCTTGATGGTGAAAAAAATATTCTTAATAATTTTTCAAAAACTACAATTTTAAGACCATCAGTTGTTTTCTCCAGCTCTGATAATTTTACAACCCAGTTTATGACTTTGTTAAGTAGATTACCAATTTTCCCACTTTATTATTCTGGAAAAACAAAGTTTACCCCTATCCACTGTTCAGATTTAACAGATGTCATTTATTATGTTCTAAAAAATAATATTGAGTATCAAATAATTGAAATCTAATGCAGACATTGGTTTGCCAAGTAAGCTTTATTTAAGTGACGAAATTAAAAAATACTCATATATGTGGAGGGAAGCAGGACAATTTTCTACAGAAAAATATAGAAAAGATGATGTTTAGAAAATTTTTGAATTTTGGTTAAACTGCCTGAATTTTTTTTTCAATTAAATCGTCTGCTTCATCCTTAACACTAGCATCCTCTTTTTTACCTTTCGGTTGATAAGCATATAAAAGATGAAGTTTACAATATGAAAAATCTTTTAGAGAAGTTCTTCCACAAAAATAGAAAGATTTTTCATCAGGGTGACCTATAGGCCATTTACACAAATCGTCATTTAATTCCTCAAGTTGTTTTGGATTTTCAGGTTCAAAATCTTTTTCGATTAATAAAGATTTAAATTTATTTCGCCTTCCTTTGATAGAATTAATTTTTGGTTCTATATTACTTGATTTAGAATTTTGGTTTGAAGTGGTTGATCTAGGTTTTATTTTTGCAGAAAGGTTTAAACGATGAGCTTTACCAATAACAGCATTTCTAGTTATTCCGCCAATAATTTCTGCAATTTGGCTTGCAGTATTTCCTTTGCCCCACAATTCTTTGAGTTTTGCTACTTTTTCATCATTCCAGCTCATATATTAACTATATAATGTATTAGTATTAAATACAGATACTATATAGTGGTTTAATTAGTTAAATAACAAGAAATTATTTTAGGTTATTCACACACACAAATAAAAAAAATTTTCAATCTATAATTGTATAAATGTATTCTTGATAAAAAGAAGTATATAAAAAGTTTATGAGTTTTTTAGCAAAAAATTATAATAGAAAAAAAATTTCTTTTAAACATGGAAAAGGGAGTTACTTATATTCAAAAGATAATAAAAAATATTTAGATTTTGTTCAAGGTATAGCAGTTAATTCTTTAGGACATGCGCATCCAAAGTTAGTAAAAGCAATAAACAATCAATCGAAAAAACTTTGGCATGTTTCAAACGCTTTTCAAATCCCGGAGGGAGAAAAATTAGCTAAAAAGATATGCCAAAAAACATTTGCAGATTATGTTATGTTTCAAAATAGTGGAGCAGAGGCTACAGAGGCAGCAATAAAAGTAGCTAGAAGATATTTTTTTTCTATTGGAAAACCAAAAAAAAATAGAATTTTATGTGTAAAAAACTCGTTTCATGGAAGAACATTAGCTGCAATTTATGCTAGTGGATCAAAGAAAATGACCGAGGGATTCGGCCCAAAAGTTGGAGGATTTGACCATTTTAGATTTGGAGATCATAAATCTCTTAAAAAAAAGATTACAAAAAAAACAGCAGCTATAATGATTGAACCTATAATGGGCGAGGGAGGTATTAAGGTAATACCAGACTGGTGTTTAAAAGAATTGAGAAAATTATGTAATAAGAAAAAAATATTATTGATTTTAGATGAAGTGCAGTGTGGAATTTCAAGAACAGGTACCTTTTTTTCATTTGAAAGATCTAAAATTAAACCCGATATTGTTCCAATTGCGAAAGGAATAGGTGGCGGATTTCCATTAGGTGCTGTCTTAATGAATAAAAAAGTTGCCTCTGGAATGATACCTGGAACACATGGCTCCACTTTTGGTGGCAATCCTTTGGCTATGGCTGTTGGTAATGCTGTAATAGATATAGTTTCAAGTAAAAAATTTTTGAAAAATATTGAAAATTTATCAAGATATTTTTTCTTTAAATTAAATAAAATTAAAGATGCATATCCAAATATAATTAAGAGTATTAGAGGCAAAGGTTTTTTAATCGGAGTTCAACTTTATAAAGATCAAACGATTTTCATTAGAAAACTCATGGAAAATAAACTGCTTACAATAAGAGCTTCTGAAAATGTTGTTCGTATTCTACCCCCATTAAATGTTAAAAAAAGTGAGCTGGATCTTTCTTTAAAGATTATTAATAAGGTTTGTAATGAGCTTAATTAAATGAGGAATTTTTTAAATTTAAAAGATATTCCTGCAAGGGATTTAAAAAAAATTCTCTTTGATGCTAAAAGACGAAAGAGATTGAGAAAAAGATTAAATAATCTTGAAATTGATAAAGGAGCACCATTAAAAGGAAAATTATTGATACAAATGTTTGAGAAATCTAGTCTTAGAACCAGATTAAGTTTTTATTTAGCAATAAAGCAACTGGGTGGCAGCACTTTAACACTTAGACCAGATGAACTCCATTTGTCGAAGGGAGGAGAAAGCATTCAAGATACGGCAAAAATTTTATCAAATTTTGGTAATGCTTTTATGCTTCGAACCGATAATGATAAAAAATTAGAGGAATTTGAAAAATATTTATCTATACCAATTATTAATGGTCTTAGTCCCAGTTCTCATCCAACCCAAATTTTATCAGATATTTTTACTATTGAGGAGATTAAGAATAAACCAATTTCAAGTTTAAACATCACTTGGATTGGTGACTCTAATAATGTCTTGAATTCTTTAATTGCAGCATCAATTAAATTTTCTTTTAAACTAAGTATTGGATGTCCAACTAAATATCAACCAAATAAAAAAATAATGAAATATATTAAAAGCAATAATAATAAAATAAGTATATTACATGATCCAAAAAAAGCAGCAAAAGGAGCTGATGTTATTTTTTCGGACAAAGTAATTTCCATGAATGATAAGGTAAATAAATCAAAAAAATTGAATCAATTTAAAAAATTTAAAATAAATAAAAAGTTAATGAGCTTGGCAAAAAAAAATTGCATTTTTCTTCACTGCTTGCCAAGAGGTAAAGAGGTAGAGGAGGATGTTTTTTTAAGTAAGAAATCTAAAGTCTGGCAACAGGCTCATAACAGAGTTCATGTTCAAAAATCTATATTACTTTATTGTTTTGGAAAATTAAGGTAATGGCAATGGATTATCTGAATTTTGATTCAAGTATAAAATAACAGAAGCTCTATCCTTTTCTTTTCTTAATCCAGCAAAGGCCATTTTAGTTCCTTTAATCCATTTAGCTGGTTTAAGTAGATACCCATTAAGTTCATCAAAAGTCCAGGCCTTTCCGTAAGCGGCAAGAGCTTTAGAATATTTGTAATCACCAACAGCACCTATGTCTCTACCAACAACATTATATAATGCTGGACCAATATTATTTTTTCCACCTTTTACAATAGAATGACATGCGGCGCATTTTTTAAAAACCTTTTCTCCTGTAGCAATATCTCCCATGGCGATTAATGCAGCTATATCAACTTTTTCCTCAGTTGGTTGTGTGCTTGTTTCCGAACTCACAAGAGTAGTCTGCTCTACCTCTACTGAGTAACCAGGTGTTTTAGGCTTTTCAACATGAAAAATAACATCTGAAAGCTTTCCAATACCTATTATTAGAAGTGCTACCATTAATATTGCAGCTATTATTTTATTTAGCTCGAAAGAATCCATTTATTAAAATTATTTTGAACATATAGCACTATAAATATAAAAATGCTTATATTTTTAATGTACATTTTTGCCTCTATTTATATTGTAATGAAAAATTAAAAGAAAAATGAAGACATTAGTTATAATTCCCTCCAGATTATCAGCATCAAGATTACCAGGTAAACCCTTGCTTAAAATTAATGGATTATCAATCATTTCTCATGTTTATAAAAAAGCTCAAGAAGCTAATATTGGAGAGGTATTTGTTGCTGCAGAAGATCAAGAAATTATCGAAGATGTGGAAAAAAATGGTGGAGAGGCAATTTTGACAAGCAATAATCACAAAACAGGAACAGATAGAATTTATGAAGCTTTTGTAAAGCTAGGTAGAACAGATATAGATTTAATCATGAACCTACAGGGAGATGAACCACTGATGAATATTGAGGATATTCAAAACTTAAAAAAGCATATGATACAGACTAAGCGTGATCTAGGAACCTTAGCAGCAAAAATTAATAATAAAAAGGTTTTTGAAAATAATGATATTGTTAAGGTAATTACAGAAGAAAGTTTAGATAACACAAAATTTCCTCGAGCCATAAATTTTATGAGAAAATTAGATAAAAAAAATAATCAGGCTTATCATCATTTAGGAATTTATTGTTATAATGTAGAAATATTAAAAAGATTTATTTCTTTCAAACAGTCTCAAAATGAAATTAAAAACAGATTGGAACAGTTAAGAGCATTAGATAATAACATTAATGTCAATGTGGCTCTGGCTAAATCATCACCGATTGGAGTAGACACCAAGGAAGATTTTATGGCTATAAAAAAAATAATGGAATATAAGTCATAATGAGTAAAATTTATTTTCAAGGAACTTTTGGGGCATATTCTCATTTAGCTGCTTTATCAATAGACTCTAATGCTGAGGTAGTGCCTTGTAAAACTTTTGACGATTGTTTTGTTCAAGCATCAAAAGATACAAATTCAAAAATTATTATTCCAGAGTCAAATAGAATTACTGGCAACATTGGAATTGAATATTTAATTTTCGAATATAGATTAAATATTTATGCTGAGTATTTTCAAAAAATCGAGCATAATTTACTGGGTTTACCTGGAACAAAAGTTTCAGAGATCAAGGATGTTTATTCTCATGCCCAAGCACTATCACAATGTTCAAAATTTATAAAATCAAATAAACTAACTGAACATGTAAGAGCTGACACAGCCGGATCTGCAGAAATGGTTTCAAAAAGCAAAGATAAAACTAAGGCTGCAATAGCTTCATCATTAAGTGCTAAAACATATAATTTAGAAATTATAAAAAATAATATAGAAAATGAAAAGGGAAACTTAACAAGATTTCTTGTTATGGGTAAAAATATATCACAACCAGAATTTAGTGGAAAAAAATATATTACTTCTTTTTTGTTTAAATTAAAAATTTGCTATTAATGGAGTAAATCTAACAAAGTTGCAAAGTTATCCTGAAAAAAATTCTTTCGACTCTTTTTTCTTTTTATGTGATTTAGACGGTCATATTGAAGAGCCAAGAGTACAAAAATCATTAGAGGATTTAGGATTGCATTGTCAAGATTTTCACGTTCTAGGTGTTTTTGAAGCTGACAAACAAAGAGAAATAAATAAATAACTTTTCTTGTAGATAAGAAATTATTACTGTTATAATAGTTTCGGAGGCTAGAGGTGGATGCTGCTTGAACCCGACCAGATCTTAACGGAAGCAGTCGTAAAGACAGTTTTTCAGGTTCTAGTCTCCTCGTATATATGAGCAATGATTCAAAAGTATTAGCACTTAAATATAGACCACAAAATTTTGATGATCTTATTGGTCAAGATGTAGTTGCAGAAACTATAACGAATTCAATAGTGGCTAATAAAGTTCCTAACGCATATTTATTTACTGGAATTAGAGGAGTTGGAAAAACCACTATAGCAAGAATAGTTGCTAAGGCACTTAATTGTAAAAATGGAATTCAAAAAAATTGTCAAAATAAATGTGATAATTGTCAGGCGATAACTAATTCTAATCACATTGATGTTTTAGAAATGGATGCTGCGAGCAGAACTGGTGTAGACGATGTTAGAGAATTAATTGAGTTTTCTAGATATGGACCCACTTCATCAAAGTATAAAATTTTTATAATTGATGAGGTCCATATGTTGAGTAAACAAGCATTTAATGCCCTTTTAAAAACTTTAGAAGAGCCACCAGAATATCTAAAGTTTATTTTTGCAACAACTGAAATAAAAAAGATTCCAGTTACAGTTATATCGAGATGTCAGAGATTTGATTTATCAAGAATTAAATCGTCTGAATTATTCAATTATATCAAAAATATTAAAGATAAAGAGGGAGGCAAAATCACTGATGATGCATTGAAATTAATAGTAAAAATTTCGGAAGGTTCAGTAAGAGATGCACTATCATTATTAGATAGAGCATTGTTAACTTTAGACTCTAAAACTGAATTAGATTTAAAAACAGCACAAAAAATTTTTGGTTTTTTCGATAAATCACAATTAATTGATTTATTTGAATTTATTCTAAAAGGAGATGAAATTAAAGTAATAGAAATTTATAGAAAAATTTATGACCAAGGTGTTGAGCCAAAAATCTTTATTAATGATTTCTTAGAATTACTTTATTACTTTAAAAATATTGAGTCATTAACCTTGGAAAGCACAAATTTTTCATTAAATGACCAAGAATTTCAAAAGATCAAAGATTTAAATAAAAATCTTGATCCGAGCGTATTGATTTTATTTTGGCAATTTACAATATCGACTCTTGATGAACTCCCTATAGTTTCAAATCAACATTTATCAATGGAGATGTTTTTGTTAAGGCTGA
>LUMT01001131.1_pt1 | contig 13540 bp, 18 predicted proteins | sample 729741 | NCBI WGS metagenome assembly LUMT01 (sample SAMN03860299, study PRJNA289734) | marine metagenome | biome: seawater column; feature: ocean; material: water; isolation source: Red Sea water column Station 192 - depth 50m | place: Saudi Arabia: Red Sea | collected 2011-10-15 | depth 50 m
GAACCTATGTTATGCGAAATCAAGGCAAACTAACCCCCACTTTTCTTGGAATGGCTGTAACTCAATTACTGGAAAACCATTTCAATAGCTTAGTTGATAGCAAATTTACAGCTGAAATGGAAAATAGGCTCGACGCTATTTCTCGCGGAGAGCTCGATTCCATACCTTTCATGAAAGATTTCTACTTTGGCAATAAAGACAATATTGGTTTAGAAAAAATGCTAGATGAGCAAATTGATATTGGAAAAGCTTGTTCGGTCCAACTGACCATCGATGAAGAGCCTATCGAAATTCGAGTGGGTATGTATGGTCCTTTTGTCAGAAAAGGTGAGGTCCGAAAATCAGTACCAGAGAATGTATTTCTTGGAGATCTGAACGTTGACAAAGCATTAGATATATTGAACCAAGAAATAAATGAAGAAAAAGAACTAGGCACTGATAAGGAAACTGGAGAAGTTGTTTTTTTGAAAAATGGACCTTATGGACCCTACGTTCAATTAGGTGAATCAACAAAAAGAAAGGCTATCCCTAAAGGAACTAATTCAGAAGAGATAAATTTATTTACTAAGAGTTCCTACTATATGAGCTAATATCTTATAAGGATCAGCGTTTGATGCTGGTCTTCTATCTTCAAGATATCCGTTCCAGTCGTGCTCAACAGTGTAAACCGGAATTCTAATACTTGCTCCACGATCACTGACACCATAAGAGAACTTATCGATGCTTTGTGTTTCATGCAGACCCGTAAGTCTCATATCATTATCCGAGCCGTAAGAAGCAATGCCTTCTTCGTGGACTTCGCCTAACTTGTCACACATTGAAGAGAAAAGTTCTTCAGAACCAGCAGTTCTCATTGCCTCATTTGAGAAATTGCAATGCATTCCTGAGCCGTTCCAATCTCCTGTTTTAGGTTTTGGATGAATATTTACACCAACACCATACTCTTCAGCAATCTTATAAAGAAGATATCTTGAGACCCAGAGATCATCAGCTGCTTTGATGCCTTTCCCAAAACATTGATATTCCCATTGGCCAAGAGCAACCTCTGCATTTGTTCCCGTCAGGGTTATGCCAAGATCTAAACAAGCTTCTAAATGCGCATCTGAGATTTCTCTCCCAACTACATTTCCTGCTCCGACTCCACAATAATATTCGCCTTGCTCTCTTGGTGTTCCATCTTCCCAACCAAGAGGTTCTCCGGTTTGCGGATCAGTAAAAAAGAATTCTTGTTCAAAGCCAAACCACCATTCATCTGTAGTTACTTCTGCTGCTGCAGCTCTAGTATTAGATGGATGAACAGAATGGTCAGCAGCTTGCACTTGAGTCATAACTAAATCGTGCCCATTTGGATTTACATAAGTTTGCACCGGTAATAGTAAGCAGTCTGAACTTCCACCTTCAGCTTGCTGAGTTGAAGACCCATCAAAAGACCAATCAGGAGGAGTATCGTCCTCAGTGGCTTTCACTTTGCTTCGCATCATTGGTTCTGGCTGATACCCATCAAGCCATATATATTCAAAAGTATTCATAAATATCTCCTAAAAAATAAATTTTCATGCATTTTTTAGTCTGCAGGATTTTTGAAGTTAAACTCGATCGGGTTTAACGGTTGCGTTCCTTCAGCTTTCGCTTACTTCCGACTCTAAAAGAGTTGAACGATTAACGTTATCCTGTTAACGGGCGCGTTCCTTCGGTTTTCACCTACTTCCGACTTCCTAAGAAGTTGAACGATTTTAACTCTTCACTCAAATAATTGAGTTCCTTTTTAACCATGGAAATGGTGCAAATTAAAATGCTAAGTAAAGTTTACTCAAATGAAATAACTAAGCAATAGACATATTAATATTTATGGCAATATTTTCAGAATTGTTACAAGAATTTTTAAAGTTGCATAAATTTCGAGATTATTTCGAGCTTTTTTTTGAAAGAATCAAAAGAATGACTTCCCCCATTAACGATACAAAAATTACAACCCTTATAGAAATCAAGAGTGTACTTAAATGGAATAACATCATCACCAGTTTCAATAAGTACTAAATAGTTCGATGGAGATTTTATTTTTGAGACATTATTCAGCTTCAAGATTTCAAGATCTTTTTTAGAAAGGTAAAACTCTTCATTTGTTGAATAGTTAGTGTTCTTTCCTAAATACATTTTCATTCCTAAATATGGGTTTGATGCGGGGTTGATCAAAACAGCCTTTGAATCAAACTTTTCTGCAAAATAAGATGCATAAAAACCGCCAAGTGAGCTTCCAATAAATAATTTATCACCTGCATTCTCTTCCACTAAGGTTTCTAGTTGAATAAAAGATTTTTCTATAGAGTTATCAATATTTGGGATATGCAGATGAACATTTGGAAACTTCTTTTTTATAAAATCATCAAAGACTTTTGCCTTTGTTGAATCAGCAGATGATGCAAAGCCATGAAAATAAAATATATTTTTATTCAATTATTTCTTCTGCAAAAGTAAGTAAATTCTCAAGAAGGTCAAAAAAGAAAGTATTTTGTTGATGTTTTTCATCATATGACTGAAGAGCCGATTTATTTTTTATATAAAAAGGAAAAGGCTTCTCTCCCTGAAAAGAGATAACTTCAACCATTGTTGCATCAATAAAAACACAGAATCTGATTATAAAATTATTAAGGCTATCTTCAGGATGGATATGCTTCACCTCATAAGTTAGGGTGTGCTTAGTTTTTGATAATAAATTAAACTTTATTAAAACTTTTTCATTTTGACTGACAGACTTCCCAAAACTTTTCCCAGGTCCTTTAAAATCTTGAAGCAATTTTCTTAATTTAAAGAAATTACTTCCACACACATTTAAATGCGTTGAAGTTTTAGGAAGAGTTTTCATTTCTATAAATTAAATAAAAATATTATATTTTTCAATCAACAAAGCTAATAAAAATAATAAACCTATAAGATTATTATTTTTAAATGCTTTAAGGTGCTCATTACTTCTTGATATTAAATGCTGATAATAAAAGAGAAGAACAGCAAAAAATATAGCCGAATACCAAATAAACCCCAAATCATTTAAGTAACCAAGAAAAATGAAAGATAGAAGAGAGAAGCTTTGAAATAGAATAATATAGTTTTGAGATTTTTGTTCCCAGTAAGTAATAGAAGAGTTCACCCCTAATTTTTTATCATCATCGTAATCACTCATTGCATAAAATGAGTCATAAGCAACTATCCAGAAGAAATTAGCTAAGTACAAGATCCACATTGAGGCATCAAGCAGCTTCTCATTCATTGAAAAAACAATTGGAATACTTGAACCAAAAGTTAATCCTAAGAAAATTTGTGGGATTTTTAGGAATCTTTTTGTTAAGGGGTAGGTAACTATAAAAACTGCAAAAAATAAACAAACCAGCTGCGCTTGTCTTTCTAAGCTGTAAACAAGTAGTAAAGATAACAGTGAAAGAAGAAAAAAAATAAAATAGGCCTCGCGCTTGCTTAGCTGACCTGATGCTAATGGCCTGTCTTTAGTTCTTTCAACTTTCTTATCAAACTCCATATCAAATATATCATTTATCACGCATCCAGTTGATCTCACTAAAATTGATCCAACCACAATAATGATTACAAATGAGTAATTGATGGATGCTTCAGTTGAGATTAACAGAGCAATTAGGGCAGGCCATAAAAGGAGATAAATACCGATAGGCTTATCAAGCCGAGTTATGCCAATAAACCCACTTATTTTTTCAGCTATCATTTATTAAAAAGATTTCACAAACACTGAAAGGATAACCTTTAACTGTATATATGCCTTTCCTCCCACAAAGTATTTTTTTATTTGATTCAAACTTAGCAAATAGCATATATTTTTTTTTAATTTCAGGATTTGAAAAAAGGATATCTCCTAATGGATTTTCTTTAAGGTTCCCAAGAATACCTAGACCAAGTCTAATTGTTTCAAGCGGTATGATGCTTTTAGCATAAATTAATGGTTCTTCATCAGAATATAGAACTACTTCTCTAATATTATTTTCATCATAGTTTGTAATAATGAGGTCATCCTCAGCGGTATCTACTTCTCCAGGACCATCTCTGAGAAGCTTTAATCTAAAATTTGAAAACGATTTGATCCTAGATGTTATTGATCCAGGCTCATTTAACCATGAAAGAATTTCTTTATTCTGGACTTCAAGGGATTTAGTCTCGGCCATCCATGAAGTTAATTTATTGAATTTCATATATTTAAGTATCTCAATTTTGGTATTATACGCTGATCTTTTTTATAATTTTTAAACACTAAGAAACGAAATATGGACTATAAAAAATGGGAATGCATTGTTTGTGGGTTAATTTATGATGAGTCCGAAGGCTGGCCTGAAGACGGTATTGAACCTGGAACTAAATGGGAAGATGTTCCTGAAGATTGGATATGTCCAGACTGTGGTGTCGGAAAGGAAGATTTTGATATGGTTGAGATATCATAATGCTTGATGCACCCAAGAATCTTACTAGAAATGTATTAATTGCCATGTTTTTAGGCGCTTTAATAGGCGCTATCTTATATTATTCGAGTTCTTTTTCAGATGGCCTTAAAGATTTTATTTTTGAATATATTTTTAAACTTGGCGGCGAAATCTTTATAAATCTCTTAAAACTAATGGTCGTCCCATTAGTATTTTTTTCGCTAGTATCGGGTATTGCATCTCTATCGAGCTTAAAAAGCTTTGGAAATATTGCTTCTAAAACCATTGCTTTATATTTGTTTACTACAGCAATAGCAGTATCAATTTCTCTTGTTGTTGGATCAATTTTTCAACCTGGTTCTGGTTATTTAATGGCAGAGACTGTTGCGCTTAAAGATTTACCAGAAGGACAGGGTATATATCAAACAATCGTTAATATAGTTCCTGCAAACATAATAGATGCTATGGCTAAAAACCAGATGTTAGCAATTGTCTTTTTTAGTATTCTTTTTGGTCTAGCCTTAAATAAAACAAATCATTTAACGGGAAACTTATCAGAGTCATTTGAAAAACTTAATACGGTTTTTCTTCAATTAGTATTAATGGTAATGAAATTTGCTCCAGCTGGAGTCTTCTGTTTAATTGGAAAGTTTGTCATCACAGATGGCTTTAATATTTTCCAAGATGTATTCATGTATGTAATTTTATTAATATCAGTTCTTCTTTTTCATGCCTTTGTTACTTATTCGCTAATTTTAAGATTTTTTGCTTCCATAAATCCATTGCATTTCTTTTATAAAATGAAAGATGCTGCAATATTCGCTTTTTCTACTTCTTCAAGTGCAGCAACAATCCCGGTGACATTAAAGACGGTTAATCAGGATATGGGTGTTAAAAAAGATATAGCTTCTTTCGTTGTCCCTGTTGGTGCAACAATTAACATGGATGGAACTGCAATTATGCAGGGCATGGCAACCGTTTTTATCGCTCAGATTTCAGGGATTGATTTAACTTTAATACAGTATGTCCAAATAGTCTTATTAGCAGTTGTAACATCGATAGGAACAGCAGCAGTTCCTTCTGCAGGAACTATTACTCTTGTAATAATTCTTCAACAGTTTGGTCTTCCTCTTGAGGCAATTGGAATAATATTAGCTGTCGATAGAATCCTAGATATGATTAGAACATCTGTAAACGTTACAGGTGATGCAACAATTGCTTGCGTAGTTGCTAAGTCAGAGAATTCTTTTGATGAAATGGTGTTTAATAAAACATAAATTTGATAAAATTCATTTAAATTTTTCGGAGTAAAATATGCCAGCATACATACCACCACTTTTAGGTCTTATAGGTCTTTTAATTGCCTTGGGAATATTTAGAGTTGTTCTTAGCTATTCAGAGGGAAGTCCTGAAGTAAAGAAAATCGGTGACATGATTCATTCAGGCGCAATGAGTTTTATGAAAACTGAGTATACCTATTTGGTTGTTTTCGTCCTTGTTTTAGCCGTTTTAGTTTTCTTTGCCCTAGGCTGGGAAACAGCAACTGCAGTCTTGGTTGGTGCTTCAAGTTCAGCACTAGCTGGATTTATTGGAATGTATGCTGCTACTAAAGCTAATACAAGAACAGCTGCGGCAGCCCAAGAAAGTGGAGCAGCCTCAGCTTTATCTATAGAACAGCTGCAGCAGCCCAAGAAAGTGGAGCAGCCTCAGCTTTATCTATTTCTTTTTATGGTGGATCAATAATGGGCCTTTGTGTTGCTTCTTTGGGGCTTCTTGGCTTAGGAGGATTATTTTATTTTCTAGGAGAAGGTCACTATCTTGAAGGATTTGGAATGGGAGCTTCAGTTGTAGCACTATTCTCAAGGGTTGGTGGAGGAATCTTTACTAAAAGTGCTGACGTTGGAGCAGACCTTGTTGGAAAAGTTGAAGCAGGAATACCGGAGGATGATCCGCGAAATCCTGGTGTAATTGCTGATAATGTTGGGGACAATGTTGGCGATGTTGCAGGAATGGGCTCAGATATTTTTGAGTCATATTGCGGCTCGATGATTGCTACCATAGCAATTGCTTACACTATGACAGAAGCAAACAATGGACCCTTAATGAGTCTACCTCTAGCATTAGCGTCTATTGGTTTAATATCATCAATTTTAGGTATCTTAATTGTAAGGGCTCAATCTGCGAAAGCACCTGCTGCAGCATTGAGGACTGGAACAATAGGTTCCCCAGTTATTTTTATAGCTTTAGCTTTTGGTTTAATTTCATATTTGGATATTTCATTAAATGTTTGGTTTTGTGTTCTTACAGGAGCTGTTGGAGGTGTATTAATTGGATTAATAACTGAATACTATACTGGTAGCACACCTGTAGAGAAGATAGCAAAATCAGGTGAAACAGGATCTGCAACTGTGATGATTTCTGGTCTTTCGGTTGGAATGCAGTCTGTTGTAATTCCTATCTTAATTTTGGCAACAATTATTTTTATTTCTACAACATTATTTGATTTATATGGAGTCGGCATTGCAGCAGTTGGGATGCTTGCTACAGTTGGCATAACAATGGCAATTGATGCATATGGTCCTGTTGCAGATAATGCAGGTGGAATTGCAGAGATGTCAGGAATGGGAGAAGATGTTAGAGAAATTACTGATTCTCTTGATGAGCTTGGAAATACAACTGCAGCCATCGGTAAGGGATTTGCGATAGGTGCAGCTGCCTTGGCTGCATTAGCTATAATCGCAGCTTTTGTTCAAGTAGTTGGAGTAAATAATGACGGATTCCAGTTGATTTTATCTGATCCAATTGTTTTAGTTGGAATGTTTATTGGAGGCTCCATCCCATTTTTAGTTTCATCAATAACAATGACTGCCGTAGGTGATGCAGCATTTGAGATGATTAACGAGATAAGAAGACAGTTTAGAGAGATTCCAGGAATATTAGAAGGCACAGGAGAGCCAGACACTGACAAATGTGTTGAGATTGCTACAAGAGCAGCACTTCAGAGAATGCTTTTACCAGGAGTAATTGCAGTTTCAATGCCTCCATTAGTTGGTTTCTTATTAGGAGCAAAAGCTCTTGGCGGAATGTTAGCTGGAGGTTTGCTTGGTTGTGTTCTTCTTGCTCTAATGATGGCTAATGCTGGAGGAGCTTGGGATAATGCTAAGAAATATATTGAGAAAGGAAATCTAGGTGGAAAAGGTTCAGATACACATGCTGCTGCCGTTGTGGGCGACACAGTTGGAGACCCTTTTAAAGATACTTCGGGACCTGCGATGAATATCTTAATTAATGTAATGGCAATTGTAAGCTTAGTTATTGCTGGTCTTCTACCAGTTGATGGCCTAATAGTTACCTTATTTAATTAAGCTAACTAAACAAATACAATATACATATGCTTAGAAGTATGACCGCATATGTTTCCACTAACCATAACCATAAAGGCTATTCAATATCTTGTGATATAAAGTCGGTTAACGGGAAATCTTTAGATATAAATTTCAAATCAAACTTTATCTTGCCAGAAATTGAGTTATCCCTAAGAGTCTTAGTTTCAAAAAAAGTTCATAGAGGTAATTTAGAAATTAACTTCAATCTTGAAACTATTGGACAACCTTCTTTTGTCCTAAATAAGAAATTAATTAAAGAAATTAAAGAAGAATTAAATAAATCTGATTTGGACATAAATTTAAAGGAGTATTAACAGCACTGATTGAAAATAAACAGATTGAAGGTTATAAAATAAAAAAAACATTTTCCGACAGAATAAAAAAGATTCATAAAAATCTAACATCCCTTGCTAATGAGGTAGCTAAGAACAAACATAAAAGAAAAAAAAATATTTTAAACAAGCTTCCATCTAGCCTTGTTATATCAGATGAATCTATTTCAAATGAAGTAGTCAATCAAATAATCAAATCTGATATCTCTGAAGAAATTGACAGATTAGAATTTCATAAATCCTCTTTGTTAGAAGAGCTAGGATCAAAAAAAGCAAAAGGAAAGAAAATAGATTTTATTCTTTTGGAAATGCTTCGTGAGGTGAATACAATTCTTGCTAAAGTAACATTTAGTAAAGAGAAAAAGTATGCCTTGGATATCAAGATATATATTGAAGAAATGAGAGAGCAGGTAAGCAATGTCGAATGAAAAAGGCCAACTTATAGTTATTTCAGCTCCCTCAGGAGCTGGAAAAACATCTGTTATTAGGAATGTTATAAAAAAACTAAATGATGACCGCTGAGGTTCATGACTATAAATACGGAACATCAAAAGACTTTATTGATAAGAATATAAATCAAGGAATAAATGTCTTTCTTGAAATAGATGTTCAAGGATTTCAAAAACTACGAAGTAAAAATGTTGAATTTAGGTCAATGTTTATCTTACCTCCATCAATTAATGAACTTAGAGAGCGAATCCAAAAAAGAGGTCTTGATTCAGAAGGCGTTATTGAAAAAAGGATGAAAAATGCTTTAAAAGAGTTAGGTGAAGCAGAGGAATATGATTATTTAGTTATAAATGATGTTTTTGAACATGCTATTGAAGAATTACTTGAAATGATTACAAATAATGACTATTTAGATCATTCACGTGATAAAAAACTAAAGATATTGCAAGATTTGTTGTCTTAGAAGGTAATTTGCAATTAAAATACGCTCCTAGGAGAAATATATGGCAAGAATAACAGTAGAAAAGTGCTTAGAGCACGTACCGAGTAGGTTTGATTTAATCCTTTTGGCATCTGGAAGAGCTAGACAGCTTTCAACTACCAGTAGAGAGCCAATGGTTGAAACAAATAATGATAAAAATACATTAATAGCACTCAGAGAAATTGAAGAGGGCCTAATAGATGCCGAAACTCTAGAGAAAACACTTGAAGAAGATGTGCTCCTAGATCAATTCTCCACCTCAAAACCTAAAGAGTCAGACATAATTGGGTAAACTTTTTGGAGAACTATTTTGAGTGAAAGAGTTCTCCAAGGCCATCATTTAGATACAAATTTTAAATCTAAGGAACTTCTCCGTTTCCCAAATGATTTATATACTCAACTAAAAAAAGACTTCTCTCGCAATCAAGTTAATCTCATGAGGCAAGCTTATACTTTTGCTTCCAATGCTCACGATGGCCAAGAAAGAATGGATGGTAAACCATACATCAGTCATCCATTAGAGGTTGCAAGGATATTAGTCGAGATGAATATGGATGTTGACTCAATTTGTGCAGGTCTCATGCATGACGTCCTAGAAGATTGCAATATTGAAAAAAGAAATATTGATAAAATCTTTGGTAAAGATGTATCAGAGATAGTCGATGGTGTAAGCAAAATTGGAAAACTAGATTTCCAGTCTAAAGCTGAGAGAGATATAAACAGTTTTCAGAAAATGGCTCTAGCCATGGCAAAAGATGTGCGCGTTATTGTAGTCAAGCTTGCAGATAGATTGCACAACATGCGAACAATTGACTTTCTTCCAAGAAATAAACAAATAAGAGTTGCAAAGGAAACTCTTGAAATATATGGACCAATTGCACTTCGAATTGGGATGCAGAAAGTCCGAGCCGAGCTAGAAGATCTGGCATTTGATTGTCTGCATCCACTCAGAGCAGAAATGCTTAGATCAGCAATTAAAAAATCCAGTGGCGGAAGAAAAAAGATTGTTTACAAAATAAGAAAAGAGATAAAAAGTCATTTAAAGACTAATCAAATTATGTCAACAGTAAAAGGCAGAGAAAAAAATCTATTTAGTATATATAGAAAGATCAAAACTAAACATAAACCATTCTCAGAGGTTTTAGATGTTTATGGATTTAGAATTATTGTTAATTCTGTTGAGGATTGTTACAGGTCTCTTGGCTTGATTCATAATTACTACAAACCAATCGAACAAAGATTTAAAGATTACATAGCTATTCCTAAATCAAATGGATATCAGGCGCTGCATACAACATTACTAGCTCTTGATTCAATACCCATTGAAATACAAATACAAACTAAAAGCATGGAGCTTATTGCAGAAAATGGCATTTGTGCACATGCAAGTTATAAGAATGAGGACCTAAATGATAGCTCCTTTCATATTAGGAACTGGATGGAAAGCTTACAAGACTTACATGACAAATCTCCAAGCACGGAGGATTTTGTTGAGTCAATTAAAACAGACCTTTTCTCAGATGAGGTTTATGTATTCTCTCCAAAAGGACAGATTTTTAATCTTAAGACTGGCTCAACTCCCGTAGATTTTGCATATGAAGTCCATACTGATATTGGTAATAGTCTAGTTGGTTGCAAGATAAATAGAAAATATGCGCCTTTAAATATTCAGCTAGAAAGTGGGCAAACTGTCGAGATAGAAACAGACAAAAAAGCGACCGAAGACCCAGGCTGGCTTAATTTTGTTGTTACGAGCAAAGCCAGAACAGCAATAAGAGCTCAGCTGAGGCACCAAAAGACATCATCAGCACGAAAAGCAGGAAAACTAACTAAAACAGTGAAATCTTTTGAATTAAAAAATAATAAGATCGATGGCCTGAGTGTAACTTATGGCAAATGCTGTATGCCAATAGAAGGAGACTCAATAGTTGCTCATTCTGATACAGAAAGAGGAATTGTTATACACCATTCGAGATGTAATGAGGTTACCCCCTATAAACAAGACAAAGAAAGGTACATACCTTCTTTTTGGTCAAGGACTAATAAGAAACAGGTAAGACCATGCCATATCAAGGTGCTTAGCGAGAGTGGTCCAGGAGTTCTAGCAGATATCGCATCAACTTTTACCAAATCTGACATAAATATAATCTCAGTTGTTTCGAAGTCGGCAGGAAGCAAGCTTACAGAATTTAGTTTTGATATTGAAATAACTGACCTAGGAGAGCTTAAAAAAATGATGCAAAAAGTAAGATCAATGAAAATTGTTTCAAGCTGCGTTCGAGATATTAATGAAGCTAAGAAAAAATAATCTAAAAATTTATTTTTTTATATGTTTTATACTTCCTTTACAATGCCTAAATTCTTTGGAGTCGACTATGTCAAAAGAACCTATTGAAACTAACAAAGCACCAGAAGCAATTGGAGCTTATTCTCAAGCCATTAAATCAGGAGAATTACTATTTATATCTGGCCAGATTCCTCTTAATCCAGAAACGATGGAAGTTGAAGATACTTCATTTGAAGAATCTGCCCTAAGGGTGATATCTAATTTAGAAAATATATGCAAAGAAGCAGGGGCAAGTCTTGATGATATTGTTAAGTTAAATATTTATCTTTTAGATTTAGGAAATTTTGCATCTTTAAACAAGATTATGGAAGAAAAATTTTCTCGACCATTTCCTGCAAGAGCAACAGTAGAGGTTGCTGGATTACCAAAGGATGTAATGATTGAAATGGATGCAATAGTTAGCCTTAAATAATGAGACACTTAACGTCACTCAAGGAATTATCAAAGAATGAAATCCTTGAATTATTAGATTTAGCAGATAATTTTATTGATTCAGAGGGCTTTATTAGAAGAGATCCACTTTTTCCGGATAAGAAAGTTGTAAATATTTTTTGTGAGCCAAGCACTCGTACCAAAATATCATTTGAGATAGCTGCATCTAATCTAGGGTGCCAAATAATTGATTTTGATTTGAGCTCTTCCTCACTAGAAAAAGGTGAGACTCTCAAAGATACCATTGATAATTTAGCAAAGATGAACATTAATCTTTGTGTCTTAAGGCATAAAGACTCAGTTATTCATGAATTGATAGATCAAACAGATTCTATGGTCTTTGTAAGTGGAGGAGAAGGCTCTATTTCCCATCCATCTCAGGGACTTTTAGACATTATGACAGTAAGACATAGGAAGGATCTAGATAATTCAAATATTTTGATTGTTGGCGACTTAGATCATTCTAGAGTTTTCCAGTCTTTCATTGATGGGATGGCTAACTTTGATTCTAAAATTACTTTATGTGGGCCAAAAGAGCTGTGCAAAGAAGTTAAAGATTCCTCTAATCTTATTTATGAGGAAGATCTTAACAAAGCACTTAAAGGCCAGGATGTTGTGATGGCTCTTAGGATTCAGCATGAAAGATTTGAAGATAAGAAAAACCTTGATAAGGAAAGCTATCTTAGTAACTATCAAATTAATAATGAAAAATTACAGATTGCTAATGATGATTGCATAGTCATGCATCCTGGACCTGTAAATCAAGGTATTGAGATCTCAGAGGATGTTTATAATTCTGCTAACTCTGTAATATTAGATCAAGTAGCTAATGGCGTCGCTATGAGAATGGCTATTTTAATAAAGTATCTATCTCAGTAGCTAACTTGCAAATCCCATAGCATTAAGTTTTTTAATAATCCTAGAAATTTCATCTTTTAAGATAGATTTATCTTCTTCATTGAGAAAACCACCAACTATTATTTCTTTACCTTTTGATCGAAAACTTAAATCATCATCTTTAGTGTCATTCTTTGTTACATTGAAGGTTGCAAAAGATCTAAACTCTTTCCATGTAAAAAATTCCTTTAAACCATCAACTCTCACTTCCACATGCTCCTTAGATAAGATAATTATTTGTTTTTGGTTACTCCAATTGAAGCTAAGCCTAAAAGCTAAATATACTAAAATAATTTCTAATCCTGCAAAAGGTAAAATCATTGTACCTCCAGCAAGAAAGAAACCAATACCAATTACACTACAAATAAAGAAAATACTTCCAAGAAAGAGAAACCTTGCTGCTCCCGTAAGAGAACTGTTAGGTTTTAAAAGGATTTCAAATTTCGTTGCTTCTAATTCTTTAACTTTTACCATCTAAATATTTTTTTACTGTGTCAGCAATCACTACTGTGTTTTGATCAAGCTCAATATTAACAATGCTATTTTTTTGAAGCTGAAAAAGATTTGTTATTGAAAGAGTTTCAGGAATTAAATGAATCATAAAAGATTCTTTAGAAACTTCTCCCACAGTTAGACTACAACCATTAATAGCAACATAACCCTTATGCAGAATATAATCCTGCATGAAAGGCTCAACAGAGAATTCAACATCCCAGCTTTCATCTCTCATATCTATAGAAATAACTTTTGAAGTCCCATGAATATGTCCCGATACAAGA
>LUMT01000535.1_pt1 | contig 13497 bp, 12 predicted proteins | sample 729741 | NCBI WGS metagenome assembly LUMT01 (sample SAMN03860299, study PRJNA289734) | marine metagenome | biome: seawater column; feature: ocean; material: water; isolation source: Red Sea water column Station 192 - depth 50m | place: Saudi Arabia: Red Sea | collected 2011-10-15 | depth 50 m
CTCATATAGAACCTCTTGAAATAATTTGTACGGATAATATGTAAAAATAGATAAATTTTCAAAAGATTTTTTTAAATTTACAAAGGAATTTAGATCTTGAAGGTTATATATCAGCATATTAGGTATAAATTCGTTTTGTTTGTCTAAATTGCTAAAATTATTATCTGAATTACTAGTTAGAGTAACGTTAATTTTTAAATTACCGTTAATCTCAATACTGCACTTAAAGTTATTTAATTTGTTAGTAATCTTATCAAAAATTTTATCATTTTTAAAAATTGATATTTCTTTTTCACGATATTGATAAATTAAGTAAAAAAGATCTGGGCATAATTCAAACAAAACATCTTTACTATATAAACTATTCTCAAATTTATTAAGATCTTTAAAAGATTTTGTGTAATTAATAATTTTTTGTTTTAATGAATCTTCATATAGTTTTTTGATATTTGTTTCGTCAATTAAAAAAAGGTTATTAATTAATTTTGTGTTGATCAATTTGTTATAATATTTTAAGTCATTTGTATTACTTACAATTGGATAATCAGTTATAACTTTAATATTATTTTTTAGACAAAGATAAATATACTCAAACTTTATGCCAGAAGGTAAAAAATTTAAGACGAAATCTACGCCTTTGTCTCTAATAAGATCTTCATAAGCACCATAATATTTTTTAAAATTATGCGTCTCAGCAAATATCTGTGCTACCTCAATATTCCTTGAACTATTAGCATATAGATTAAGTGTGCTTGATAGTTTATTTTTTTTTATAAAGTCAATTGATTTTTGGTCTGAACTCAATATAGCTAAATTGCTTTTCATTTTAATTTTATTATAATCCTTGAATGAAACAGGTTTTTTTAAGCTATCACGATATACATACTGATTGTATAAAATTAGCAAAATTAATAAAAAAAAAATATAAACCTAAAAAACTAATTCTCATATCTAGGGGTGGCCTCATTCCAGGTTCTATTATTGCTAATTACTTAGGAATTCAGGATATTGATGTTATTGCTCTTAAAACTTACTCAGACAGGAAAAAAAATACTGATATTAAGATTTTTAAAAGAATTAAGTCTGAGAAAAAACTGGTTGTAATTGATGATTTAGTTGACAGCGGTGACACAGCAAAAATAGTTAAAGATATGATGCCAAATTCAAAGTTTGTTGTTTTGTATGCTAAGACTTCAGGAAAAAAACAAGCCGATCTTCATTTATATGATTTTAAAGATAAAGACTGGCTTGTTTTTCCTTGGGAACAGGATTAAATATTTATTTTATTCTATTGAGGCACCTCTCCGTCTATACCTTGTACATAGAACATCATAGAGGCCAACATACCATCGTCAGCAACTTCGCCCTCTTTAACAACTAGCTCTCCAGCTTGATTGTAAATAGGTCCCTCAAAAGAGTGAATAGTGCCATTTTCAATTCCCTCTTCTATCGCTTTTGCTTCAGCTATTAAATCTGATGATAGTAATTTTTCATTGTAAGGTGACATTTCTACCATACCGTCCTTAAACCCTTGCCATGTATCTTCGGAGGACCATGTACCGTCAACAACCGCTTGTGCTTTAGCTGCATAGTATGGGCCCCAAATGTCCTCTATTGCTGTCATGTGAGCATTTGGGCAAAATGCCTCTTGATTTGAAGCTTGTCCAAAAGCAAGAACACCAGCTTTTTCAGCTGCCTGACATGGTGCATACGAGTCTGTATGTTGAACAATTATATCAGCTCCTTGATTGATAAGAGTATTTGCTGCGTCTGCCTCTTTACCAGGATCGTACCAAGAATATACCCAAATTATTTTTATCTTAACATCTGGGTTAACTTTTGAGGCTGCTAAATAAAACGCATTTATTCCTCTGATAACCTCAGGAATAGGGAAAGATACTATATAGCCGATAGTATTTGTTTCTGTCATTTTACCCGCAATATGACCTATAACTGTCCTACCTTCATAAAACCTTGCTGAATATGTAGAAACATTATCAGCCCTTTTAAAACCAGTTGCGTGCTCAAATTTTACGTCAGGAAATTCACTTGCAACCTCTAAAGTTTGGTCCATATAGTTGAAAGAAGTAGTAAATATTAAATCATGTCCAGACTCTGCAAGCTTTCTAATTGATCTAACAGCATCAGCATTTTCTGGTACATTTTCTATATAAGTAGTTGAAACGGAGTCACCAAGTTCTTTCTCTAAGTATTGTCTACCAACATCATGCATATAAGTCCAGCCATGATCTCCAGGTGGTCCGATATAGATAAAACCTATCTTTTTTTGGTCATCTGAAACGTCTTTTTGTATATTTTGATTAGTAATAAAAAAAATGCCTGCGATTACTACAATGGCTGCAATTACTACTAATACCAATGATTGTTTTTTCATTTTAATTTCCCTAATAAATAAATCTGTTAATAGATTTATATAATAAAAATAAAGATTCGTTATATATTAGAAAAAATTATAGTGGATAACCTTATGAATTTTTTTCATAAGGTATATTCAGACAAGATGGAGCACTAAGTTTTAATCTTACCTTATTTGATGAAATAAATACTAAGACTATTAAAGTAGCAATATAGGGCATCATGTTAAAAAATTGACCGGGTAATTTTACACCTATAGCTTGTAGGTTCATTTGCATAATAGCTACGCCTCCAAAGATATAAGCGCCAACTAATAGTCTCCAAGGTTTCCAAGTTGCAAAAACAACTAAAGCTAGGGCTATCCAACCTCTACCGGCAGTCATTCCCTCCTGCCACATTGGTGCATAACAAATTGAAATGTAGTAACCTGCTAGAGAGCTCATAACACCACCAAATATAATCGTTAAATATCTTGTTTTTATAACGTTATATCCCAACGCATAAGCTGAGTTATGATTTTCGCCAACTGCTCTTACGATAAGTCCAGATTTTGTCTTTGATAAGAAATAACCTACTAAAAACACCAACAAAAAAGAAATCACTATGAAATAGTAAGGATTTAATCCATCTATGGGTGTTCCAGCAAATTTTTTACCAAGCATTGCACTTAAGCCAATACCAAAAATAGTTAAAGCTAATCCAGTTGCTATTTGGTTAGTCATAAGGTTTAAAACTAAAAAAGCAAATATTCCTGATAAAATTACTCCAGATATTATTGATAAAAATAAGGAATAAAAATAATTACCAGTTAAAACTAAAGTAATAAATCCTGTTACTGCTCCAACTAACATCAATCCCTCTAATCCTAGATTGAGTACGCCACTTTTTTCAGTAACCAACTCGCCAATACCAGCAAAAACAAGAGGCGTTGTAGAGATTAAAACTATATTTAAAATACCTATAATTAATTCAATACTCATTTAATAAACACCCTATATTTATTTAAAAAATCTGTGCCTAGCAAAAAGAATAGAACTAAACCCTGGAATACAAAACCTACTGCAGAGGGTATCTTAAGAAATAATTGTGCGTCCTCAGCGCCTAAATATGTTAATGCAATTAACAAAGAGGATAAAATTATACCAAAAGGGTTCAATCTACCCAAAAATGCAACAATAATTGCAGTAAAACCATAATTAGGAGAAATATCTCTGTATAACAAACCTATAGGCCCTGAAACCTCAAATAGTCCAGCTAGTCCTGCACATGCACCACTAATAATAAAAGTATAAAAAATTAAATTTTTATATTTAAAACCTGCATATTGTGATGCTTTGGAACTTAAGCCAGAGACTTTAAGTTTAAATCCAAATAATGTTTTGTTATAAACAATATAAGTTATAAAACATATTATTATTGCAAAATAGACACCAATATGAACACGAAGGCCATCAAATAATACAGGAAGTCTTCCTGCATCAGGAAAAGGCATCGATTTAGGCCTGCATCAGGAAAAGGCATCGATTTAGGTAAACCATATCCTGCAGGATCTTTCCAAGGACCAACAACAAAATAATCTAGAATAAAAAGAGCCACATAGGTTAACATCAAACTAGTTAAAATTTCATTTGTATTAAATTTTGTTTTAAGAATAGCAGGTATAGTTGCCCAAAATGCCCCTCCTTTTGCACCAAATAGAATCATTAACGGAAGTAAAAAAATACTTGTCGAGTCGTTAAATAGAAGTCCAATACCGCCACCAAATATTGCTCCCATTGTTAGCTGTCCTTCAGCTCCAATATTGTAAATATTGTTTTTAAAACAATAAGATAATCCTAAAGCTATAATTGCAAGTGGTGTGGCTTTTACAAACAGTTCAGAAATACCATAAGAATTTGAAATAGGACTCATAAAAAAAATTTTAAAAGACTCGATAGGACTTAAATCTAAAATTAAAAAAATAAAAGAGCCAAAAAATAAAGTTAAAGCAACGGCAACTAATGGTGACAAATAAAATATTAAATTTGAGTAATCCTCTCTTAATTGAACTCTAATCAAAAAGACCACCCATATACTTGCCTAATTTGGTGATATTTATATCCTCTACATTTAAAGGATTTGATAAAGACCCCTCGTATAAAACCGATATTTGGTGACATACTTCAAGTAATTCATCTAAATCGTGTGAGATAATAATAATAGATACTCCCTTTTGTGATAATTCTACAATTGTTTTCTTAATAAATGCTTCAGACCCTGCATCTATGCCCCATGTAGGTTGAGATAAAATTAATAGCTCAGGATTTGACATAATTTCTCTTCCAATAATAAATTTTTGAAGATTTCCTCCAGAGAGTTTACCAGCTTTGACATTATAAGAGGGAGTATCAACATTAAAATTTTTTATTACATCACTTGCATAAGAATTAATCTTTTCAAAGTTTATAAAATCACCTTTCTTAAATTCACTTTTATGGTTCATACTTAAAAATATATTTTCAGATAAAGACATCTCAGGCACTGCACTGTGGCCCAACCTCTCTTCAGTAACATATGAAATAGATAAAGATTTTCTTTGAAATGTAGATAGATTATTAATGTTTAAATCTTTAAAAATAATGTCTCCACTAAATTCATAATCGTTTTCATTAAGTAAAATTTCCATTAATTCTTTCTGGCCATTTCCTGCAACTCCAGCTATGCCAAAAATTTGTCCCTTTTTTAAATTTAAATCAATTTTATTTAAATTAATTGTAAATGGATCTTTAGATTGAGTTGATAAATTTTTAATATTAAAAATATCTTTAGAAAAATTAATGTCGCTAACCTGTTTTGCTTTAGACACTTTATAACCTAACATTTTATATCCTAAGGTTTCAGGATCTTCATTTTGTGTCGAAATTGTACTTACTACTTTTCCATTCCTCATAATTGTTACATAATCAGACAGATTTATGATTTCTTCTAATTTATGAGATATAAAAATTACTGTTAATCCGTCTTTAACTAATTTTTTTATAATTTTAAATAATTTACTAATTTCATCTGGTGTAAGAACAGAAGTTGGTTCGTCCATGATTAGAATTTTTGGATTATTCAATAATGATCTAACAATTTCTACGGATTGCCTCTGACCAACAGATAGAGAACTTATAGGAGAATTTAAATTTAAGTTAAAACCATACTTATCACATATTGTCTTAGACTTATCTTTTAATTTGGTTAAAGATATATTTTCATTCATACCCAGAATTAAATTTTCAGCAACAGTAAGTGACTCAAATAAACTGAAATGTTGAAAAACCATATTTATACCTAAGTTCTTTGCAGTAGATGGTGAATTAATTATTGCTAAATCAGAATTTATTAAAATTTCACCACTGTCAGGTTTTACATGACCATATAAAATTTTTACTAATGTTGACTTTCCAGCACCATTTTCACCTAAGATAGCATGAATAGATTGCTCTTTGATATTAAAAGATACATCATTATTTGCTATAACTCCGGGATAGGATTTAAAGATATTTTTAAATTCAACTATGGATTGCATAAATATTAATAGATTCCTTTTTTTAAAGATTAAATTGTTTTTATTAATTTAGGATAAAATTATAAATATAAGGGTTCTGAGTCATAAGATGACCAAAGATACCATGTTACAATAGTTGAATAATTTCGCCATTTCTTAGAATGAAAAGAAAATTTAGATAAATTTTTATCTCTATAATATTTCTTATAGGCATTAATAAAACCAAGGTCTCCTAATGGCATTATGTTAGGCAAACCTAAATAAAATATAGAAAACATTTCAGCAGTCCATTTACCAATGCCAAAAATTTGAGTTAAATTATTGTTAACTTTTTCAAAATTACTGTTGCTTAATTTTATATCAGTTACTAAATGATAATTATTTAGAATTGAATTTAAACACTTTTTCTTATTATTACTTAAGGGTAAATTTTTTATTTTACTTTTATTTATTTTAAAATTTTTAAAATTTATAGGACCAATTATACTCTTAGAATTTTTATAAATAGACATAGCAGCAGAAACTGATATTTGCTGGGAACATATAGATTTAAATAAAACATCAAATTTATTTTTATTTGTTTTTAATTGATGATTTGGATTATAGTAATGTTTAAAAACAGGGTCATTTTTTAATAGATAAGTACAACCCTTTTTCCAATAATTCATCAATCGTTAAATGACTTAACTAAACTTGAAGTATCATATTTTTTGTAAATTGTATTTTGTAAACTTTTATACTTTTTAAAGACACTTTTTGTAAGACTTAAGTTTAATTTATTTTTTTTTGCTTGTTGTAAAACATATTTTAAATCTTTGGTCATTAATTCTGTAGAAAAACCAAAATTAAATTTATTTTTGGTAAGTGTTGGATACCTGTTGGTAAATTGCCAAGAATTAGCTGCACCGTTTTTTATAGCATTATATATTTTTTTTTGATCAAGATTGTTTTTTTTGCTAAAAAGATAAGCCTCTGATATGGAGTATAAAATACCACAAATTAATATTTGATTAGTAAATTTAGTTAATTGACCTGAGCCTAATTTCCCCATATGCGTTATACTTTTTGAGTAAGAGGAAATTATTCTTTTTGATTTATTAAAGTTTGGTTCAGTTCCTCCAACCATTACTGACAAAGAACCATTTTTAGCACCCTCTTCCCCACCTGTAATAGGGGCATCTAAAAATTTTACTTTTCTTTGTTTAAATGTCCTGGAAAGTAAATCTATTTGTCTTAATGATATAGTTGAGTGATCAATAATAATTGAATTTTTGTGAAAATTTGAAGTTTTTACAAACTTATTATAAAAAGAATTAACTGCATGATCATCTTTTAAGCAGGAAATAATAAAGTCAAATTTAATATCATTTTTAAAATTATAACTATCAGCTATAAATTTTTTTTTCCATTTATGTTCAACTGATTTAGTTCTATTAAATACAAAAAGTTTACAATTTTTATTTTTAGACAAATATCCAGCCATATGGAAGCCCATTTTCCCAAGACCAACAAACAAAATCTTATAAGTTGGCATAAAAAATTATTTTTTTTTCTAATTTTGAATAATCAAATTCCATATTTGGAAGATTTGTTTCAAAATTTAATAGCTTTAAAAAACTCATAGCTGGAAATAAATCCCAAATTTTTGACCCGTAGACAGTTAAAAAAGATCTTTCACCCTCTATAGCTTCAATTACATCATAGCCAATTGATCTTGATCTTAATTTTTCTGTGTAAGAAGAAATAATATCCTTAAAATAAATTTTGGCATGTTCACCCAAAAATCCAATTTGATTACTATAATTTTGGGGCTTTATTTGTTTATGGTTTTTAAATATTGAATTCTTATGGGTATGGTAAAAAACATCACCTATAGGATCATATATTATGGCAAATTCGCAATGATTAGATTTTATAAATGAAAGCATTATAGCAACTTTATTAATACCGTTGATAAAATTTCTTGTTCCATCGATCGGATCTACTGTTAAATATTCATTTTTTTTTATTAATTCTGAGTTACCTTCTTCAGAGATGATATTAGAAAATCCAATATTTTTAAAATAATCAATTAGCTCATTCTCTATGATTACATCATAACTAGTAACTTTAGAATTATCCTTTTTAGTTGAGACTTCATTTTTACTTAATTTTCCAATATTAGGAATAATTATGTCTATGGCTATTTTCTTTAAGAAGCTATGAGTTTCTAGAAAAAATTTATTATTAATCATCATTAATTATTTTTTCTAAAACATGGGAGTCTTTTTTCGATACACACAAGATTAATATATCGTTATTCAAAGGGATATGATCATCATTTTTTAATTCTAATGTTTCATTTGTTAGGGTGCATATGTGATTTATTACTTTAGTTTTTTTAATATTTTCATATATCTCATTTTTATATTTAATTTCATAAATTATGTACTCATCTTTAAAAATAGAATGATAAGATAAAAGAGAGCCTTTAGATATTTTTTCAATAATTCTTGATGTAGTTAACTCTCTTGGATTAATAATAACGTCTATACCCAAATCATTTGCAAAAGATGAGTATGACTCATTATTAATTACTGATATAACTGATTTAGATCCTCTCTTTTTAGCAATTATTGACAATATTGTATTAATTTGATCATTATCAGTAACAGTAATTACTAAATCAGAATTGTTCAGTTTTATTTCTTCATACAAAGTTTGATCGAGAGCATCACCATGAAAGATTGTGGTATTGTTTAGTAAACCAGCTAAAAAATTACACCTTTCTTTATCTAATTCTAAAATTTTCAAATTAATTTCTTGATCGTCTTGTTCAATTAAAGTTGATAAATTTTGACCAATATTACCCCCACCAACAATAAGAACGTCTAATACATAGTCTTTAAAGCCAAAGAACTTTATAAGTTTATTCAAATATTTTTTCTTTATTAATAGGTAAAGTTGATCTGAGATTGATATATTTTTAAAATCAAAATCTATTTTATCATCTTTACTATGACCTAAATAACAAAGGTTATTAGTTTTGAAGAAAACTTTAATTTCTTCAAAAGTATGATTTTTAAATAAGTTAGATGATTGCATTCCAATTAATAAATAATCTTGGGTTATTAAAGACTCACTAAAAAAAGCTCCAGGCAAATGAATTTTTTCAAATATATTATTTGAGACCTCCCATTCGGGAGATATAATATGGTCTAGAAAACTATTTGACTCAATTAATAATGATTTATTTTCATCTGAAATTAAATTTTGATTTCTAACCCTTGCAATTGATTTATCGACTTTTAAAAATTCTTTTGCAAATTTACTTGTTATAATATTTTTTTCATCACTTCGTGTAACAGCAATAAAACAATCAATTTGAGTTTCAAAATTTTTATAGAATGATGGATTTAAAGGATCATCATAAATTGTTTTAATATCATATCTCTCAGATAAATTTCTTAATTCATTGGCATCATCATCTAAAAGAAAAACGTTTTTTCCTTGTTCAGAGAGTTTTTTTGCAAGATTTGCTCCAACTATTCCTGAACCAAGTATAAGTATATTCATTAATCTATTTTTATTTTGAGTGATTTAACTTTGCGATATAAAGATACTCTATCAAGCTTAAGCATTTTAGCAGTCAAAGTCATATTGAAATTATTTATTTTTAATTTTTGAAGAAGATAATCTTTTTCAAATTTATCCTTAGCTTCTCTGAAATTTAAATCATAAAGATCAGTGCTATCTATAGAATTATTCATCAAATCCTCAATTAAGTTTTTTGAAACAAATAAGTTATTAGCTGTTAAAAGTCCTATTATATTTTCAGAAAGATTCATTATTTCAAATATGTTTCCAGGCCAGGTATGATTTAATAATAATTTCTGGACTTCATCATCAATTTTAATTCTATTATCAAATTTCTTTTGTGAAAAAATATTTAAATAATGTTTAAAAAGTGGAAAAATTTCATCTTTTCTTGTAATTAATGGATTTAATATAACTCTGTGATCAATATTATTAACAAAAGGATCTTTCATATCTATTTTTTTACTATCAAATATAATAGAAGCATTTATTTTTTTACTTTTTACTAAATTTAAATAATTTAATAGTTCAATTTTATTAAAATTTTCATAATCATTTAAATAAATAGTAAAATAATTGTGTAATGAACTTAATTTTAATAAATCAGACTCATTCATTAAATTTTCATTTAAATTAATAAATGTATCAGGATTATTTGAGGATAAATTCATGTGAATAGTATTTGCAAGAAAGTTTTTTCCGATCCCATTAGGTCCTATAATTAAAATAGAAGAATTATTTTTTATCTTGGATAGTGTTTTAAAAACAATTTCAATATAATTACCATAACCAATAGTATCTATCTTAGAATGAAAAGAGATTTTGTTTCTATAATTATTAATTGTAACACGTTGTTTTAGTTCGAGTAAATTTTTTTGAATAATATGAATAAGTTTTTTAGTTTCAAATGGTTTTTCAATAAAGTCATTAGCTCCTGCTTTAACGGACTCAATTGCATTATCTATATTTGCATGACCACTAAAGGAAACAATTACTAAATTTTCATATTTATTTTTTAAATATTCAATTATGTCTATCCCTTGCTTAGTGCTATTTTTAAGCCATAAATCAACTAATACAACGTCATAATTAAAATTTCTTAGTTCAAGATCAGCAAATTCTTTATGTGAATTAGCATATGTTACCTCGTAACCTTGCTTAGAAAGTATAAGTGAAATTTGTTTACAAATTTCTAGTTCATCATCAATTACTAATATTTTAGTCATAAAAAATTATTTCAATTTTAAATCCTGAATAACTGTTCGTTGTTATATTCATCTTATAGGAGTTGTCAGTAATTATTTTATTTATTAATGATAATCCTAATCCTGATGAATTTTTAGTTGAAAAATATGGTTTAATGAGATCATCAATATCTCCGTCGTATCCAGGACCATTATCAAAAAAAGTTAAAATCAACTTTTTATCTATTTTTTTTAATGATATTTCAATTGTAGGATTGTTTGTTGATATCAAAGCTTCAATAGAATTTTTAAAAAGATTATTAAAGATTATATCCAAATAAGAATGATCAAAATTTACAAATAAATTATCCTCAATATTATAATTAATTTCAATTTTGTCATAATTTCTTTTATATTCCTCAATATAAACTAAACAAATTTCTGATAAATTTAGTTTAGTAATATTAGCTTTAGGCAATCTTGCATAAGTAGAAAATTCATTTACAAGGTTTTGAATTAAAAAAATTTGTCTCTTAATAGATTTAATTGAATTAATTAATTCTTCATCTTCAAGTTGACTTTCAATAAATTCAGTCGATAAAAGCATAGGTGTGAGTGGATTTTTTATCTCATGAGAAATTTTTCTAGCAAGATCTGCAATGGCATTATTTTTTTCAGCAAATATTAGATCGGTATAATCATTAAATATTATAATTTGATCAAATAGTGAATTATTATCGATAAAAATAGATTTTACAAAAAAATACTTTTGAATATTTTCTAATTTGACCTCTAAGTTTATTTCATATGATTTTCTATAAAAATTTTGACTATTATTAAAATAGTTTGAAAGCAATTTAGTAAAATTATTGAATGATGTACTATTTTCACTACTAAATATAGTGGATGCAGTATTTTCAAAAATCATCGATTTATTATTTAAAACAAATATTCCATAGGGTGAATTTTCTATAATTTTATTTATAAAACTTAGTTGATCATTGATAGTTGCATTAACCTCTTGTAAATTATTTTTTTGATTAATTATAGTTTTACTCATCTCATGAAAAGAATTAGTTAATACAGAGATATCGTCCTTATTACTCAATTTTTCAAATTTTTTTTGTTTATATTTTCCTTTCCTTAGGTCAATAATTGAGTTATTCAAATCTCTTATTGGTTTAGCTAATCTAAAACTAAAATTTGTTCCTATTATGATGAATATAAATATTAAACTTGTAGAAAGAATTATATATATAGTAAAAAAAGTTATTTGAATATTTCTTTTATTATTATCAATAGAATTTATAGCTTCGTATGATTGTATAATATTCTGATAATAATTTAATGTTTCTAAATCTATATTCTTTAATAACAGTAAATAATTTGAGTTATTCAAATTTACTTTGGAGAAAAGCTGATCATTTGAAAAAAAAATAGTGATATCATTTTCACTTTTAGAACTTGCATCCTTTAAATTTTGGTCTGATAAAAATATTTTTTCGTCTGAAATATGTTCTATAAATTGATTACCGTTATTATAATTGTAGACGGTTGTAATATTAAATCTTTGTATAATATCTCTATCTATTAATCTTTCAGCAAGAACATAATTTCTTATAAACTTTGAGTCTGTTATGAGATCTCTTTCAGTTTGATTAATATATTTCTGAGCCAATTGATAAGAGTTATTTACTGTAGATTTAAATGCAGGACCTAGCCAAGTACTTACTTCAATATTAAAAAAAATAACAGATGCTAGCAATATTATTCCACTTGGAATAATTGAAAAAAGACCAAAAAAAAGAAAAAATTTATTGAAAAGTCTTAGACCTACTACCTCTCGATTTTTATATTTTAAGTAATTAATAAGAAAAATTGATAAGTACAAAAGAAGTATCAATAAAAATACAAAATCAGCAATTAAAATATATTGAATAAGCTCAGCATTACGAACTATTTCATTTGATGAAATAAGTGAATATACAGTTAAAGAAAAAAGCGTTATAAAAATAGAAATCAATATAAATGCAGAAAATTTATTAAAATAATTTGACATTAAATAACTCTAAAATTCATTTTATACTTCTGGCAGGTGGTAATAGTTTACGATTTTCATCTAATACAAATAAACTTTTAGCAAAATTTAAAAATAAAAATTTACTAGTACATAATATTGAATTTATTAAAGAACTTAAATTTAAAAAGATAACCCTTATAATTAATAATCTAAAAAACACTAATATTAACATTTTTGATGATTTAGAAGTAATAAAAGGAGGAAAAACAAGATCAGAAAGTGTAAAGAATGCTTTAAACAAATCCAAATTTAAATCGAAATATGTAATTATACATGATGCAGCTAGACCGTTAAATTCTCAAAAATTAATCAAAAACATAATAAAGAATTTATTAGAGAAAGATTATGATTGTGTAGTTCCTTATTCTAAGTGTTCTGATACTGCTATTATTGGTCATGATAATATTGATAGAGAAAAACTAAAACTTATTAAAACACCACAAGGATTTATTAAAAATAAAATTACTCTTTTACATAATAAAAATAAAAGAAAGTTATTAACTGACGATAGTCAACTTTTAAGGAATGAAAAAAATAAATTTAAAATAAAATATTTATTACAAAATGAAATAAATTTAAAGATTACATACAAAGATGAACTAGTTTCATTAAATAAATTAGTTGAAAAAAATATCTTAGTAGGAATTGGATATGATATTCACAGAACTATAAAAACTAATAAAAATAATTTAATAAAACTTGGTGGTGCAAAAATAAAATCAAAAGTAAAAGTTATTTCTCACTCAGAT
>LUMT01000469.1_pt1 | contig 13456 bp, 13 predicted proteins | sample 729741 | NCBI WGS metagenome assembly LUMT01 (sample SAMN03860299, study PRJNA289734) | marine metagenome | biome: seawater column; feature: ocean; material: water; isolation source: Red Sea water column Station 192 - depth 50m | place: Saudi Arabia: Red Sea | collected 2011-10-15 | depth 50 m
TAGAGAGACTCTTTTCATCGACTAAATTATCTAGTGACTCAGATTTTATATCATTTGGATTAAGAGCTTTGTTTTTCCAATGATCAATTTTAGATTGTATTAATTTGGGTGAAAACTGAGATTGGTCTAAGTTTTCAGACTTGATGATTTGCTTGATCAGGGAAAGCTGATCATCCTTATCAAGTATAGTGAAACTTTGTTTAAGACCAATTACCTCAGCGTGGTTTCTAATTATTTTTGCTCCAATTGAATGAAAGGTTCCCATCCAAGGCATCTTTTCCATATTTTGATTTACCAGTTTTTGAACACGTTCGGACATTTCTCTGGCAGCCTTGTTAGTAAAGGTTACGCAAAGAATCTGAGAGGGGAATGCCAAGTTATTATCTATAATATGAGCAACTCGCGTAGTAAGTACTTTAGTTTTTCCAGTTCCAGCTCCTGCAATAATTAGATTTGGACCCTCGGTACTACAAACAGACTCATATTGTAGTGGGTTAAGACTTTCTAGGTAATTTACTTCAGTCATAACTGACCCTTTAAGTGATTCAGAACATATAGTCTAATTGCGCTTGATAAATTGGAAGTGTTTTTCGTCTTATCTATTTTTGAGATTATTTTATCTGGAGTAGTATTTTCTTTTTTGCTCAGTTTTAATATTTCTTCCCAAAATTCAGTTTCAAGAAATACACTTGTAATGTGGCCATCTATCTTGACAGTGCGCTTATTGGAATTGGGCATGAACGAACTATGAAGAAGAGATCATTTTTGATGGATTGAGAAGAGACTTCATCTTTCTTAGATCAATATATTTTAGGATTTTATTTGCCTCAATTAGCGTAATATTTTTCTTATGTGCAAGCTTTGCGAGTTCTGCAGCTTTTTCGTATCCAATTTCAGGAGCAAGAGCGGTTACAAGCATTAAGGAATTCTCAACACCTTCTTTTATATTTCTTAAATTCGGTTTAATCCCCTTTAGGCACTTATCGCAAAAGTTTGTAACCCCTGAGGATAATAAATTGATTGCATTAATTATGTTAAAACCAATTACTGGTTTAAATGCATTAAGTTCAAAATGACCTTGAGTTCCTGCCATTGATATTACGTTATGACTACCCATAACCTGTAAACAAGCCATTGTTAAAGCTTCACTTTGAGTCGGATTTACCTTACCAGGCATTATAGATGACCCGGGTTCATTCTCAGGTAAATTCAGTTCTCCTAGACCTGATCTTGGTCCAGAAGCTAACAGCCTAATGTCATTTGCTATTTTGAAAAGATCCGTTGCAATAACATTTAATACTCCCGATAGTTCTACAAGAGAGTCATGAGAGGCCAAGGCTTGGAATTTATTGCTTGCAGGTTTAAATTTAATTTTATTAATTTTACTTATTTCATTTGCAACAAGTCTATCGAACCCTTTTTTTGTATTCAGACCAGTTCCAACGGCCGTCCCTCCTTGGGCTAAATAACTTAAGTTAATTAGGGCTGTCTTCAGTCGTTTAATGTTCATATCAATCTGAGATTGATAACCTGAAAATTCTTGTCCAAGTGATAAGGGAGTTGCGTCTTGCAAGTGTGTCCTGCCGATTTTGATGATACTTTTCCATTTCTTAGACTGGCTACCTAAAGTTTTTTCCATTTCATTTAAAGCCGGAATAAGTTCATCTGTAACTTTTTTTGAGGCCGCAATATTAATTGCAGATGGAAAACTGTCATTAGTTGATTGACTTTTGTTGACATGATCGTTTGGGTGAACTGGACTATTCGTTCCAAGTTTTCCGGTAAGTTTTTTATTAGCAAGATTAGCGATGACTTCATTTACATTCATGTTAGTTTGAGTTCCAGATCCAGTCTGCCAAACCGAAAGAGGGAATTGATCATTATGCTTCCCGGTAAGAATATTTTTTGATGCACTAATTATTGCATTTGCTATTTTAGGAGCTAAAGACTTTTGTTTTTGATTTACTTTCGCGCAGGCCATTTTTATTGTGACTAGTGCATGTATAATCTCTATAGGCATTAAATTATTGCCAATTTTAAAATTCTTTAATGATCTTTGAGTTTGAGCTCCCCAAAAATTACTATTTGAAACTTTTATTTTGCCGATACTGTCTTGTTCTTGTCTTGTTTTTTGATTCATTTGAATTGTAGTATACTACCTTACATATATATATGGTAACGATTTAAGTTTTTTAAAGGCCGAGTGACTAAAAGTGGGAGACTTCTGTTGCCCGGTGCCTCCCGAACCGCGCTTACCTAATTAGATTAAGCAGCGAGCGCTAATTCATCGTTAGCATTTATAAAATAGCCCGATAACGGTGGTACAATACCGAGAGAAAAACTTACCTTTAAGCATTCGTCGATCCTATATCACCCCCTAATTTATGGTGGAGGTGCCGGGTACCGCCCCCGGGTCCGTAATGGGTATTACGCAAGCCGTTTATCCCTATAGCTGGGATATCCCCAGCAATCTGAATATAGTTGGATATTGAGACTTTTTAAAGAGAGTAATCTTAATATAGTATGTGTTTATTATTTGATTCAAAAAAATGCCGGTAAACAAAGAACAACTTGAAGAAATTGAAGCCTTAAGGTCTGAAATATCAGAAACAGCTCGTGTTACAGCCCCTGAATTAGAAGCAGTTTTGTACAAGCCAATAGAAGTGCTCGATCATGGCTTTATTCGTGTCATTGATTATATGGGGGATGACAGTTCAATAGTGCAGTCGGCAAGAGTATCATATGGTAAAGGCACAAAGAAGATTTCAAATGATAAAGGGCTTATTAAATATTTGATGAGGCACCGTCACTCAACCCCTTTTGAAATGTGTGAAATTAAATTTCATATTAAACTTCCAATTTTCATTGCTCGACAATGGATACGACACAGAACGGCAAACGTTAATGAGTACTCGGCTCGCTACTCAATTCTTGATAAAGAGTTCTACATTCCATCAGCAGAAAACCTAGCAGCACAGTCAGCAATCAATAATCAGGGTAGAGGTGATGCGTTAACAGATGATGAAGCTTCTAATGTTATACAAATACTAAAAAAGGATGCAGAGCAGACATATTCTAATTATGAAACGTTATTAAACGAAAGTTCTGAGGGCAACATAATTGATGAAAGTAAATCTGGAATTGCAAGAGAATTGGCCCGAATGAATCTTACCCTCAATACCTATACACAATGGTACTGGAAGATTGACCTGAATAATTTATTGCACTTTCTTGCTCTAAGAGCTGATGACCATGCGCAGTATGAAATACGTGTTTATGCGGATGCTATGTTAGATATTGTAAAAAAATGGGTTCCTCTTACTTACGAAGCATTTGAAGATTATAGAATTGGTGGAACAGAACTCTCCGCCAAAGAGGTCAATCTTATGAGAAAACTTCTAAAAGGGGAGAAAGTATCTTTTGAAGAAGAAGGTCTGTCTAAAAGAGAATGGAGCGAACTGCAAAGAAAGTTTGAAATTAGTTAGTATTTGCTAATTGTTCTAATTTTAATCGTTTTAATAAATTCTCAGCCAATTCAATAAACATTTGGCTGACTTTATGATCTGGCACTAAATCTGTAAGAGGGTGACCTTTTTCGCACTGCTCAAGAAGCAATGGATCATGAGGAAGATTTGCGAGTATTTCATAATCATATTTTTCAGCAACTTCATTTGTTTTACTTTCACCGTAAAGTTTATATTCTTTACCTGTGTCAGGTGCTAAGAAGTAACTCATGTTTTCTACAATGCCAAGAATGGGGACTTTAGTTTTTTCAAACATCTTTAAACCTCTGATTACATCAATTAAAGCAATATCTTGAGGTGTAGTAACTATTAAACTTCCAGAGATTTTTAGTTTCTGAATCAGAGACAGTTGAACATCGCCTGTGCCTGGGGGCAAATCAATGACCATAATGTCTGCAGCTCCCCAATTTACTTTATCAATCATTTCATTAATTGCTTTCATGACCATGAGACCTCTCCAGATGATTGGATTTTCATCATTGACCATGTAACCCATAGACATTGTCGATAGTCCATATCGATTGATTGTTTCAATTTTTTGTCCATCAGAATGAGGCTTTTCATTAATCCCAATCATTTTGGGAATTGATGGACCATAAATATCAGCATCAAGTAAACAGGTTTTTAAACCAAGTGATTTAAACGCGCACGCAAGATTTGATGCGACTGTTGATTTACCAACTCCTCCTTTTCCTGATGCAACTGCAAGAATATATTTTATTTGATTAGTGCCAACGCTATTTATTTTGTTGTCTGAATTCACTTCATCATTTGCATGTGTTGAATTTTCCTTATGTAAGGTTGTGATGATATTGACTTTAGTTATACCAGGAATTTCTTTTAGTACTCTTTGAGCATCCTCAAAAATTTTTTCATTTTTTTTCTGATCATTTTCTTTAAATTCAATAATACAGTCTATTTTTCCCTCACTCACAGATACATTTTTAACCATACCCAGAGCCACTATGTTTTCTCCCGCATCTTCATTAACAACTTGTCCAAGGAGGTGTAAAGCTTGATTTTCCAGAGTTTCTGCCATTTTTTTGATCTTGTATTTACGTAATTAATTACAATATATCATAGTATAAGTGTAAATAATTGCTTTTAAGCATTTTTACCATATATAGGTAATAATTCTAAATTATATGTCTTGGTCTGATAATAACAATAACGATCCTTGGGGTTCTTCGGGAAATGGAAGCGGTAGACGTGGTCCAGGTCCAAATATGGATGATGTGATCCGGAATGCACAGAACCGTTTTAAAGGAATGATGCCCGGTTCTTTTTTTGGAAAATTAGGACCAATGGTCATCATTGGTATATTAATACTTATATGGCTTGCGAGTGGTTTTTATAGAGTTCTACCGGACGAGCAGGGCGTGGTTTTACAATTTGGAAAGTATACTAAAACCACACAACCTGGACTGAACTATCACTTACCGTATCCAATAGAGCGTGTATTCACACCAAAAGTAACCAAAATAAATAGAATAGATGTTGGTTACAGACAAAGTCCAGATTCTAGAGTTACGGCAATTAGAGATGTAGAAGAAGAAAGTTTAATGTTAACTGGTGACGAAAATATTGTTGATATTGACTTTTCAGTATTCTGGTTAATCAATGATGCGGGTAAGTTTTTATTTAATGTTCAAGCTCCCGAACTTACCGTGAAAAGTGCTGCTGAGACTGCAATGAGAGAGTCTATCGGACAGGGAGGTCTTCAATCCATTCTGACAGAAGGAAGAACAGAAATAGAGGAACAAACTAGATCGATTGTTCAGGAAATTTTAGACGAATACGGTACAGGAATTACAATAACACAGGTACAAACTCAAAAGGCTGACCCACCAGCACAGGTAATTGACGCATTTAGAGATGTACAGGCTGCACGGGCAGATATGGAACGGCAAAGAAATGAAGCAGAGGCATATGCTAACGATATAATTCCAAGAGCAAGAGGTGAGGCAGAGCAAATTCTTCAATCTGCTGAGGGTTATAGACAAAAAGTCATTGCTGACAGTGAAGGTAAGGCAGCAAGGTTCCTGTCAATTCAAACAGAGTACGCAAAAGCACCACAAGTGACAAAGAAAAGAATATTTTATGAGACAATGGAAGATGTATTCTCTGATATGGACAAAGTTATCATTGACAAAGCTGGAGGTGACTCAGTTGTCCCTTATTTACCTCTTCCAGAATTAAGCAAGAAGTCACAGGAGTAATTATGAGCACTACTAGAATATCATTGATAGTTTTAGGATTTATAGCAATTGTTGCTTATTTCACCCTGTTCACAGTACTTGAAGTAAAAAATGCAATCGTATTGCAGTTTGGTGATCCAAAAAGAGTAATCACTGAACCAGGTCTTAATTTTAAAATACCATTCATTCAAAATGTAATATTTATTGATAATCGTATTCTAGACATCGATGCACCTGCAGCTGAGGTAATCGCATCTGATCAAAAAAGACTTATTGTTGACGCTTATGTAAAATTCAAAATTGTTGACGTTTTAGAGTTCTATAAGGCATTTGGTAATGAAAATGTCGCGAGATCAAGAATTTCTGCAGTTGTTAATTCAAGAATTAGGGGCGTTTTAGGTGAAGAACCTTTATCCGCCGTATTATCAGATGACCGTTCGAAACTTATGAAACAAATTACTTCATTAGCCGAAGCAGAAGTGAAGAACTTTGGAATAGAAATTGTTGATGTAAGAATTAAACGAGCTGATTTACCTGAAGCAAATAGCCAGGCAATATTTGGTAGAATGCAAACTGAACGTGAGCGTGAAGCCAGAGAGTTCAGAGCAAAAGGTGCTGAGATGGCACAAAAAATTCGTTCAACTGCTGATAAGGAAGTTACGATTATAAAGTCACAGGCAGAGAAAGAAGCCAACATAATTCGTGGTGAAGGTGATGGAATGGCTAATAAAATTTTTGCGGATGCATTTGGAAAAGACCCTGAATTTTTTGCTTTCTACAGAGCAATGCAAGCTTACGCTGAAGGCTTGAAAAGTTCTGATACTACTATGATCTTGTCTCCTGAAAGTGAATTCTTTCAATATTTTGGAACTTACTCTGAGTAGAAATATTTAACTTTCCTAAAATGATGCAATTTATATTAGGTTCTCTTGGATTACTTTTAATTATAGAGGGCCTTCTTTATGCCTTATTTCCAAATAGAATGAAGAATATGATCAGATCTATGTTAGAGATGAACAATGACACCCTAAAATGGGGAGGTCTGGCATCAGCAATAGTAGGATTTCTAATGTTATGGACTGCAGTCAGATGAAATTAGATATCAAAATTATACCAGTCATCTTTTTTTTGTTTATTTGTTCTACGTTTCAATCTTTAAGCTTTAATGGACCTGATACCTTCTCTGATTTGGCTGAGCGAGTTTCACCCTCAGTTGTTAACATTTCAACTACAGGTATAATTGAAAATACAGGGCCTCAAGTTCCATCGATTGAAGATTTCTTTAATTTCCCGTTTAATATGCCTAGCCCAGAACCATCAGAAAGAGAGTTTAGTTCATTAGGTTCAGGCTTTGTAATTTCTGCAGATGGCTTTATTGTTACAAATAATCATGTTGTAGAAAACGCTTCAGACATACAAGTTACTTTTACAGATGGATTAAAATTAGAAGCCGAATTGATTGCTTCTGATGCTGAGACTGATTTAGCACTTTTGAAAGTTGACGCAAATAACCTTCCGTTTTTAGAGTTTGGTGACTCAGACACGGCAAAGGTAGGTAATTGGGTAATGGCAATCGGTAATCCACATGGACTAGGAGGTACAGTTACAGCAGGTATCGTTTCTGCAAGAGGTAGGATGCTTGGGGGAAGATATGACGACTTCATACAAACTGATGCATCAATAAATAGAGGCAATTCAGGAGGACCATTATTTGATTTAGATGGAAAAGTGATTGGAGTGAATTCAATGATCATTTCTCCAAGCGGTGGATCTATTGGAATTGGTTTTGCTATTCCATCAAATCTTGCAAATAACATTATTCAGCAACTGCAAGAAACAGGAGAAATTGAAAGAGCCTGGTTAGGCGTAAGAATTCAAGAAGTAACTGATGAAATTGCTGAGAGTTTGGGTCTTGGTAAAACTTATGGTGCCTTAGTTCAGGGTTTAACTACAGATAGCCCGGCACTTAAAGGCGGAGTTAATGAGGGTGACATCATTATTGAATTCAATGGCAAAGAAGTTGAATCTGTTCAAACGCTTCCAAAACTTGTGGCCGAGGCTGATATTGGTCAATCTACAAAGGTAGTTGTCTGGCGGGATGAAAAAGAAGTTCAGTTATTTGTAAATTTAGGCAAACAACCGTCTCTTGAGGAACTTGCCTCAATTGAAAATAATGGATCAGCTGTTTTAATAAAAGAACTAGGAATAAAAGTCAGAACCTTGACAGATGAAGACAAGTCCAGATTGGATTTAGCTAAAACTTTACAGGGAGTAATTATATCTGAAATCAATAATGACTCTTTCCTAATACGACAAAATATTAAGAAAGACGACATTATTATTGAAATACAAAATAAATCAGTGAAAGCATCTGGGGAAGTATTACAAATAATTGATGAGGTTGTTTCTCAGGGAAAAGAAAATGTTTTAATTGTTTTTTATTCTGGCCCTAACTCTAAAAAATATATAGGCGCTAGGTTGTCTCTCGACTAAATAAAATGGAAAAAAGGGACATACTGGTTATCTTTGGTCCCACAGCAAGTGGAAAGTCAAAGCTTGCAACTCAAATTGCTTCTAAACATAAATCAGCAATAATTAATTTTGATAGTCTACAGGTATACAAAGATCTAAAGATACTAACTGATAGACCAGACGATGAGATATGTAAAAAATTTGACCATCGTCTTTATGGTATGCTTAAAGGCAATGAAAGTTGCTCAGCAGCTATTTGGCTAGAAAAAGCTGAACATGAAATTAATAATTGTTTCGATAATAAGTTGCTTCCAATTGTTGTAGGTGGAACAGGTTTGTATTTAAAGGCCTTGATGGATGGACTTTCAGAAATTCCTTCTATAAAAAAAAATATAGAAGAACAAGCAAAGCTGGATTTAGAAACCTATGGTCTTGATCATTTATACAAAAAAATCTTAATTAAATACCAAGGCACAAAAATTAATCCTAATGATAAACAAAGAATAATGCGTAGTTATTCATTACTGCTTCAGACTGGAAAAGTTTTAGAAGAATGGCAATTTAATCCAAACAAAAAAATTGATAATGTAAATTATAGAGTGATCCTAACTGGCAATTTACGTGAGAAGCTATATGAGTCAGCTGAGCAAAGAGTTGATAATATGTTTCATGATGGTGCTGTCGATGAGGTTCAATCTTTAATTGAGAAAAATTATAGCGCTGAATTATCTATTATGAAGGCAATTGGAGTTCGTGAAATAACCAACTTTATTGATGGAAAAGTCAGTTTAGATGAAGCCAAAAGCATAATGAAGAAAAACACGAGAAACTATATCAAAAGACAAGATACTTGGATAAAAGGTAATAATATTACTCAAAATGTTGATATAAAGAAATATTTATAAATTATCTATAAAATATTCTTTTCATATATTTAAAATATTTGACTTATTAAGTAAATCTCCATAAAACGTCATTTCTTATTAGGGGTATAATTTATGGTTAATATGCAAATGACTGGTGCACAAATGGTTCTTAAGGCCTTGGAAGATCAACAAGTTGATACAATATTTGGCTATCCTGGTGGTGCAGTTCTGCCGATTTATGATGAATTAGCAAAAACTAAGGATACAAACCATCAAATACGCCATTTTTTAGTAAGGCATGAACAAGGTGCGTCCCATGCTGCTGAAGGGTATGCAAGGTCAAGTGGTAAAGTTGGAGTAATGTTAGTTACTTCTGGCCCCGGAGTTACTAACGCAGTGACTGGATTAACTGATGCTATGATGGATTCAATTCCTCTTGTTTGTATTAGTGGACAAGTTCCTACGCACTTAATTGGAACGGATGCATTTCAGGAATGTGATGCGGTTGGAATTACTCGTCCGTGCACTAAGCATAATTGGCTAGTTAAGGATATAAATGATCTATCTCGAATTTTACACGAAGCTTTTTATGTAGCTTCAAGCGGCAGACCTGGACCTGTTCTTGTAGATATACCCAAAGATATTCAATTCCAAACCGGAACATATATTGGGCCTGATACAATTAAACATAAGTCCTATAGGCCAAAATTAAAAGCGAACATTGATAATATTGATGATGCTCTAAAGTTAATCGCAGAAGCTGAAAAGCCAATCTTTTACACTGGAGGGGGAGTAATCAATTCGGGAAATGCAGCCGTTCAACTACTAAGAGAGTTTGTTCGTCTCACTGGTTTTCCAATTACATCTACTCTGCAAGGTCTTGGTGCCTTTCCAGGTGATGACACTCAATTTGTTGGCATGTTGGGTATGCACGGTACATACGAAGCTAACATGGCGATGAATGAATGTGACCTCATGATAAACATTGGCGCACGTTTTGATGATAGAATTACTGGAAAAATTGATGAGTTTTCTCCAAATTCAAAAAAAATCCATATCGATATTGACCCATCTTCAATTAATAAAGTTGTCAATGTAGATGTTGCTCTTGTTGGTGACGTTGCTCATGTACTTGAAGATGCTATTAAGCTGTGGAAATCAAAAGTTTATAAGGTTAATAAATCGCAGGTTAAGGATTGGTGGAAACAAATAGATAAATGGAAAGAGCGAGATTCATTAGGGTTTAATGAAGATAAAAAAACGATAAAGCCACAACATGCAATACAAAGATTGTATGAACTGACTAAAGAAAAAGATGTTTTTGTAACCACTGAGGTTGGACAGCATCAAATGTGGGCCGCGCAATATTACAAATTTAATAGACCCAACAGATGGATTACATCTGGAGGACTGGGCACTATGGGTTTTGGTTTGCCAGCTGCAATAGGCGCTCAAGTTGCTTATCCCGATAAACTTGTAATTGATATTGCAGGAGAAGCTTCAATATTGATGTGCATACAAGAAATGTCGACAGCCATACGCCTGTAAAGATTTTCATTATTAATAATCAATACATGGGAATGGTAAGGCAGTGGCAAGAACTTCTTCACGACAAAAGATACTCTCACAGCTATACAGATGCTTTACCTGATTTTGTAAAGCTTGCTGAAGCTTACGGCGCTAAGGGTATAAGGGCCCAAAGTCCGAGTGAACTTGACAAGGCAATAAATGAAATGATTGATCATGATGGCCCTGTAATATTTGACTGCGTAGTTGATGAAAACGAAAATGTTTTTCCAATGATACCATCTGGTAAGGCTCACAATGAAATGTTGCTTGGTGATGAAACAGAAAAAGAAGAGATCTCAGATGAAGGAAAAGTATTAGTATAATGAGTGAATTAATTTCAAAACATACAGTATCAGTTCTTGTTGATAATGAGCCAGGTGTTCTCGCGCGAGTAATAGGTTTAATATCAGGTAGAGGTTACAACATCGATAGTCTTACAGTTGCTGAAGTAGATGCAGAAAAACATATCTCTAGGATTACAATTGTTGCGCCAGGTACAGAAGAAACAGTAAATAAAATGATTAGCCAATTACAGAGAATTGTACCCGTAAAAAGAGCAGTAAATGTGACATTTGAAAAACAGGGTATTGAAAGGGAGATGGCCTTAGTCAAAATTGTTTCAACTGGAGAAAAAAGAGTAGAGTCAATGCGGTTATCCGATGTATTTAGAGCCAAAGTTATAGACACAACACACGATTCTTTCGTCTTCGAATTGAATGGTTCTCCAAGAAAAATTGATGCTTTCATCGATTTAATGAAGCCATTAGGTCTCTCTGAGGTATCAAGAACTGGTGTAGTAGCTATTGCACGCGGAACAGAAAAGATGTAAGGAAAAAGAATGAAAGTATATTACGAAAAAGATGCTGACCTAGATTTAATAAAAACCAAAAAAATTGCTGTATATGGTTATGGTAGTCAGGGTCATGCTCATGCATTAAATTTAAAAGACTCAGGTGCCAGCGATGTTGTAGTAGCTTTGAGAGAGGGTTCTTCGAGTGCAAAAAAAGCAGAAGCTGAAGGTTTGAGAGTAATGACTATGTCTGATGCAGCTGAATGGGCTGATATAATGATGATGTTAATACCTGATGAACTTCAGGCAGATGTTTGGAAAAACCACATTGAACAAAGAGCTAAAGAAGGTTCAGCACTTGCGTTTGCGCATGGTTTAAATGTTCACTTTGACCTTATTAACGCAAGACCAGATATGGATGTATTCATGGTTGCACCAAAAGGACCTGGTCATACTGTTAGGTCAGAATTTAAAAAAGGAGGCGGTGTACCTTGTCTAGTCGCAGTAGATAGCGATAAAACGGGAAAGGCACTTGATATTGCATTGTCATATGCATCAGCTATTGGCGGAGGTAAAGCTGGAATTATTGAAACAACATTCAAAGACGAATGTGAAACAGATTTGTTTGGTGAACAAACTGTTTTATGTGGTGGTGTCGTTGAATTGATTAGAAATGGATTTGAAACTTTAGTTGAGGCAGGTTACCCACCTGAAATGGCATACTTTGAATGTTTACACGAGGTAAAGCTTATCGTTGATCTAATTTATGAGGGTGGAATTGCAAATATGAACTACTCAATATCTAATACCGCTGAATATGGTGAGTATGTATCTGGTCCAAAGATAGTGGTTTTAGAAAAAATCCAGTCTGGAGAATTTACAAGAGAGTGGATTGAAGAATATAAGAGTGGTGCAAAAAATTTTGAAGCAATGAGAAGTAAAATTGATAATCACCAAATTGAAAAGGTCGGCAAAGATTTAAGAGCTATGATGCCATGGATTTCAAAAAATAAATTGGTTGATAAAGAAAAAAACTAGCTCAGCAATTCTTCAGTTCAGTAATTTCCTTGATTTATGCCAGAAAATTAGGTTTTTTTACTAATACGTTGAAAAATAACGAATTTTCATATAATTATCAAAATGTCTCAAATAATTAGAAAGTGCAATAAAACAGAGTGGTAAAATTGAATAAAAATTTTGAAAATCAATTAACTGTGAATAGCACTTCTCAATCTCTATTGCTGTTAAATCTGCTTAGCAGCCCCTGGGTAATATAACATTACTGCAGGGGGTACTTAATTTTAACACAATTTAATTTTATTAAGAGGATGAGAGATGAACAAAGAAAATAATTACATAAAGATTTTTGACACTACATTAAGAGATGGTGAGCAGTCTCCAGGTGCTTCAATGAATATTGAAGAAAAATTAAAAATTGCAGAAGCTCTAGAAGATTTGAAAGTTGATATTATTGAAGCAGGATTTCCCGCCGCATCAAAGGGAGACTATGAAGCAGTTTCTGAAATATCAAAAAAGATTAAAAATTCATCAATATGTGCTTTGAGCAGAGCTTCAAAAAATGACATTCAGACAGCTGCGGATGCTCTCAAAAATGCAGCGGCTCCAAGAATACATACATTTATTTCAACAAGTGAACTTCATATGAAACACAAGTTACAGTTGAATTCCGATGAGGTTTACCAGAAGGTAATTGAGAGTGTTTCTTTTGCACGTAATTTATGTGATGACGTTGAGTGGTCTTGTGAAGATGGAACTAGGACAGATTTAGACTTTATGTGTAAAACTGTCGAAGCGGCGATTAAGAACGGTGCATCAACAATAAATATTCCAGATACAGTCGGATACTCAATTCCTGACGAATTTACTAATATTATAACCCATCTAATGAATAATGTTCCAAATATTGATAAAGTGACTATTTCTACACATTGTCACAATGATCTTGGATTAGCGGTAGCAAATTCTCTTGCAGGTGTGAGAGCTGGTGCAAGGCAAATTGAGTGCACTATAAATGGT
>LUMT01000626.1_pt1 | contig 13447 bp, 11 predicted proteins | sample 729741 | NCBI WGS metagenome assembly LUMT01 (sample SAMN03860299, study PRJNA289734) | marine metagenome | biome: seawater column; feature: ocean; material: water; isolation source: Red Sea water column Station 192 - depth 50m | place: Saudi Arabia: Red Sea | collected 2011-10-15 | depth 50 m
GTTGTAGATTACATTTGCCAGATAAATGACTTGTCGCTTTAAAAATTAAAGAGGAAAGTCCGGGCTCCACAAGGATACAGTGCCAGGTAATACCTGGCGGGGGTAACCCTAGGGATAGTGCCACAGAAAATAAACCGCCATAACATGGCAAGGGGGAAAAGGTGTGGTAAGAGCACACCGGTTCTATTGGTAACAATGAACGCTGGAAAACCCCACTGGGAGCAAGACTAAATAGAGATGACATTGTTTGTAAACTAAAAGCCATCCTTGGCTAGTCATCAGGGTTAGTCGCTTGAGTTTGAAAGTGATTTCAAACCTAGAGAAATGATAGGTTTAAATGACAGAACCCGGCTTATAATTTATCTGGCAAACCTTTCTTAATTTTAACCATCAACAATTTTTGAAATAAATTATTCAAATTCACTAATTAAAACCATAAATTGTATGTATTGACACCTAGCACAAAAACCCATAATATCCCATATATTCCCATATAAGGGGAATAAAGGAATTTATGGTTTATGTTTTTATCAACCTACGAAAACAAAATAGACAAAAAAGGACGGGTGTCGGTGCCAGCGAGCTTTAGATCTTATTTATCAAATTTAGGATACAATGGGGTTGTTTGTTATCCTTCATTTAACAATCAATCTATAGAGGCATGGCCCCAAGATAGAGTCGAAAAAATTTCAAATTCAATAGACACTTTAAATCCATTTGAAGAAAAAAGAGACTTTTTTGCTACATCAATATTATCAGAAAGTATAAATTTACAATTTGATAGCGAAGGAAGAATTTCACTTACACCAAAATTACTAAAACATGCAAAAATTAAAAATAGCATGATATTTGTTGGTCAAGGAAAGACTTTTCAGATATGGGAACCAACAATTTTTGAAAAATTTAAGAACACTGCAAGAAAAAAAGCAAATTTAAATCGTGCGAGTCTTAAATGGGAGAATCAATTAAATAAATAAAAAAGAGGGGGATAATATAATGACAATTAATTTTAAAACTCCAGAGATTAGAGAGTTACAACCAAGACTTTTGGTAATGGGAGTGGGTGGTGCAGGTGGAAATGCAATAAACGAAATGATTGAAAATGGTATGCAAGGCGTTGAATTCATTGCTGTTAATACTGATGCACAAGATCTTAAACATAGTAAAGCAAAATCAAAAATTCAAATTGGTTTAAATTTAACTAAAGGTCTTGGCGCAGGTGCAAAAATTGATATAGGTCAAGCTGCAGCTGATGAGTCTCTAAATGATATCGTTAATGTGTTACAAGGTGCAAATATGGTTTTTATAGCCGCCGGAATGGGTGGTGGAACAGGAACAGGTGCTGCACACGTAATTGCAAGAGCTGCAAAAGAATTAAATATTTTAACTGTCGGCGTAGTGACACTACCATTTTTATATGAGGGTCCTTCAAGAATGAGAAGAGCTCAAATTGGTCTTGAGGAATTAAGAAAACATGTGGATACTATTATTGTAATTCCCAACCAAAATTTATTCAAAATAGCAAATGAACAAACTACATTTGAGGAGTCTTTCAATTTATCAAATAATGTTTTAATGCATGGGGTTCAAAGTGTAACAGATTTAATGGTAAGACCCGGGATCATTAATTTAGATTTTGCTGATGTTGAAACGGTTATGGCATCTATGGGTAAAGCCATGATGGGAACTGGAGAAGCTGAAGGTGAAGGTAGATCTATGAAAGCCACTGAGATGGCAATCAGTAATCCTTTAATTGATGACTATACTTTAAAAGGTGCAAAAGGATTACTTGTAAATATTACAGGCGGGAAAGATCTTAAGTTATTTGAAGTTGATGAAGTGGTTAACAAAATAAGATCTGAAGTTGAGGCTGATGCAGAGGTAATTATAGGTGCAATAACTGATCCATCTCTTGAAGGTAAAATTAGAGTATCAATTGTTGCTACAGCTTTAGATGGACAACAACCTGAGACAAAATCAGTAATTAACATGGTACATAGGATCCAAAATAGAAATCCTGGATACTCTGATTTTTCAAATTTAGGATCTAATACCTCTTTTAATTTTTCAACTAGCACGCCAATCTCAAGTGGTGCTAATGCATTAAAATTAGAGAATGAAGTATCAAATGAAAATATTAGTGAAACAGTTGCGAATAATAATATTAATCAAATTAATGATCAATATCATGAGGAACTATTAAAAAATCAACAAGTTGAAAACTTAGTTGAAAACACTAATGAGGATGATGAAAGTTCTTTCACTCAAGAAGCTGTTGGAGAACCAACTCAAGAAGATGAGATAAAAGATGATTTAAAAGAGTTTGGAGTAGATAGGGATGCACCAGACTTATTTAGCTCTCAAAATGAAACATCTTCGCCAGAAAATTTGTTATCTCAGGATCAGGATAATGATGATCAGGAGGATGATTTAGAGATACCAGCATTTTTAAGAAGACAAAAAAATTAATGTTCTTCGTAAAAATAAATGGAAGCCACCATAGTACAGGATAAAACAAAACATTATCCAGTACTGCTAAAAGAAATTATTAGCATTATTACCCCTCAATATGGTGGCACATTTATTGACTGTACTTTTGGTCAAGGCGGCTACACTCGAGAAATTCTTAAGAATAAAAACAACAAAGTAATTGGTCTTGATAGAGATTTTGAAAGTTTAAAAGTTGCAAAAGAAATTAAAAAAGAATTTCCAGACCGATTTATCTTTAAGAATTTAAATTTTAGTAAATTAGGAAATTTAAAACTCAAAAATGAAAATATCAGAGGTGTATTATTTGATTTAGGTTATTCATTTACGCAAATTAAAGATCCAAAAAAAGGATTATCTTTTAATTCTAGTGGATCATTAGATATGAGGATGGGTTTAAATGAATTTTCAGCTAAAGAAGCAATAAATAAATTAGATGGTAAAAGCCTTGTTAAAATTTTCAAATCTTTTGGCGATGAAAGAGATGCAAAATTAATCGTTAAAAATATACTTAAAGACAGATTGTTAAAAGAAATAGATACCCCTCATTTAGTAAAAATTATTGAAAAATCAAAAAAAGGAAATAATAAGAAAATTCATTCTGCAACAAAAGTTTTTCAGGCATTAAGAATTTTTGTTAACAAAGAAATAAGTGAATTAATTCATGGAATGATCCATGCAGCTAAAGTTTTAAAAAAAGATGGTATTTTGGTTATAGTAACTTTTCATTCTTTAGAGGATAAAATTGTAAAATATTTCTTTAGAAGTCTCACAGAACATAAAAGTGTATCTAGATACCAACCTGAGGAAATACACGAAGAAATCTTATTTAAATTAAATCAAAAAAAACCAATAACTCCATCAAGTCAAGAGCTAAAAGAAAACGCTCCTTCTAGGTCTGCAAAATTAAGGTGCTTAATTAAAAAGGAAAATTTTTATGATTTTAAAACTGATATTTTAGACAAATTTAAAGATTTAATCGAAATTGAAAATCTTGGACTTAACTTATGAAAAAAATTCTAACTATTAGTTTAATTTTTTTACTTATTGTAATCACCTCTTTTATAAAAAATTCTACAAAGAAAATTGATGAGGAATTATTTAGTTTAAAAGAGAATATATCAGATTTAAATTTAGAATTAAATAATGTGAAACTTGAATTTGATTATTTAAGCTCTCCAGAAAAGCTGATTAGTTATCAAAATCTTTATTTTGAAAATGAATTAACGCAAAAGAGTATAAAAGAAATTGAAATTATTGATTTCACAAGAGAAAAAATTCTTACAAACGATGTCAAAATTATAGATAGCGAAAAATAATAGTATGAAGTTTATTATTCAAGAAAACAAAGATGAATTTGAATTTAAAAGTGACAAAAAAAATTTTGATATTAGATTTAATAGAATTGCATTTATTTTTTTTATTTTTTTCCTTATTTCTATAATTTATTGTATTCATCTTACTCATTTGGGATCTAGAGATTTAAATTCCAATATTTCAAAGAATTATGGCTCTTTTAATAAAATTCAGAGAGCAAATATTTTAGACCGAAACAATCATTTTTTAGCAAAAACTGTTAATTCTATTGATATTGGAATAAATCCAGTTGAAGCGATAGATAAAAAAAAATTGCTACTTAATCTAAAATATATTTTTCCTGATAAAGATTTTGAATTAATTAATTCAAAACTTTCAAAAGATAAATTTTTTTGGTTTGAAAAAAAAATTTCAGAGGAGAACTATGAGAAAATTATGATGTTGGGTGATAAATCAATAAAACCACATGAAAATCTTATAAGAGTTTATCCACAAAAAAATTTATTTAGTCATATAATAGGACAAATAGATGATGATAACTTGGGGATTTCTGGGTTAGAGAAATCATTAGATGTAGATTTAAAAAAAAACGATAAATCTATTCAACTTACTGTCGATAAAGATATTCAGTTCCTGATAAGAGAAGAGTTAATAAGGTTTAATAAAATATTTAAAACTAAAGGTAGTGCCTCAATTTTAATGGATATTAATAATGGTGAGATATTATCAATTATTTCGCTGCCTGATTTTGACCCTAATCAAAGACAAAATATTACAGACGTGAATTATATTAATAGAGCAACTAAAGGTGTTTATGAATTAGGTTCTGTTTTTAAAACTTTTACCTTGGCAGCAGCCTTAAATGAAAAGATAATAGAGCCAAATACTGAATTTAAAAATTTAGAAAAAAATATTACTTGTGGAAAGAATAAAATAAGTGAATATGACAAAAAAATTCCCTCCAACTTAACTGCTGAGGAAATATTAATCCGCTCAGGCAACATAGGTTCGGTAAGAATCGGCCAAGCAATTGGGATTGAAAAATATAAAAAATTTTTAAATGATCTTGACTTAATTAACTCAATACAATTTGACATAGAGGAAATGGGTAAACCAATACCCTTTAATTGGGGAAAGTGTAAGCTTGCAACAACTTCATATGGACATGGAATAACTACTACAATTTTACAATTAACTAGCGCTTACTCTACTATTGCTAACGGTGGTTTTAGGATCAATCCAACTCTTATAAAAAAAGAAAAATATGTTAAAGGAGAAAGAATTTTAGAGGAAAATGTTTCATCAAATCTTGTTTCAATATTAAGAAAAATTGTAACTACAAAAGAAGGTACAGCAACTCTAGCTAATGTAGAAGGTTATGAGGTTGCAGGGAAAACTGGTACCGCAGAAAAAATTTTAGAGGGTGGATATTCCCGAAAAAAAATTAATACTTTTGCTTCAGTATTTCCAGCCTCAAATCCTAAGTATAGCTTAGTTGTGATGTTGGATGAGCCTAAAACAAATAGTGAGTACGTTTATAATTATAGAGATGGATCAGGAATAAAATACAAAGGAACTCCTTTTAATACTGCGGGTTGGACTTCAGTTGAAGTTGTTGGTCAAATTATAGAAAAGATTGGGCCTATTTTAGCCACAAAATACGCGCAAATTAATTAACAATGTTATTAGGCAATTATTTTACCAATATAGATAATAGTAAAAAAAAAATTTTTTTCTCAGGGATTTCATTCAATTCAAAAGATATTAAAAAAGATAATATTTTTTTTGCTATAAAAGGGAATAATTTTGATGGAAATAAATTCATTTCTATTGCAATAAAAAAAGGCTCTAAAATTATTATAAGCGAGAAAAGAATTACAAATCCTCAAAAGGATATTTTATTCATTCATACTAAAAATATAAGAAAACTTTTAGCAGAAATCGCTTTTAAAATTTATAAGAATAAACCAAATAATTTAATTGCTGTAACTGGAACAAATGGAAAATCATCTGTTTCAGATTTTTATTTTCAACTGTTAAACCTTAATAAAATAAAAGTCGCCTCAATCGGAACATTAGGTGTAAAATCGAAAAATATAAGACGAAATTTACAAAATACTACGATAGACCCAATTCGAATGGGACAAATATTATCTAAATTAAAATCTCAAAAAATTAATAATGTAATTATGGAAGCATCCAGCCATGGTCTAACTCAACATAGGTTGGATGGTCTAAAGTTTTCATCTGGTATTTTCACAAATTTATCTCAAGATCACTTAGATTATCATAAAAATTTTAAAGATTACTTTAAAGCAAAACAGTACTTATTTGAAAATTTGATAGGAAAGAAAGGAAATGTAATAACAGATGAAACATTACCAGAATTTAAAAGAATAAAAAAAATCGCAATTTCTAGAAAATTGAAATTGCAGGTTTTAAATAATAGCAAAAATCAATTTCAAATTTTATCTCATAGTTATAGAGGTGAGAAACAAATATTAAAAATTAGATACTATAATCTAACAAGAGAAATAAATTTAAATCTTATTGGAAAAATACAATTAAAAAATATTTTAATGGCGATTATTGCAGCAAAAAATAGCAATATAAGTTTAATCAAGATTCTAAATGTTTTATCACAACTTAAGCCAATAGATGGAAGACTTGAAAAAATAGGTAAAATCAAAAATAGGTCTAAAGTAATACTTGATTATGCACATACACCAGATGCACTTAGAATATGTCTTTCAAACCTTAAAGAGCAATTTCCAAATAAAAAAATAATTTTACTCTTTGGTTGTGGTGGAAATAGAGATCAAAATAAAAGATTTAAAATGGGAAAGATTGCATGTGATTATTCTAACGAAATTTATTTAACAGATGATAATCCTAGATTTGAAGATCCAAGAAAAATAAGAGATGATATTAAAAAGGGTATTCAAGACACTTCGATAAAAGAAATTCCTGATAGAAAAAAAGCTATTTCTGAGGCCATAAAAAATTTAAATACAGGTGATATTTTGTTGGTTGCTGGAAAAGGTCATGAGAAAACTCAAGATTTTGGTAAAAGGAAAATTTATTTTTCAGACAAAAAAATTATTTTAGATTGTATAAAACTTAAGAATACAAGCTTATCAAAAAACTTTAAGATAAATATTATTAAAGAATTATCGAAAATCAAAAATAAAATTCCTTTAGTAAAAGCAGATAAAGCAAGAATTAACTCCAAAGAGGTAAATAAGAATGATATCTTTTTTGCTATTAAAGGAAAAAAAAATGATGGAAATAAATATATTGGAGAGGCATTTAAAAATAAAGCATCATTAGTTGTAGTAAATAAAGTTCAAAATAAATTTAATAGCAAACGTCAGATAAAAGTAAGAAATACATTAAAATTTATGACTGAAATTTCAAAAATATTTAGACAAAATATCGATACAAATATTATAGCTATTACAGGAAGTTGTGGAAAAACTACTCTCAAAGAATTATTGGGCAATGTGTTAGGAAAGATTTCTAGTGTTAGTATTTCTCCAAAATCATATAACAATAAATTTGGAGTTCCATTAAGTTTACTTAATTTAAAACATACTGATGAATTTGGAGTTTTAGAGGTTGGTATGGATAAAAAAGGGGAAATAGATAATTTAACAAATATTATAAAACCGAATGTTGGCTTGATAACTAACATAAATTATGCACATGCAAAAAATTTCAAAAATATCAAACAAATTGCTTTAGCTAAAGCAGAGATAATTAAAAATATATTACCCAATGGTTTTGTTGTCTTGAATGCTGATGATAGTTTTTTCAAATTACATAAAAAAATTGCTGAAAATAATAATATTAATGTGATTTCTTTTGGGATTAAAAGTAAAAAGGCAAATGTTAAGTTGTTTAATATTAAAAAAGTTAAAAAGGCATTTAAAATTAAAGTTAAACTTAATGATAAGTTTAAATATTTTATAATTTCTAATAATTTTCAAAGTAATATTTATAATATTTTAAGCGCTTTAAGTGTAATAAGTATTTACAAAGATGTGCTTAAACTTAATGAAAAAATTTTCTTAGATTTTAGAAGTCCAGCAGGAAGAGGAGATCATTCTACAATAAAGATAGGTAACAAAAAAATAAACTTAATTGATGAAAGTTATAATTCTAATCCTCTATCTTTAAAATCAGCCTTAAAAAATTATGACAATATAGATACAAAAAAATATCGTAAATATCTTTTGCTTGGAGATATGATGGAACTTGGTTCACATTCAAAAAAACTTCACCAATCAATAGTTCCTTTAATAAACGAGACAAATATTGATAAAGTATTTGTTATGGGAAAAATGGTAAGAGAAATATTCGATAATATTGTGAAAGTAAAAAGAGGAAGAATTTTAGAAAATAAATCAGGAATTTTTGAATTAATTAAGAAAGATTTCAATAATAATGATTATTTAATGATTAAAGCCTCAAATGCGACAGGTTTCAACAGTATAGTAAATAACTTGAAGGGTTTAAATTAAATGCTTTATCAATTTTTACTAAATTTTGTTGATAGTTTTAGTTTTTTAAATGTATTTAAATATCTAACATTTAGGACTGGTTTATCTTTTTTTACTTCATTAATTATTGTTTTAATTATTGGAGGAACTTTTATAAAATTTTTTTCAAAACAAAAAATTTTAAATCCTATCCGTAATGATGGTCCAGAAGATCATATAGTTAAGAAAATAGGAACTCCGACTATGGGTGGAATAATTATTTTGATTGGTTTATTAATATCAGTACTATTCTGGGCTGATTTATCGAATTTAAATGTTTTATTTTGTTTATATATCGCAATTTCTTTTGGTTTGCTTGGGGCATTCGATGATTATAAAAAAATAAAGTACAGTAACTCTTCAGGTATCTCATCAAAGTTAAAATTAACCTTTCAAATAATACTAGCAATAATTGGTGTTAGTTTTTATGTTTACTTTAATGACTATCAAGATTTAACAAATCTATACTTTCCTTTTTTTAAAAACCTGATTAGATGGTTTAGCAACGGTACCAGTTATACTTGTTGCAGCTTGTTTTGCATTTATAAGCTATGTTACAGGAAACATTGTATTCTCAAATTATTTGCAAATTCCTTACATAGAGGGAACTGGGGAAGTTTCAATTTTTTGTGGAGCAATCATTGGCTCTTGCTTAGGCTTTTTATGGTTCAACGCACCTCCAGCAAAAATTTTTATGGGAGATACTGGATCTTTGTCTTTGGGTGGCTCTTTAGGAGCAGTTGGTATAATAACAAAACATGAAATAGTTTTAGCAATTACTGGAGGTTTATTTGTTCTTGAAGCAGTTTCAGTGATTGTGCAAGTAATATCATTTAAACTTACTGGTAAAAGAGTTTTTAAAATGGCACCAATCCATCATCATTTTGAGAAGAAAGGTTGGCCTGAATCAACAGTTGTAATTAGATTTTGGATAATTTCTATTATTTTAGCAATGATAGGACTTGCTACATTAAAACTAAGATAATGAGTGATAATTCACAAATTTTCTTTAATAAAAAAATTTTAATTTATGGATTAGGAAAAAGTGGACTTTCGTCATTCAATTTTTTAAGAAATAAAAATGATGTTTATTTATTTGATGATAACCCAAATCTTAAAATAAATAAGTCGATTAAAAAAAAAACTCTCAATTTTAAAAAATTATTAAAAACCAAATTTGATATAATTATATTAAGCCCAGGAATTGATATAAAAAAATGTAAGTTAAAAAATTTACTTAGAAAAAAAAATAAGAATATCTATACAGATCTAGATGTTTTTTACTCATTTTATAAAAATGTCTCATTAACAATAACTGGCACAAACGGAAAGTCCACCACATGCAAACTTCTATATGATATCTTAAAAGATCAAAAAAAAGACGTAAGATTAGCAGGGAATATTGGTACACCAATACTATCTATAAATAAGATCTCAAAAAAAACAATTTTCGTTATTGAGGCTTCATCCTACCAATTAGAATATAGTAAAATTTTTTCATCAAAATTTGCCGCTATCCTTAATATTGCGCCAGATCATTTGGAGAGACATGGTAATTTAAAAAATTATATAGAGGCAAAATTTAAAATTTTTAATAATCGAAAAAGAGGAGCAATTGGATTTGTAAATAAAAATGATCATTTAATTCAAAAAAGAATTAAAACAATAAAGCCTAAATTAAAACTGGTAAATGTAGATACAAAATTGAACAATCTAATTTTGAAAAAAATTAGAAACAAATATTTTTTATCAAGATCAAATCAAGCAAATCTCTCATTTGTTTTAGAAATGATAAAAAAATTTAATGTAAAACCAAATAAATTATTGGAAAGCGTAAATAAATTCAAAGGATTGAATTATAGGCAGAAAATTATTTATAACAAAAATAAATTAATCATCATTAATGATTCTAAATCAACAAGTTATTCTTCTTCAAAAGAATTATTAGAAATGTACAAGAATATTCATTGGCTAATTGGTGGTATTCCAAAAAAAGATGACAAAATATCATTATCAAAAAAATATTTTAGAAATATTAAGATTTATGTATTTGGTAAAAATTTTAAAAAATTTTCAAAAGATTTAAAGGAAAATGCGGAACTTAAAAGTTTTAAAAATTTAAATCTTGCAGTATCAGCAATTTTTAAGAATATTCATAAAAAGAAACACTCAAATAATACAATCTTATTTAGTCCAGCCTCTGCATCATTTGATAGTTTTAAAAATTTTGAGGAAAGAGGTTCATATTTTAATAAGTTGATAAAAAGATATATTAATGAAAGAAAAATTATTTAGTTATATTTCTTTTTATCAATGGTGGAAAAGTATTGATAAACCTATTCTATCATTGATCTTAATTTTATTTTTGGCGGGTTTATTCTTCTCATTAGTATCAACTTCCCTAATTGCATCTGATAAATTAGATACGAATACTTATTTCTTTTTTTTTAAACATACAGTTTTTGTTTTTTTTGGCTTTTTTTTAATTTTTATTTTATCTTTTATACCTGAAAAAGAAATTTATAGAATTTCACTAATATTTTTCTGTTTATCATTAGTTTTGTTATTCCTGGTTCCTATAATTGGAGTAGAGATTAAGGGTTCCAAGAGATGGATTGATTTGTTGGTATTGCCAAGAATACAACCTATTGAGTTTGTAAAGCCTTTTTTAATAGTGATAATGAGTATGATAATTTGCTCTCAAAAATATACTAATTTTAATATGAAATACTTCTTATCTTTTTTGTTAACTATATTGATATCGAGTCTTTTGATACTTCAACCAGATATTGGTCAAACTCTTTTAATAGGTTTTAGTTGGTTAGTTTTGATTTTTATTTCTGGTATTAGTATATTTTTTTTGAGCTTAGTTTTTTTTATCTCTCTAGCCACGATAGCATCTATCATTAGTTACCTTCCATCAGTAATTTCGGAAGAGTTTGGAGTAATCTTCATAATGTTAATTTTATTAACCTACCTAGTATTAATATTTTCAGTTCTGAAAAAAGTTTACAAAGAAAATGACAAAAAGATCAAACTAATCCTAACCGGATCTATTAGCTTAATAATCATGCAAGCAATGATTCACATAGGAGTAAATATTAGATTATTCCCAACTACAGGAATGACTTTACCATTTTTAAGTTATGGGGGTTCATCGATTATAAGTATTTCTATAATGTCTGGTATAATTTTGAATTTAACAAAAAGAAAAATAACTGAATGAAAAATATATTAATTTCAACAGGAGGATCAGGGGGACATGTAGTGCCAGCAAAAATTCTAAGTGAACATTTGCATTCAAATTTTAATGTTTTTATTTCTACTGACTTAAGAGGGCTGAAATATCTAGATGATGAAAAAAATGATATTATTTTGATAAATACTCCTAAATTAAATCTTAATATATTTTTTATATTTAAAATATTCCAAGTAATTTATTTGGTGATTAAAACAGTTTTATTATTAAAAAAAAATAAGATTAATGTCGTTTTTTCAACAGGAGGATATATGTCATTACCTGTTTGTTTTGGTGCAAAATTATTAGGAATAAAGATATACCTACTTGAACCCAATATTGTTTTAGGTAGAGCAAACAGACTCTTTTTAGGTTTTTGTAAAAAAATTTTTACTTATACAGAAAACTTAAAAAACTTTCCTGAAAAACTTAAACATAAAATCCAAATAATAACTCCACTAGTTAAAAAAAATTTTTATGAGAAAAGAGAAATTAAAACAGAAAATAAAGCATTCTGTCTTTTGGTTGTTGGTGGCAGTCAAGGAGCAAAGATTTTTGACAATGTGGTAAAAAATGTAATCGTTAATTTGTCGAAAAAAAATAAAATTAAAATCATTCAACAAACTCATAAAAGTAATACTGATCAATTAAGAAGTATTTATGATGAGGCTAAAATTGAAAATACAATTTTTGATTTTGAGGAAAATTTGGCAGATTTGATAAATCAATCAGACCTATGTATTACGCGTGCTGGTGCATCTACCTTAGCAGAATTATCAATCATGAATAAACCGTTCCTAACAATCCCTTTAGTTTCAGCAAAAGATAATCATCAATTTGAAAATGCAAATTTTTATCAAAATTTAGGTTTCTGTTGGATTATGAGTCAAAAAGACTTTAATGAGGCTAATTTAGAAAAATTTTTAGATCACATAATTATGGATAAGTCTGAGTACAAGATAACCATTTTATAGGCATTGGTGGAATAGGTATGAGTGGTCTTGCATTGATTATGAAAGCAAAAGGTTTTCAAATTCAAGGAAGCGATATTAATAAGAATAAAAATATTGAAAAATTAAAAAAACAGGGTGTCAGAATTTTTATTGGTCACAAAAAGCAAAATATAAAAGACGTTACAATTTTAGTGACCTCCTCTGCAATTAAAAAAAGTAATCCAGAATTACTAGAGGCTAAAAGAAAAAAATTACCAGTGATAAAAAGAGGAAAGATGTTAGCAAATCTTGTTACTTTAATGAAAAATATTGTTGTAGTTGGCTCCCATGGTAAAACAACAACGACATCTTTAGTAAGTTCTATTTTTGAAAACACAAAGTTAGATCCTACAATAATCAACGGAGGTATAATAAATTCAATAAAGAGCACTGCAAAATTAGGTAAGAGTGACTGGTCTATATTAGAGGCAGATGAGTCCGATGGAAGCTTTACTCATATTTCTCCCACATATTCAATTATTACAAACATAGATAGAGAACACATGGATTTTTATAAATCTATGAAGGATTTAAAAAATCATTTTCTTCACTTTGTAAAAAAAGTTCCATCATTTGGAAAATCTTTTATTTGTATCGATGATAAAACTAACAATGAATTGATAAAAGATATTAAAAATAAAAATTTTTTTACATATGGAATTAAGTCTAACGCTAATTTTCTTATCAAAAATATAATTCAAGACAAAATTTTTTCAAAATTTGATTTATCTATAAATTTACCAAATAAAAAAAAAACAATCTTAAAAAACTTTAGGATACCATTATTAGGTGTTCATAATATAAGAAACTCCACAGCTGCAATTGCAGTCGCTCTTACTGTAGGAATTCCAGTGTCTAATATTAAAAAAGGT
>LUMT01000589.1_pt1 | contig 13357 bp, 14 predicted proteins | sample 729741 | NCBI WGS metagenome assembly LUMT01 (sample SAMN03860299, study PRJNA289734) | marine metagenome | biome: seawater column; feature: ocean; material: water; isolation source: Red Sea water column Station 192 - depth 50m | place: Saudi Arabia: Red Sea | collected 2011-10-15 | depth 50 m
GGTTTAGTGATGACAAAGTTAGACGGAACTGCAAAAGGTGGAATACTACTAGCAATATCCAAAAAGTTTAAACTTCCAATAATTGCTTTAGGATTAGGTGAAAAAGAGGATGACCTACAAATATTTGATTCTGAAAAATTTGCTGAAGCATTTACAAATATTAAATAAATTAATTTAAGCTTTTTATAAAAATATCTAACTCATTTATTAATTTATCATCATACTCCATCATATGATTGTCTGTTTTAGTTGAATAAAATGTTTTTGGCTCGTTAGCTATTTCAAATAATTTTTTTCCCATATGAAATGGAACAATATTGTCTATTTCTCCATGCATAATTAGTATCGGTGAATTTATATTCACTATTTTACTTTTATTTTCATATCTATCTTTAAGTAAAATGTTTACTGGAACATATGGATAAAATGTTTTTGCTGCATCTATCATAGAAGTAAATGGTGTTTCTAGAATAACACCTGCAAAATCCCTTTTTTGCGCAAGATGAGTTGCAATACCAGTTCCTAATGACTCTCCATAAAGGATTATATTTCTTTCTTTAACTCCATTATTTAATAACCAATCAATTGCACTTTTGCCATCTTCATATAAACCCTTTTCATTTGGTTTTCCTTGATTTCCACTAAAACCTCTCCATGCAATTATTAGAATATTTAAATCCAACTTATCTAGTGCATTCAATTTGTAAATTCTGTTTTCTAATAACCCAGCATTTCCATGAAAAAATAATAAAGTTTTAAATTTATTTTTTTAATTCTATCTACTTCTATTTTTAAATTATCACCAAAATAGTTATTTTCATTAGGGTGATATAATAAATTTCTTTGATAAAAATAAAGAAAAAGTAGAAGCAAAATATATACTGTTGGTATCGCAATTAAAAAATACAAGAAAATATCCTTAATTTTTTTTTTCATTTTTTCTTTTTGCTAAAAATACTCCAAAAAATACTAATATAGTTCCAATCAAATGATAAAATTCAAATTGTTCGTTAAATAAAAAATATCCATAAACAGCACCATAAACTGTAAAAATATATAATGTAAATCCAGTTATAGAAGCACCTAATCTTTTTTGAGCCATTGTGTACAAAGTAAATGCAATAATCCCTGGTGATATAGCAGCAAAAATTACCCAGGCAAAAAAATCAGAATTAAATGAGGTAGGTTCAAAAATAAATTGCTCAATTAAATAAAATGGCATTAAACTCAAAGCACCAAAAAAAGCTACAAGAGTGAATCTTTGAAAGATCGCTAAATCTGTTCTCCAATAAAATAAGTATATAGAATAAAGCGCCCATCCTATTGCAGCACCTAACATCCAAAGATCACCAACGGTAAATTTCAAACTTAATAAGAGATTAACATCACCTTTTATGATGATAGCAAACACACCGATTAAACATGAAACAAGCCCAACAAATTTTGTCAAATTTATTTTTTCATTAAAAAAGAAATAAGAAATTATAATTATAAAAACTGGTGATGAAGTATAAATAATCCCCATATTTGTTATTGTGGTAGTTTCACCTGCTAAAAATGGAAATGCACCACACACACCACATCCCATAGCGCCTAAAAAAAATAACTGTTTATACTCTTTTTTTATTATCTCTATGTTTTTAGCTAAAGCTGAAAATGTAAATGGAAGTAATATAACAAATACTGTTACCCATCTCCAAAAAGCGAGTGACAAAGGGGGCACGTATTCAACCCCACCTCTTGCAACAACAAGATTACTTGCCATAAAAATAGGTTGTATCAAAAGTAAGGAATAACCAAATAAATTTTTGTTTCTGTCTGTCAATTTATAGAGGTTTATTTTTTATCGAAAAAAGCTTCGTAAACCATCATAATGATTGCTGCAACCATAAGAATGTAAACTGGCAATACATCTAAAAAACCAATCATCATAGATCTTGTAAGTGTAGTTGCTAATCCAACTAGAAAGAATATTGCAAAAGATAATCCAATTATAGTTGTTATTTTATTCATAATTATTCTTTACACTCCTTTTCTAACCAGTTTGCTACTCCTAAAAATCGGTGATCATCATATTTATCACCAATTATTTGAACTCCTAATGGTAAGTTATTTTCTCCCTCAAGTAAAGGAAGAGATATACATGGTGTGCCCATGTAAGACCAAACTTTATTAAACTCAGCAGTCCCAGTACTCTTAAGTCCTTTAGGTGCAACACCTGGACTAGATGGTGACAACACTCCATGATAATCTTCAAATACTTCTTGGTAAGATTCATAACTTCTTTTCATAAAATCTATAGCTTCAGCATATTCTTTAGCAGAATGTTTGTTTCCATTTGCTATTGCATCTTGCATATATTTTGAAAGTTTCTTTTTATATTTTTTGTAATAAACAGAAAAGTTATTTGCCAAGTCTGTTTCGTGTATTATTTGATGATATTTATGGATATCTTTAAAATAAGAAGGAGTATCAAACACCTCAATATTTTTTGGGAATGATTTGATAAAATATTCAAATGCACCTTTAGATTTTTTATCAATCAATTTCCAATATTCAGTTTTATAAAAAATAAATTTTGGTTCAAACAACGGTCCTTTTTTTGTCTCCTCTACAAAATTATCTGCAGAATAATGAATTGTTGCAGGATCATATTTATCTTTTTTAATTAGCACCTTTGCGAGCATGGCAACATCTTCTACAGATCTTCCAAATACTCCCATATGATCAAGATTATAGGAAGTTCTCAGAACTCCATTACGCGAAATTAAACCAAAAGTTGGTTTGTAACCAACAACACCACAATAAGAGGCTGGTCTAATTATTGAACCACCTGTTTGAGATCCAATTGAAACTGGTGCCATAAAAGAAGCAACGGCTGCAGCCGAGCCACTTGAAGAACCTCCTGGTGTCCTTGAATTATCATGAGGATTGGTTGTCGCTGGTGGTCCTAAAAAAGCAAGTTCTGATGTTGCAGTTTTTCCCATCACTAAAGCACCTGCTGAATGTAACATATCAATTATTTCCGCATTTTGAGAATAAGACTTACCTTTTCTAATAACTGTTCCACACTCTGTAGGCATATCAATTGTTCCAATAATATCTTTTACTGCAACAGGTACGCCGTGAAGAGATCCTAAAGGTTTTCCTGATCTTCTATGTTCATCGGCTTCTTCAGCTTTTTCTAATAAAACTTTTTTGTCAAAATGAGCCCAAGCTTTTATATCTTTCTCATATTTTTCAATTCTTTCTATGAAAGCCTTACAAACATCTACAGATGATAACTGGGCATCTTTTATTTTAGTAGCTAACTGCTCTAAGCTTAAAGAAATAATTTCTGACATTTAATTTAGAATTAATTTGCAAATAAAGTTTCTGGTAACCATAAAGCAATACCTGGGAAAATATACATTAACACCATAGCAAAAATAACAATTGCTAAGAAAGGCATAATTCCTCTAAATATATCCATCAATTCAACATTTTTTGCCTGCACACCCTTTAAGTAATATGCTGACATTGCCATGGGTGGTGTTAAAAATGAAGTTTGAAGATTCAACGCAATTAACATTGCAAAGAAATATGGATTTACTCCAAAAAATTCTACTAGTGGTAAAAATATAGGCACAAAGATAATTAAAATTTCTGTCCACTCTAGAGGCCATCCTAATAAAAATATAATCAATTGAGTAATAATTAAGAATTGCCAAGGCTGTAAGTTAAGAGATTTAAAGAAATGTTCAAAAACTTCATGGCCTCCCAAATAAGAAAATACTGATGCAAAAGTCCAAGATCCAATGAACAGCCACATAATCATAGCTGTTGTTTTTGCTGTTAAAAATACAGACTCTTTGAAATTTTTCCATTTTAAAGTTTTATAGAAATAAGAAAGAACTAATGAACCAAATGCACCTACCGCTGCTGCTTCTGCGGGAGTTGCAATACCTGCCAAGATAGTTCCTAAAACTAATATAATTAATGAAAACAATGGTAAGAAAGAAACCAAAACTTCTTTCATAATTACTGCTGTTGGCGGTATTTCTTCAGCTTTTGGTTTTGGAGCTATTGAGGGATTAAAATAAGCTCTAGTGATTGCATATAATATATAAAGTCCAGCTAACATTAAACCTGGGAAAATAGCAGCTGCAAATAATCTTAATGGAGACAATTGAGCAATTACCGAATAAACAATTAACATTATGCTTGGTGGAATTAAAATACCAAGACATCCACCTGAACAAATTATTCCTGATGCAAATTTTTTATCATAACCAGCTTTAACCATTGCCGGCCAAGCTAATAATCCCATTAAAGTTACTACAGCACCTATAATACCTGTGGCTGTTGAAAACAGAGCGCACGTTATTAACGCTGCCACCGCCATAGAAGCATTACAGTGTATGTGTTTTGAACAAAAAGTTGGAATATTCTATTATCAAATAAATGTTCCATTTTAGTTGGATCAAAATAAGCGTAATATCCGAAACCTAAACCCATAGCCATTAGTGTAAAAGCAATAGGAAAGCCCAATAGAACTGCAAATAAAAACAGTCCCATCATCATAATTGCAATCTCTGGATTTGTTAAACTAAATAACATCTTCTTTGTTTCCTTCCTGAGAAGTTCTCATTAAAATTTTTTCTGTTTCTTCAGCATCGCCCTGGGCATTTCTTTCTGGCCAAGAACCTGTTTGAATACATATTATGCATCTAAACACTTCACTTACTCCTTGAATAGATAAAAGAGTACCAGACAAAGGGATCAAAGATTTTGCCATATAAATTTGTATTTGCGCAGGACTATTCCAACTTGTCTCTTTTATTTTCCAAGCTAAAGCAGCGTATTCATAACCATAAAACGCTAAAGCCAGAACGCCTGGGAAAAAGAAAATAAAGTATAAAACAATATCTATCCATGCTTGTGCTCTTTGTGAAAATAATCTGTAAATCACATCTCCTCTCACATGCGCTTCTGTGCAAAGTGTGTATGCTCCAGCCATCATAAATATTGCTCCATACATTTGAAGACTGAAATCAAAATTCCATAGTGTGGGTGCATTTAAAGCATAAGCCATAAATACCTCGTAACAAGTTCCACCCATTAAAATCACAATACACCAAGAAAAAGCTTTACCCATTGAAACACTCAATCGGTCAGCAAATTTAATGTAGGATCTCATCATAAAGGACAATTAATAATGTATTGTAACTAATAATCAAATAAAAAAGGGGGGCAAAAGCCCCCCTTTAAATCATTTTAAATTAAACTAACTACAGCTTAACTTTTCCAATTGGACCAAACTCATTTTCGTACGCAAGTTTGTAATTCGGCTGATTCATTAGTAAGTATTTCATTACTCTCTTAGCGTAAGCTTTTTGTGAATCAACGATCTTCTTAAAGAATGGGTCTTTCTTATTGAAATCACCAATTACTTTATCCCAACCTTTTAATTGCTCAGCTAGGATCTCGTCCGATGTTTGGTAAACATTTACTTTGTGCTCGTTCATTAACTTAGCTAAGTCAGCTGAGTATCTTACAAGAGCTTTAAAGTAGTTATCACTGTTTGCAGCGTAAGAAGCATTTTTCAATATTGCTTGGTGTGCAGGTGATAAACTGTTGTATGTTTTTTTGTTAACCGGTATTTCAAACATCTCTTGTGATTGGTGGAAACTTCCTAAGTGATAATGCTTAGAAACGTCTTGCATACCAAACTGAGAGTCTGAAGTTGGGTTGTTAAACTCAGCAGCTTCAATCAAACCAGTTTTCATTGCTGGTTGGATTTCACCACCTGGTAATTGTCTAACTACCATTCCCATTGCTGTAAGAACGTTAGTTGCAAGACCAACTGTTCTGTACTTCATACCTTTTACATCAGATACTTTAGTTACGTTCTTTTTGAACCAACCAAAAGGCTGAGCAGGCATTGGCATATGGAAGAAACCGATGTAATCGAAACCTACTTTTGCTAAAGTTTCATCGTACAGTTTTCTACCTCCACCGTACTCCATCCATCCCATTACTTCTTGAGATGACATTCCGTATGATGGACCTGTTCCGAATAAAGAAGCTGCTGCATTCTTTCCGTACCAGTATGCAGTCACCCAGTGACCCATATCTACTACACCTGAACTTACCGCTTGTCCGATTTCAGAAGTTTTTACAACTGCACCAACTGGTTGTAGATCGATCTGTAAAGATCCACCTGACATTTCTTTAACCATGTTACAGTAGTCCCCTGCCATTTCAAAAAAGATGTTTGCACCTGATGGCCATGCAGCTTGCATCTTTAATACTTTAGCGTGAGAACCAGCAGTTGCGATGTTTGGCATAGCAACTGTTGCTGCAGCTACAGCACCAGCTTTAGCAGCAGTCTTAAAGAACTTACGTCTTGAAGAAGTTGAATTCTTCAATGATTTTTTTTCTTTAATCATATTTCTCCTTGTTATTTTTAGTTAATTAACCAGCGGGCATCTAACCAAAATACGACTTTAGAATCAATTTAAATTAATAGATCAATGCCTCTTAATTAGATCAATATACAACTACCAAGTGCATTTTAATTATTTTGGAAGGTTAAGCTTGCCCAAAAACTTATCCAATCAGAAGATAGATTTAACTCAGGCTTATCTTTCGGTTTAAAAACTAAAACTGAGTTAATTAAATAAACTCTCTCTTTAAATATAGTTAAATTAAATTTTCCTTTGCTATCTGTTTTTAGTTGTTCAGTTAAAATTTCACCGTTGATATTTTTGCTGAATATTTCAACAGGCCAATTTTTTACTAACTTACCATTATGAAAAACACCAAACTTCAATGAGTTTTTATCAATTTTATCTAGAAGTATTATTTCAAAATCTAAAGTAGGTTTTTCGATGAAAAAACTCGATTTGTTAAAATTTAAAATTGTCTTTGCAAATCTTTTATAATGTTCGGTTGGAATCTTATTTTGATCATAATTTCTGATAACCCCAGTTAGGTTTTGCTCTTCTAGAAAATTCTCAAATCCCTTTAGACTTCGATATTTAAGAAGTGTAAAATTATTAACATAAGTAATAATATTAAATTCTTCAGAGATATTAAAGGTAAAAGCTGGAAAACTACCATCCTTCTGTTCAAGATTTATCCTGCCTTCTTTATTGTTTTCTTTATATAATTTGTCTTTAAATTTTTTTTTAAAACCAAATTCTGTTCCTTTAAATTCTGTACCAATTTTAATATGAATGATTGAGTTATCAGAACTTGTATTAAAGTTTTCTGGTTCTAACCAAAACTCATGCGCATATAGATTTAATGGAAATAAAATTATCGCTATAGCGATAAATTTAATTAACTTTGTTTTTGCAATTACCAGTTTTGAAAAATTCATCTAGATTATCTATCGCTAAATTTCCCATTGCTATTCTAGTATCTTTAGTGGCACTTCCTAGATGAGGTAAAATAAATACAGATTTGATTTTATTATATCCTGGATTTAAATTGGGTTCGTTTTTATAAACATCTAAACCTGCTGCATAAATTTTTCTTCTATTTAAAGCATCAATTAATGCTTCATCATCAACGATATCGCCTCTTGCAACGTTGGTAATAACTGCACCTTTAGGAAAATATTCTACTGTTTCTTTATTTATCATATTTTCTGTTTCTTTAGTAGCTGGACAACAAATAGATAGAACATCAGACACAGAAAACAAACTCTTGATATTGTCATGATAAACAGCGCCTTGCTCTTTATCCTCACTCAATTTTGATCTATTATGATAATGAATTACCATACCTAAAGATCTTGCAATGTTTGCAATTTTTTGACCTATTCGACCCATGCCTAAAATTCCTAAACGTGTACCTGTAAGCTGTTTACCAATTAAATAATCCGCAGACCATTTCCATCCCCCTTCTCTAGCAGACTCTATTCCTTCGGAAGCTCTTCTGCATGCTCCTAAAATAAGTAATATTCCAATCTCAGCTGTTGCATCAGATAAAACCTCTGGGGTATTTGTTACAGCTATTCCTCTTTTTTTAGCAGCTTCTAAATCTATATTTCCAAAACCAACTGCAAAATTTGAAATAATTTTTATTGAGTCTGGAAGTTTATTTATTGTATCAGCATCCATCTTTTCAGTTAATGATGACAGAATTCCATCACAACCTTCGCTCATTTCAATTATTTTTGATTGAGAATATAGTTCGTCGTTAGTATTAAATTTTGCATCAAATAATTTTGCAGCTTTATCTTCACTTTCTCTAATTAATTTTCTTGTAACTAAAATTTTTTTCATAGCTCTCCTATTTTAAAACCTCTGGTTTTGGGCCACCTGTATACCAATCTAAAACTTCAATTGTATGCAAAATTGGAACTTTAGTACCATGAGATATTTGTGTAATACAACCTATATTTCCTGTTGAAATAAAATCTGGATTTAAACTCTCTATATTATTAACTTTTTTCTTTAAAAGTTGTTTAGCAATTTTTGATTGTAAAATATTATATGTTCCAGCTGACCCACAACAAATATGACCCTCTGGAATTTCCATAATCTCGTTATTAGTTTTTTCTAATAATGAAATTGGTTGAGCATGAACTTTTTGACCATGTTGCATTGAGCAAGCAGAATGATAGGCAACTTTATATTTTTTATCTTTAATTTTTATATCAAGTTTTAAACTTTCGAAAAGATATTCAGAAACATCTTTGGTTAGCGATGATATTAGTTTTGCTTTTTTGCTTAATTCTTTGTCATCTCTAAAAATAAACCCATAATCTTTCATAGTTGTTCCGCATCCTGAAGTATTAGATAAAATTGCATCTAAATTGCCTCTCTTATGTTCTTCATACCAAGTATTTATATTATTTTTAAAATCTTGATGTGCATCATCTTCTTTGCCCAAATGATGATTTAACGAACCACAGCATCTTATTTGTTTTGGAACAATAACCTCAACCCCGTGCCTGTTTAATAATCTTATTGTTGCTTCGTTAATTTGTGGAGAAATTTCTTTTTGCACACAACCTGTTAATAAAGCAACTCTAGCAATTTTATTTTTTCCTTTCGCTTTATAAATTTCTTGAACTGGTAAAGTTTTTTTTGGAAATGATGTTGGCATTAACTCAATCATATCTTTAATTTTTGTGGGAAATAAAAATTTAAATGGCTTGATAAGTTTCACACCATAACTTGATAATTTAAAAATTTTTACATTTGGAAGAGTAATAGATAAGAAATATCTTATAAGTCTATCAAACAAAGGTCTTTTATAATTTTTTTCAATATATTTTTTTCCGTGATCTATTACGTGCATATAATTAACACCTGCTGGACATGTGGTCATGCAACTGTAACAAGATAGACATCTATCAATATGCTTAACCACTTTCTCATTGGGTTGCTTATTATTTTCAAGCATGTCCTTAATTAAATAAATTCTACCTCTTGGACCATCTAATTCATCACCTAATAATTGATGCGTAGGACATGTTGCATTACACATTCCGCAGTGAACACATTTTTTAAATATTTTTTCTGTAGATTTATTATCAGAGTCTTTTAATTGTGGTTCTGTAAAATTTGTTTGCATTATACTCCTCTATACATCTTGCCTGGATTAAACACCCTCTTAGGATCAAAACTTTGTTTTATTTTTTCTGAAATGATCAATCTTGTTTTATCTATTGTAAAAATAGTTTCTTCATAATCATAATCTTGAGCTGGCTTAATAATAGTAAAATATCCACCAAGTTTTATAGCTAATTGTTTCATCTCTTTAATTTTGTTATTTTTTTTTGATGGAACCTCGATCCAAAATAAAGCACCACACCAATCAATATAATATTTAAACTTACTTCCCAAATGTTTCATCATTTCAATACCTGATGCAGGCTCTATAACTAAACGTATAAGATTATTTTTTGTTTTAGAAAATAATTCTAAGTTATTAACCTTTTTCCAAAATGGAGCTGATTGATAACTTTCTAAAATTACACTTTTAAATTTATCTAATTCTAACTCTTCACTTATACTTTTTATTTTTTCTCCTACTGAAATTTTATCTCCTTCAACTCTTAAAGCTAAAAAAGAATTCTTAACTTCTAAATCATTAAATTTAAAAACTTCATTCTTATTTTTTTCAATATCTGTGTCTTCTGGTTCACTCGGAATAAAAATAGCACCAGAAATTTCACTACTAGATTCTGATATTTTATCAAATATATCATAAACTTTGCTTGGATCATCAACATCAATAACAATTGTATTTGATATCTTTTTTTTTGGTAAAACCTTAAGAGTTATTTCTGTAAGAGCAACCAAAGTACCGAACGATCCAGCAACTAGCTTTGATAAATCATAACCCGTAACATTTTTCACTACTGTTCCACCTGATTTAATTATTTCTCCTTTTCCATTCACTCCTCTAAAACCAAGTACATGATCTCTAACACTTCCTACTTTAAATCTTCTTGAACCAGCATAATTACAGGCAAGATACCCACCAATTGTCCCTTTATTTGATTTACCATTTTCAATAAATCCAAAATCAATTAATTCAAATGCTAATTCTTGTTCATTTTTCTCTAATTCTCTTTCAATATCTTCTATCAAAGTGTTTGCTTTAACTTTGATGTACAGTTCTTCTGGATAATATTCGATAATTCCAGATAGTTTTGATAATGAAATTTTATTCGCTGCTTGTGTTTTGTTTCCAATAAATTTCTTTGAATTTGATCCTATCAATTCTGCGGAAGAATCTTTATCAAATATTTCTTTTACAAGAATAGAAACTTCATTCTCATCATTTGGAAAATAAGTATTATTAGAATCTTGGAAGATCTGGGAATTTGTTCTTACTTGTGTGGACATGAACCCTTCCTTCCTCTGCACATTTTCTTAGAATTGGATAAACCTTTCCAGGGTTTAATAAATTTTTTTCATCTAAAGATTTTTTAATATCGAGTTGTTGCTGAATATCTGTATTATTAAACATTTCACACATAAGTTCTCTTTTTTCTATTCCAACTCCATGTTCTCCAGTAATAACTCCACCTAATTTTACGCAAGTTTTTAAAATTTCAGCTCCAAATTCTTCTGTTTTTCTCAACTGCTCTTTGTCACTACCATCAAACATAATTAATGGGTGTAAGTTTCCATCACCTGCATGAAAACAGTTTGCAACGGGTAAATCATATTTTTCAGAAAGTTTTTTTATTTCTAGAAGAGCTTCTGCAAGTTTTCCTCTTGGTATAACTCCATCCATACAATAATAATCTGGAGCCATTGCTCCACATGCTGGAAACGCTGCTTTTCTACCAGCCCAAAATTTTAGTCTCTCTTGTTCATTTTTACTAAGTTTTAAACTTGAACAATTATTTTTCTTAGAAATTTCACTTACTTTTTTTAATAACTCATTTACTTCAGACTCTGTTCCATCAAGCTCTACAATTAAGAGTAATTCTGCATCTCTTGGATATCCTGCTTTACTAAAGTTGTCAGTTGCTTCAATTAATGCTCTATCCATAATTTCCATACCTGCCGGAACAATTCCGCTTGAAATTATTTCTGATGCTGCATCACCACCTTCTTTAATTGATGGAAAACCAATCAATGCAGCTTTGACTACTTGTGGTTTTTTCAATATTTTTACTGTTACCTCCGTAACAACTCCTAATAAACCCTCGGATCCACAAATTAATCCCATCAAATCGTAACCTTCTTGATCTAATGCTTTTCCACCAAATCTACAGATGGTTCCATCCATCATAACCATTTCAACACCAAGAATGTTGTTTGTAGTTGTTCCATATTTAAGTGAATGAACTCCACCTGAATTTTCAGCAACATTACCTCCAATAGAGCAAGCTAATTGACTAGAAGGATCTGGTGCATAATAAAAGCCTTTGTGTTGAACGGCATGTGTTATTCCTAAATTTGTAACACCTGGTTGTGTAACAACACATTTATTTGGAAAATCTATATTTAAAATTTTATTAAACTTTCCTAAACCTAGAATTACTGCATCTTGTAATGGTAATGCTCCTCCAGATAAACCCGTACCAGCCCCTCTTGGAATTACTTTAATATTTTCTTTATGACAATATTTTAAGATTTCACTTACTTCATTAGTATTTTCAGGAAGTACAACTGCCAAAGGTGTTTGAGTGTATGCAGCTAGCGCATCTGTCTCGTATGGTTTTATTTCATCTGCATGACTTAAAACATTTTCTGGATTTGTCAGCTTGCATAAATTTTTAACAATAGAACTTTTGTTATCTATCGTTTTTTGATCAATTTTTGGTAAAGCTAACTCCATTTATTTATCCAAGCATTTTTTTAATATTATCAATTGCTTGAGAAATATTATCTTGTGATGCAGCAAAACTAAATCTGACATAATCGCCCGAAGTTTTACCAAAAGCAGTTCCTGGTACTATTGCTACACCCGCTTCATGCATTGCTCTATCACAGAATTCTTCACCATTCATGCCTGTTTCAATTACTTTAGGAAATGCATAAAATGCACCACCTGGTAAACTACACTCAACACCTGGAAGACTATTTAAACCCTCATGTATTAATTTTCTTCTTTGAGCAAACTTTTCCATCATTTGATGAATTGAATCATCTGGACCATCTAATGCAGCAATACCAGCAAACTGGGCAGCAGCATTTACACAAGAAACACTGTTTATTAAAAGTTTATTAACATGTTCAACTAAATGCTCAGGCCAAAAACTCCATCCTAATCTCCAACCTGTCATTGAGTAAGCTTTACTCCAACCTTCTAGAACAATTAGTCTATCTCTTAATTCTGGATAATTAAAAAAAGTTGGCATTTCTTTGTCATCAAAAATTTGTCTACTGTAAATTTCATCACTAAGAATTGTTACATGTGGATGCTTCTTTAGTCCTTCTGCTAACTTATCAATTTCTGATTTTTCTACAAAACTTCCTGTAGGATTATTTGGATTAATTAAAATCAATAATCTTGTTTTGTCAGTAATTAATGAAAGAATTTTATCTGCACTAAATTTTAAATCTTTATCTTCAGTTAAATCATAAGGAACAGCTGTTGATCCAGTATAATTAATCATGGACTCATAAATAGGAAACGCAGGAGTTGGATGAATAATCTCAACACCTGGTTCACCAAAACATTGGATTGCATAATGCATCGTTGGTTTTCCACCTGGCATAATAATTATTCTCTCAGGATCAACTTCTTGATTATAAAGGCTTTTAATTTTTCTCGACACTGCCTGACGACATTCAAGAATTCCATTAGATAAAACATATCCATGATGACCATCATCTAAAGCTTTTTTTGCAGCTTCAACTACATGTTTAGGAGTTTTAAAATCAGGTTGCCC
>LUMT01000547.1_pt1 | contig 13347 bp, 13 predicted proteins | sample 729741 | NCBI WGS metagenome assembly LUMT01 (sample SAMN03860299, study PRJNA289734) | marine metagenome | biome: seawater column; feature: ocean; material: water; isolation source: Red Sea water column Station 192 - depth 50m | place: Saudi Arabia: Red Sea | collected 2011-10-15 | depth 50 m
TGGTCTTCAATTTATGAGACATTACCCCATGGCGTTGAAAATGAGCAGCCAAATTATTTAAATACTTTATTGCTTATAAAAAGTAATTCTTTTCCAAAACCATCAAATAAAAAAGCTAAATCACTTCTAAAAGAGCTAAAAAAGTTAGAGAGATTTTTCGGCCGAGGAGAGACGCCAAAAGGCAAGAAATGGCTATCGAGATGTCTCGATTTAGATATTCTTTGGTGGGAAGATTTTCATACGGTTGACGAGGAATTAACATTACCTCACCCTAGATTCATGAATCGGAATTTTGTTATTACGCCACTATCTGAAATCTTAAGTAGAAGCCAAAAAATCACAAAGTTTGATGACCCAAAATGGTCTATTAATTGATTTACAAAACCAAAAAATAACTGTTAGGCTATTTTTATTTAAAAATTATGGGCAATAAAAACCTTATAAGAAGATCAATTTTTAAAGAAAAAATATCTGAGTTAAAGTCAAAAAAATTTAGTTTCGAAATAAATAGAATTGAGCTTCCAAATGGACATGAAGGTGAATATGGATACATTAAGCATCCTGGGGCAGCATTAGCCGTACCTATTACAAAAGACAATAAAGTTATCATTCTTCGGCAATATAGATTTGCTGTTTCAAGATATTTATTAGAATTTCCAGCAGGTACATTAGAAATAGGTGAAACACCTATTAATTCAATTCAAAGAGAAATACAAGAAGAGACTGGATTCAGTGCAAACAAATGGGATGAACTAGGAACTCTTGTCCCTGCTCCTGGTTATGCAGATGAAGAAATTTATTTATTTTTAGCCCGTGATTTAAACAAACTCAATTCCGAGGTTAAAGGAGATTTAGATGAAGATATAGAAGTATTAATTTTAGATCCAGACGAACTAGATAATCTTATTTCTAGTGGGGATGAAATTCTTGACGCAAAAACCGTGACGGCTTGGTTTAGAGCTAAACAATTTTTAGATAAATTATGAATAAACCTAGAATACTTTTTTGGCATAGAAAGGATTTAAGAATATTTGATAATCAAGCTTTAATCAAAGCATTTTCATTATCAAATGCTATTACTTCAACTTATATATTTGATAAAAATTACTCACACGATTTCAATGCAAGTTCAAGAGCTTGGTTTCTAGGAAATTCACTACAAGAATTAGGAAATAATTGGAAAAAAATGGGTAGTAGATTAATCATTGAAGAAGGAGATCCGGTATTAATAATTCCTCAATTAGCAAAGAAAATAGATGCTAAATTTGTTTTTTGGAATAGATCAATTGAACCTTATGAGATTAATCGCGATTTACAAATAAAAAAAAATTTAAAAGAACAAAATATTCAAGTTATTGAAACTTGGGATCACTTATTAGTAGAACCTTTAAAAATATTTTCAGGGAATAATAATCCTTATTCAGTTTATGGACCTTTTTATAAAAACCTTAAATCAAAAATGAATTTATTAGGTTCATATGAACAAGATAAAGTTGTTTTCCAGTTTAAAGATATAGATAATAAACTCAAAGAAAATAAGACAATAAATTCATCTGATTCGGTTCTAGAGAAATTTATCAAAAATATCAAATTTCCTGGTTCGAATATTTGTCCATGTAGACCTGGAGAGAATGCTGCAGAAACATTATTAGAAAACTTCATTAACGAAAAAAAAATATATTCTTATAATTCTGCACGAGATTTTCCTTCCCATAATGGGACATCTTTTCTAAGTGCATCTCTCAGATTCGGCACTATCAGCATTAGAAAAGTTTGGAACGCCACATTAAATTTAAATTCAGATTTTGCAAATCAAGGAAATTATCTATCAATTGAAACTTGGCAAAAAGAACTTGTTTGGCGTGAATTTTATCAACATTGCTTATTCCATTTCCCAGAGCTAGAGAAAGGTCCATATAGAAAAAAATGGGATCACTTTCCATGGCAAAACAATAATGAATGGTTTCAGCATTGGAGCAACGGAGAGACCGGAGTACCTATAGTTGATGCTGCAATGCGTCAACTAAATAGTACTGGCTGGATGCATAACAGATGTAGGATGATAGTCGCTTCATTTCTGGTAAAAGATCTTATATGCAATTGGCAAATGGGCGAGAAAAAATTTATGGAGACTTTGGTTGATGGAGACTTAGCTGCAAATAATGGGGGATGGCAGTGGAGCGCCAGTAGCGGTATGGATCCAAAACCACTTAGAATTTTTAATCCATATACCCAAGCAAAAAAATTTGATCCTATTTGCGAATATATAAAATATTGGATTCCTGAATTATCTAAAGTGTCAAATTCAGAATTATTAAATGGGGAGATATCTAATTTAGAAAAAAATAATTATTCAAGCCCTATTGTCAATCACAACATACAACAAAGATTATTTAAATCACTTTATGCTGAAATTTGAATTTCCTCTATACAATTCTTTAAAACTTTATTTAAATTTTCTGCTACATAAACTTGCTCTTCATAAGAAATTTCAGGAAACATTGGAAGACTAAGAACTTCTGTACAAATTCTCTCTGTATTAATGAGTTTTGTTCTAGAAAAATTTTTATTTTTGTAAGCTATTTGTGCGTGTATTGGAATTGGATAATAAATAATTGAATTAATACCTTTTTCAAAAAGTTGTTGTTTTACCAAATTCCTTAAGGAATAGTATTTTTTGCAATCAGTATCAAATAAATTTGAAAAATCTTCATTTAAAAAATATTTATCGTTTCTTAATTTGATGACAAATTGATTCCAAGAATGGGAAATTGAATCAGAGCTAATTTTTGGAAAACTAATAAATGGATTTTTTTCTAATAAATCAAGGTAATTATTAGCAATTTTTTGGCGATTATTAATCCACTTAGAAATATATTTAATTTTAATGTTTAATATGGCAGCTTGAATGGTATCAAGTCTGCTGTTATATCCAATTTGGGTATGATGATATCTTATTGGGCTGCCATGAACAGCCAGTTCTCTAATTTTTTTTGCAATCTTCTGATCTGAAGTTGTTACTGCTCCACCATCTCCAGCAGCTCCTAAATTTTTAGTAGGGAAAAAGCTAAAACAGCCTATATCACCGATACTACCAACTTTGGAATTTTCCCACATTGTGCATGTTGCCTGAGCACAATCTTCGATTACTTTTAAGTCATATTTCTTGGCCAAAGATTTTATTAAGGTCATATTCACTGCATTACCAAATAGATGAACTGGCATAATTGCCTTGGTATTAGAATTTATTTCTTGTTCTATTAGTTCAGTATTAATGAGATAAGTTTCTGGATCTATATCTACCAAAACAGGATTAGCACCAACTGCACTAATAGCCTCTGCAGTTGCAAAAAAGCTAAAAGATGAGGTAATAACTTCATCACCCACACCAATATCTAATGCGCGCAAAGCTAATACTAAAGCATCAGTTCCACTATTACATCCAATAGTATTTTCAACACCAATCAGATTTGAAAAACTCTCCTCAAATTTGGCAATTTCTTGTCCTCCAATATACTGGCCCCCTTTTAAAACTTTAGAAACCTCACTCTCAATTTCAGAGCCAATTTCTTGGAACTGCCTATCTAAAGTAAATGGAGGTATCTGCATAGTAAATATATTAACCCTAAACCATATTTCTATGGGTAAAAAAATTTTTTAATTCATTTAAACCAACTTGGTTCTTTACCAGGAGTCCATTTTATATTGCAACCTAAAGAAGGCATCTGATTTGAAGGATAAGAATTATCTTGATTCAAATCTTTTACAGCAGAGCGCAAATCTTTTCCAGATAGAGGGATATTATTACCTGGTCTACTATCGTCTAATTGGCCATGATAATACAATAAAAAATCACCATCTCCTTCATTTGAAAAAAGATAAAAATCTGGGGTGCAAGCCGCTTTTAATTTCTTAGCAAAATTTTGATTTTCATCATATAGATAAGGAAAACTCCATCCCTGTGTTTGTGCCTGTAATCTCAAATTTTTAGGAGAATCTGAAGGATGAGTGACAATATCATTACTAGAAATTGCAACTGTTTGAACTGTATTTTCAATTTCTTTACTTAAGGTGAAAATTTGATTCTCAATATATTTAACAAATGGGCAATGGGCACAAATAAACATTAAAAGTAAATGCCGATTATCTAGATTATGAGAATTAAAATATTCATTTTTTGAAGAATTAGCATTTAACATTTCGAAATTCGGTAATTGAAAACCTAATTCCAAAACCATAGAATTTGTTCTTACCATGTTCAAGTTAAAAATTCTTTGATATTTGAAAATTATTGTATATTTTGCAGTAATCCGTAAAGATAGGTACTTTTATATAGGAGAATAATAGAAATAATAAACAAAATGCTTCTAAATCTAACTGGCAAAAAAATTCTTGTTACGGGAATTGCCAACAATCGTTCAATAGCATGGGGTATCGCTCAACAACTTTCAAAAGCTGGCGCAGAACTTGGAATCACATATTTGCCTGATGATAAGGGAAGATTCGAGTCTAAAGTTAGAGAACTAACTGAACCTTTAAACCCATCGTTATTTTTGCCTCTTGATGTTCAAAATCCAGCTCAAATTGAAGAAATCTTTAAAAATATAAAAGACAATTGGGGGCAAATTGACGGATTAGTTCACTGCCTAGCATTTGCAGGACGCGATGAATTGATTGGAGATTATAGTGCTACCACTTCAGAGGGTTTTGATAGGGCTCTTAATATAAGTGCGTATTCGTTAGCACCTTTATGTAAAGCAGCAAAACCACTTTTTAGTGATGGTGCTGGAGTTGTCTCATTAACTTATTTAGGTTCAGAAAGGGCGATTCCTAACTATAACGTGATGGGAGTTGCTAAAGCAGCTTTAGAAGCTTCAGTAAGATATCTTTCTGCAGAACTTGGTCCCGAAAAACAAGTCAGAGTTAACGCAATAAGTGCTGGGCCTATAAGAACACTTGCGAGTTCTGCTATAGGTGGCATTTTAGATATGATTCACAATGTTGAAGAAAAGGCTCCTTTACGCAGAACAGTCACTCAAACAGAAGTAGGTAATACAGCTGCTTTTTTATTAAGTGATCTCTCTAGCGGCATTTCAGGCCAAACAATTTATGTTGATGCGGGTTACTGCATTAATGGAATGTAAACTAAGTTTTTTGCATAAAAATGTCATCTCTAAGGCAATCTGAAATAAAAAGAAAAACGAATGAAACAGATATTTCTGTATTTATAAACTTAGATGGAAATGGAATTTCTGAGATTGATACCGGGATACCATTCTTAGATCATATGCTTCATCAAATATCCAGTCATGGTTTGTTCGATTTAAAAATAAAAGCAATTGGAGATACCCATATTGATGATCATCATACAAATGAAGATGTAGGAATCGCATTAGGCAAAGCATTTTCAAAAGCCTTGGGAGAAAGAAAAGGAATAAGCAGATTTGGACATTTCTTTGCCCCATTAGATGAAGCATTAGTTCAAGTCACTTTAGACTGCTCTGGTAGACCGCATCTATCTTATGATCTTCAATTAAAAGCCCCTAGAATAGGAAATTATGATACTGAACTAGTAAGAGAGTTTTTTATTGCCTTTGTAAATAACAGCGGTATTACACTGCATATTAATCAAATACGAGGAAGTAATTCACATCACATAGTTGAGGCGTGCTTTAAAGCTTTTTCAAGAGCAATGAGAATGGCTACCGAAATAGATCCAAGAAGATCTGATTCAATTCCAAGCAGTAAAGGAATGTTAGAAAAACAATAAAATAGAAATTTTTTCGAATCAGCCACAATTCAGTTGATTTTTGGCGAAGATAGATTAAGTGATTATTTTGTTGTGACTAATTTACAAGATAAAAAAATTGATAAATTTAAAATTTTTAATAAAGAAGATTGGTCAAGTGCTTATCAAAATGTAGAAAAGGAGCTAACTAAAGAGCCTCTAAAAATTAGCAAAGGTAATAATATTAAAAATTTAAATGGAACATTATTAAGAAATGGACCAGGAATATTAGAGAGAGGTGGACAATGGGTTCATCATCCATTTGATGGTGATGGAATGATAACATCCATAAAATTCGAAAATGGTCAGCCATTCTTAACAAATAGATTTGTTAAAACTAAAGGCTATTTGGAAGAAGAAAAAATAGATAAATTTATTTATAGAGGTGTTTTTGGAACACAAAAAAATGGAGGAATTTTAAATAATGCATTAGATCTAAAATTCAAGAATATCGCTAATACACATGTCATTAAATTAGGAGATGAAATTCTCGCATTATGGGAAGCAGCAGGTCCACATGCAATGGATCCTGATAGTCTTGACACTATTGGTTTAACAACATTAAAAGGGGTACTCAAGCCTAACGAAGCATTCAGTGCTCATCCCAAAACAGACCTAAACTCAAATGCATCTTCAGAACTTTTAGTCACTTTTGGAGTACAAACTGGGCCAAAAAGTACTATTAGATTAATGGAATTTGATAATGCTGGTACAAATTCTGGAGAGCTCATTTTTGACAGAAAAGATACCTTTAATGGCTTTGCATTCCTTCATGATTTCGCAATTACAACTAATTGGGCAATATTTTTACAGAATGCTATTGATTTCAATCCTCTTCCATTTGTAATGGGTCAAAGAGGAGCAGCACAATGTCTAAAGTCAAACCCAAATAAAAAGGCAAAGTTTTTTATCATCCCCAGAGAAAGTGGATTATTTAGAGGACAGCCTCCTTTAACAATAGATGCTCCAGAAGGATTCGTTTTTCATCATGTAAACGCATTTGAAAAAGATTCCAAAATCGTATTAGATAGTATTTTTTATGATGATTTCCCATCAGTTGGTCCAGACGAGAATTTTAGGGATATTGACTTTGATAAATATCCAGAAGGAAAACTGAAAAGATCAATTATCGATCTAAAGACAAAAACTTGTGAACTTGAAACTTTCAGTGAACAATGTTGTGAATTTGCTGTTGTTAATCCTAAAAACTTAGGATTAAAAGCAACTTTTAGTTGGATGGCAAGCACATCTCAAAAGCTGGGGAACGCTCCACTTCAAGCAATAAAAAAAATAAATTTAACTTCTAAGGAAGAGATTTTTTGGTCAGCAGGTCCAAGTGGATTTGTTAGTGAACCAATTATGGTTCCATCAGAAAACTCTTCAAAAGAAGATGAGGGATTTTTATTTATACTTCTATGGAACGGAGAAAGAAGAGGAAGCGATTTAGTGATATTAGACGCAAAAGACTTAAAAGAATTAGCTGTTTATGAATTACCCATTTCAATTCCTCATGGCCTTCATGGATCTTGGGTTAATTGAATTTAAGAAAAAATTTCAATTAAATCTGGAATAATTTTTTTTAATGCTTTACCTCTATGACTACAAGAGTCTTTAATATCATTATTCATTTCTGCGAAAGTTAATCTGGTAGAACTCTCCTCAAAAATTGGGTCATACCCAAAACCACTTTTTCCTCTGGGGTTTAAAATAATATTGCCATGACATTTGGCCTCAGATTCAATAATCACTTCACCATTTGGGGAACAAACACAAATATTAGCAATAAAGAAAGCACTTCTATTTTGAACTCCATCAAGTTCTCTTAAAACTCGTTCAATTCTCTTCTGATCATTTTCTGCATATCTAGATGAGTAAATGCCAGGCTTACCACCTAGTGCTTCAATACAAATTCCTGAATCATCTGCTATTGAAAAATTATTCGTTTTTCTCGAAACTTCACTCGCTTTTTTAATTGCATTATCTCTAAATGTCAGTCCATCCTCTTCAACTTCTAATGATTCTGGCTGGAGTAACAATTTACAATTAACTCCAGCAAGCAATTTCTTATATTCTTCAATTTTACCTTTATTCTTACTAGCTAAATATAAATTTTTCATCCTTATTTTCCTGCCAAATTTATAAATTCTTGACCCCACTCTAATACCTCAATTAGATAAGATTCTTTTGGTGCTTCACAATATAACCTTAAAAGAGGTTCCGTTCCTGAAAACCTAAAAAGAAGCCAAAAATTTTTATCAATTCTCAACTTTATTCCATCGATCTTTGAGATACTTTTTAACTTGTGATTATTAATATTCTCAGGAATATTATCTATGATAAATTCTTTTACGTTATTTTTTTCTGACTGATTTGGAAATTTAATATCAATTCTTTTATAAAAACTTGGCCCAAAATCTTCTTGAATTTCATCTAAGGTTTCATATAAATATTGAGATTTTTCAGCAATTCCATTTAATAAAACCATCGCTGCATATAGAGCATCTCTTTCAGGCATAAAGTCACCAAAACCAACTCCCCCAGATTCCTCTCCTCCAATAAATATTTTTTCTTTAATCATTTTTTCAGCAATATATTTAAAGCCAACTGGAAGTTCAAAAACATCTCTATTTTGACTCTCTGATATATTTTTAATAATATCTGAACCACTAACAGTCTTTAAAACTGGATAAGAATTATTTTTAATTTCGCCCAAATAGCTAATAAAGTATGGGAGTAAATCTTGAGTACTAGAGTATCTTCCTTTTTCATCAATTGCCGCAATTCTATCACCATCACCATCAAATATAATTCCTAAAGTTTTCACTTCATTTGTTGAATTTTTCATTAGTGTTTGTTTTAGATCATCTGCATAATTCAAAAGAGGTTCAGGAGGTTTTCCTCCAAAAAAAGGATCAGCATCTTTCCTGATTTCTGAAATAACTTCTAAATCATTAGAAGCAAAAATCTCAGCCATACAATTTGCAGCTGAACCATGCATAGAATCTACAAAAATTCTCAATTTCATTTTTTTTAATCTCTTGGAAATATAGTCAATATCAAAAAGGGATTTAATTCTATCTAAATGAAATTTCTTAATATCTACCAATTGATTAACACCATCTATTTTTTCAATTGAATTTCCAAGCATTAATCTTTTTTCAACTTCACTTGTAAAAGATTCGTCAACAGAACATCCATTAAAGCTCTTTATTTTCAGACCTAGCCAATTATATGGATTATGACTTGCTGTAATTACTAACGCTCCAAGACAACCGACTTCTTTGGCATAGAAACTACAAGAGGGTGTTGTAACAAAGCTATCAGATAAGATCGGTTCGAAACCACATCCTCTTACAAAAGGCACTATTTGCTTGGCGAATTCACAAGCCATAAATCTACGATCATATCCAATAATAATTTTCTTTGAATTAACTTCTTTATAGTATTGATAATGCAACTCCTGACATGCAGCGACAACAACTCTTGAAAGATTGGACAGGTTAAAGTCAAAACCAATAATTCCTCTCCAACCATCAGTTCCAAATTTTATCTTATCTAATTTATCAGCTGTCAAATTTCAAATTTCCTTGATTTCTTTTAATTATCTATACTAATTTATATGAGTAAATTTTAAAACCGCCCTTAAAAAATAATTTGAATTCTCTTCATTTAAAAAGTTTTACAAGATGCAAAAGAAAAGCATGGCTCGATTTTAAGGGTAAAAAATCTTATGAAGTTTGGTCTCCCCATAAAGCTATAGATTTTCCAAAATATTAACGCAGAGATACGTCCACAATTACTTGTAAAGACTAAAGGTAAAAGTAAATGGGGACAATATAAATATTTACCTGCTGTTTATAAGTTAGGCCACAAAACAACTAAAGAACATTTATTCGACTTAGCTTTTTGTTCTATGCTTTTGGAATCTTTTCAAGAATCTAAAATTGAGAAAGGATTAGTAATTTCAACTTTTGATAAAAAAGTTAAAGTTGAAGAAATTTATTTAAATAAAAAATTAAGAAAAAAAGTTTTAAATGTTTTATTAAATTTGAATGAATGCTTGGAGGGATCTATACCAGAAATAACTCAAGATAGAAAAAAATGTACTATTTGTTCCTGGCAAAAATTTTGTGACAAAGAAGCAAAAGAAAATGGATATCTAACAGATATAGATGGAATAGGGTCCAAAACGGCCTCGTTACTCAAAGCAAACGGAATAACTAATACCCAAACATTAGCTTCGTATAGCGAAAAACAACTTGGAGAGAAATTCTCTAAATTCAAAGATCAGAAGTATGAAAAAGCATCCATATTTGTAAAGCAAGCACAAGCATATATCTCTGGAGAACCATATTTCATTTCTAATAAAAATAATACTAACGATCTACTAGAAAAAACATGTTCGGGGTTTTATATATTTGATATTGAGTCAAATCCAGATGATAAGCATGACTTTTTATATGGTTTTTTAAAAATAAATAATTTGTATACAAAAAAAGAAGATCTTTCTTATGAGCCAATCTTAAATCTCAAAAACAATAAAGAAGAATCTTGCAGGAAAATTGTTGAAATACTTTTTTCACAGAAGGAATGGCCAGTTTTGGCTTAAAAACTGTTTCTAATTGGCTTGGATTTGAATGGATGCAGAAAAATGTAAGTGGCTCGAAAGCCCTTTATTGGTGGATTCAATATCAAATTACAGAAAACGAAATATTTTTAAAAAAAATTATCCAATATAACAAAGATGATTGTTTGGCTACTCTAAAAATTGCAGAATATTTAATCAAAAATCAATTAAAGAAAAATTGATCCTACAGATTTATTAATAATAATTTTTCCAAAAATTTCTGAAAAAAAATAACTTCCTTCCTCTAAATATTTTCTTTTTATCATTGCTAAACCTTTTATTTGAGAATCTGATTTAAAAAAACTAGTGATTTTGCCTACAGAAATATCCTTAGCAGAATTTATATATAAATTTTTGTCTTCAACGTCTAAATTCAAATTAGATTCAAATGATTTCCAAGTTCTTATTTCCTGTTTTAAAGAAGAAACATTTTTTATTTTTGACATTGTTTCTTGCCCTAAATAACAACCTTTATTAAAATCTATAAGATCTTGTAATCCAAGCTCAAGAGGATTATTTTTTCCGTTTATTTCCATTTCTAATGAGGGTATTGCCTGATTAATCTTCCAAAGTTTTAAATCATTGGGATTTAGTAAATTTAGTTTATTTTTATATATTTCAAATTCTTTATCTTCTGTTTTGAAGAAAATAGGCTGGTAAGTTCTCCATGAACTAGATTCATCAATTTCCTGAATTCTATTTATCAAGGAAGGTTCACTCAGAAGTACATCGTCCGCTGGAAAAATAATTTGATTAAAGTAATCAATTATTTCATTTGTGTTACCCGCCAAGATAATTACTTCTAAGCTTCTTTCTAAAAAAATAATTTCAATTAATGACCTTAGAACTCCATTTGGAGTTAACCAACAAGTTTTGATAACTTTATTTTCTGAATTAAGAATATTACCAGTTGTTATTCCATTCAAAAATTTTCTGGCATCTTTTCCAGTAATTGAAAAACAATCAAATTTTTCAAGCCAAAACTTTTTTTTTATATCTTGCATTTTGAAATAATTATAAAAAGTCTTTTATTGTAAAAAGACTCTTTAATTTAACATTTTCATCTTCAAGGGCTTCTAATCCCCCTTCTTGCCTATCAACTATAGACAAAACTTCCTCAACAACATAATTGTTTTCTCGTAATTTTTTTATAGCTTTTATTACTGAACCAGCAGTTGTAACCACATCCTCTAAGACAGTTACCAAAGTTCCTTCTTCTAATATAGGGCCCTCTATTCCAGCTTTGGTACCGTATTTTTTGATTTCTTTCCTAATTATTAAACCATCAAGGTCTAGTCCATTCAAAGCTGCTTTAACAATTAATCCACTTACTATAGGGTCTGCACCTAATGTCAATCCTGCTACAGCTTTTGACCTTGAGTCCTTTAAATCTAAAAATAATTCACTTATTAAGTTTAAGCCTTCGCCATTTAATGACACTGGTTTACAGTTCAAGTAATGACTGCTTTTTTTTCCTGAAGATAAAGTGAAGTTTCCTTTCTTGTAAGATTTTTCAATTAACTGTTTTAACAATTTTGCTTTATTTAAATCATACTTATCCGAAAATTTGCCCATTAGTAAAAGTTTAATTTATATTTAAAGATTAGAAGAAAAAAAAGAAATCTCACAAAAACTTCCTAATGAGGTGTTTTTTGAAATATTATTTTTATATTGTATATTGAAATTCAATGTAATTAAAATTACATAAATTCCCTTGGGGGTGTAGCAATCTGGTGAATGCACCAAACTCATAATTTGGCTAAGGCGAGTTCGATCCTCGCCACCCCCATTATTCATTTGTCATTGAATGAAAATAACTCTACTTTTATTTCTTTTATTTTTACCAGCTTTTTTCGCAGCGAGTGAACTCTCTTTTTTATTAATAAGGCCAAGTAAAGTTTTAAGGTTAATAGAAGAAAAAAAGAAAGGAGCATTTTCAATTTTAAAAATTCAAAAACGCTTTAGATCTTCATTAATTGCTTCTCAATTTGGAGTAACAATTTCATTAATTGCAATTGGATGGCTCAGCAATAACCTTGCTAATGATTATTGGAAAAGCAATATTTTATCAAATAGATTTTATGATCTTCTATTATTTTTATTTGTTGTTTTAGTTGTTACTCTTGTTTCTGGACTAATTCCAAAAGCTTTAGTAATTAACAATCCAGAATCTGCTGCATTAAAGTTAACTACAATATTCGATGCCGTAAGAAAAGCCATGAATCCTATTGTGAAAACAATAGAATTCTTTGCTAGCGCCTGTTTAGGCTTGTTCAATTTAAATAACAAATGGGATTCTTTAAACTCGGGTTTATCTGCTGGAGAATTAGAAACTCTTATAGAAACAGATAACGTAACAGGTTTAAAACCAGATGAGAAGAATATTCTTGAAGGAGTTTTTGCTTTAAAAGATACACAGGTTAAAGAAGTGATGATTCCAAGATCTGAAATGGTAACTTTGCCAAAAAATATAACCTTTTCAGAACTAATGAAACAAGTAGATAAAACTCGACATGCTCGCTTCTTTGTGATTGGTGAGTCTTTAGATGATGTATTAGGTGTATTAGATTTACGTTATCTAGCTAAGCCAATATCAAAAGGTGAAATGGAAGCCGATACATTATTAGAGCCATTCCTTTTACCAGTAACAAAAATAATAGAAACATGTTCACTAGCAGAAATATTTCCAATAGTAAGAGACTACAATCCGTTCTTACTAGTAGTTGATGAACACGGTGGGACAGAGGGACTCATAACTGCAGCTGATCTAAATGGCGAAATAGTTGGAGAGGAAATGCTCAATAATAAAATCTTTTCAGATATGAGAATGTTAGATAATTTCTCTAAAAAATGGTCAATAGCTGGAAAATCAGAAATTGTTGAAATCAATAAAAAGATAGGATGTTCAATTCCAGAAGGGACTGATTATCAT
>LUMT01000955.1_pt1 | contig 13304 bp, 14 predicted proteins | sample 729741 | NCBI WGS metagenome assembly LUMT01 (sample SAMN03860299, study PRJNA289734) | marine metagenome | biome: seawater column; feature: ocean; material: water; isolation source: Red Sea water column Station 192 - depth 50m | place: Saudi Arabia: Red Sea | collected 2011-10-15 | depth 50 m
AGATCTCTTTTGGAAAGAGATGATGTTTTAATTGTAGCAAGTGTTTCATGTATTTATGGATTAGGTTCTGTTGAGGCGTACAGTAAAATGACGCTAACTCTTCAAAAAAATTATGATTACAACAGAGAAGAAATAATTAAATCTTTAGTTGCTTTACAATACAAAAGAAATGATCAAAATTTTTATAGAGGAACATTTAGAGCAAGAGGAGAATATTTAGAGATATTTCCTTCTCATTTAGAGGACAGAGCTTGGAGACTTTGTCTTTTTGGAGATAAATTGGAACAGATAGAAGAGTTTGATCCTTTAACCGGAGATAAAGTTAGAGAACTAAGTTTGGTAAAAGTCTATGCGAATAGTCACTACATAACTCCAAAGCCTACAATTGAACAGGCAGTTATTAATATTAAAAAAGAATTAGAAATAACTTTAAAAAAACATAGAGCAGAAAATAAATTATTAGAGGCTCAAAGGTTAGAAGAAAGAACTAAGTTTGATTTAGAAATGATTGAAGCAACTGGTTCTTGTGCTGGAATTGAAAACTATTCAAGATTTTTATCTGGAAGAAAACCAGGAGAACCCCCTCCTACTCTATTTGAATATTTTCCAGATAACACTCTAATATTTGTTGATGAATGTCACGTAACTGTTCCACAACTAAATGGAATGTATAAAGGAGATAGATCAAGAAAAAGTACTCTTGCAGAATATGGTTTTAGACTACCATCGTGTATGGATAATAGACCATTAAAGTTTGAAGAGTGGGATTTAATGAGAACTCAAACTGTATTTGTATCTGCAACACCAGGACCATGGGAACTAGAGCAAACAAAAGGGAAATTTATTGATCAAGTTATCAGACCAACTGGACTAATTGATCCTGTAGTTGAAATTAGACCTGCAAAAAATCAGGTAGATGATTTGATGCACGAATGTAAGAGAGTGATCGAAAACAATCATCGAGTTTTAGTCACAACTCTTACCAAGAAAATGGCAGAAGATTTAACTGAATATCTTCATGAAAATGGAATTAAAGTTAGGTACCTTCACTCAGATATCGACACATTAGAGAGAATTGAAATAATGAGAGATTTGAGGATGGGTGTATTCGATGTTTTAGTTGGCATAAACTTACTAAGAGAAGGTCTTGATATTCCAGAATGTGCACTAGTTGGAATTTTAGATGCAGACAAAGAAGGTTTTCTAAGATCAGAAACTTCTCTTATTCAAACAATAGGAAGAGCAGCAAGAAATGTAGATGGAAAAGTTATTTTGTATGCTGATAAAGAGACTAAAAGTATAAAAAAGGCAGTTGCTGAAACTGATAGAAGAAGAAATATTCAAATAGCTTATAATAAAAAACACAAGATTAGCGCAACATCGGTTAAAAAAGAAATTAGTGATATTTTGGAGAGTGTTTATGAAAAAGATTATGTAAAAATAAGCGAGGGTTCTAATGTTGGTGGAAACTTAAAGAAACATCTTAAAGCACTAGATAAAAAGATGAAAGAAGCTGCATCAAATCTTGAATTTGAAGAAGCCGCTAAAATTAGAGACGAAATAAGAAAGTTGGAAAGTAGCGAATTAGAAATTACATTAAACCCAAAAATAAGGCAGTATGATGTAAAAAATAAACTTTATCCTAAAGGTCGATCAACAATGGGAATGCCTGGAACAAAAGTTACAAAAAAAAGAGATAAAAAATGGAAGCACGGAAAATAATTATTACAGGTGGAGCAACAAGAATTGGTGCTGCAATAGCAAAAAAATTATCTGGTCCTAATAAAGAAATTTTGATTCATTTTAATAAATCAAAATCAAAAGCTGAGAAGTTAAAAAAAGAACTATCAAATAATGATACTAAAGTTTACTTGGTTAAAGGTGATTTAAGTAAAGAAAATGATGTAAATAAAATTGTAAAATATGCAAAATCAAAACTTAAGTATTTTGATTGTCTAATTAATAATGCCTCTTTGTTTGAAAATGATAAATTAGAAAATTTTACAACGGATAGTTGGGGGCAACATTTAAGAACAAATTTAAGAACACCTGCATTATTATCAAAGGAATTTGCAAAAAATGTTAAAGGAACAAATAACAATATAATTAATATAATTGATCAAAGAGTTTTCAAACTAACTCCATATTTTTTTTCGTACACAATTAGTAAAACTGGACTTTACACTTTGACCAAAACTAGCGCTATGAGTTTAGCCCCAAAGATTAGAGTAAACGGCATTGCACCTGGCCCAACTATTAAAAATCAAAGACAATCTGAAAAACATTTTAGAAAACAATATTTAGCAACCCCGTTAAAAAGGCGGGGAGATGTAGAACAAATATGTAATGCTGTTGACTTTTTTATAAAAAATATATCTATTACAGGTCAAGTTTTAGCAATAGATAGTGGGCAAAATTTAAACTGGCAAACACCAGATATAATGGGCAAAGAATGAAAAGAAGTAATTTTAAGATTGTAAAAATAGATAAAAACAAAAGTCTTTTTAATTACGAAAAGAAAATTCTAATTAATGAACTAATTTTAAATTTAAAACTTGGCTATTATGACTTTGAAAAGAAAAAGCCTCAAAAAGTTAAATTTAGCCTAGAAATTGATTACGAGGATAAAAAGCCATCAAGTGATAAAGATATAAAATCAATTGTTAATTATGGAACAATTGTAAAATTGATCACAAAACTCGTTAAAAAAAAACATTACAACTTTCTTGAAACATTAGCTGAGGCTGTATTTGATGAATTATTCAAAGATCAAAGGATTGCTAAAATAATGTTGAAAATTGAGAAATTAGAAATTCTTAAGCAATGTTCATCTGTTGGTATTCAAATTACCAAAAAAAGAAGTCATGATAAGCTCTGAAATAGGAAAAGAGGTAATTAAAAAAGAGCTCTCGCTAGTCCCTAAACTTCCTGGTGTCTACAGGATGCTAAATGAAAAAAATGAAATCCTTTATGTAGGAAAAGCAAAAAATCTTCCTAATAGACTTAAAAGTTATGTATCTGAAAAAAACCATATAATTAGAACAGAGAGAATGTTGTCTCAAACTAGAAAATTAGAGATAACAACTACTTCGAATGAAAGTGAAGCTCTACTTCTAGAAGCAAACCTAATTAAAAAATTTAAACCAAAATTCAATATTTTATTAAGAGATGATAAGTCATTTCCATTCATCTTTATTGGTAACAAAGATAAATGGCCACAAATCAAAAGACATAGAGGGAAAAAAACAAAAGAAGGATTTTATTTTGGCCCTTTTGCATCAGCAGGTTCAGCTAACTGGACTATAAAGATGATCCAAAAAATTTTTCATTTAAGAGTTTGTGATGATACTGTTTTTAAAAATAGAGAAAGACCTTGTATTCTTTATCAAATAAAAAGATGTTCTGGACCATGTGTTGGTTATGTTGAAAAAAGTGATTATCAACAAACAGTTGATGATGCTATTGAATTTGTATCAGGAAAATCAAGAAAAATTCAAAAAAATCTCTCAAGTCAAATGGAAAAGGCAAGTGAGGAATTGGATTTTGAAAAAGCAGTAATTTTAAGGGATAGAATTAAAGCTTTAAATATTATTCAATCTTCTCAAAGAATTAATGAGGCAAACTTAGTAGAGGCAGATGTTATTGCTGGATACAAAGAGTCTGGCAAAACTTGTATTCAAGTATTTTTTTATCGTTCAAAGCAAAATTGGGGTAACCAAGCTTTTTTTCCAAAACATGACCCAGATGAAAAATTAGGAGATATTTTAAATTCATTTGTTTCACAATTTTATGAAAATAAAAGTGTGCCTTCTGCAATAATTTTATCTGAGGAAATAAAAGAAAAAGTTTTAATTGAAAAAACTTTAACTCAAAAAGAGGGAAAACAAATTAATATTAGTGTTGCTAAAAAAGGCTCAAAATTAAAAGTAGTTAATCAAGCAATTAAAAATGCAAAAGACAGTTTGAATAGAAAACTTTATGAAAGTCAGAATAATCGAGAACTTTTTGATGAAGTTGCAAAAAAATTCAATCTTGAAACAAATATAAATTTAATTGAGGTTTATGATAACAGCCATATCCAAGGAACAAATAGTGTTGGAGCTTTAATTGCTTATGGTGATGAGGGATTTATTAAAAAAAGATATCGAAAGTTCAATATCAAGCACAAAAAAAATGAGCAAGATGATTATGGGATGATGAGAGAAGTATTAAACAGAAGATTTAAACGTGCTGTTCAAGAAAAAGATAATTATCTCACTTTTCCTGATTTAGTATTAGTAGATGGAGGAAAAGGACAATATTCAGTAGCTAGAGAAAGTTTGAATGAATTGGGGCTTCACGACATTCCAATTATTGCAATAGCAAAGGGTAAATTTCGTAATAGTGGAAATGAAACATTTTTTCACAATGGCAAAGAATATAAATTCTCAAAAAATGACCCCACTCTATTCTTCCTTCAAAGGATAAGAGATGAGTCGCATAGATTTGCAATTAGTGCTCACAGAGCAAAGAGAAAAAAAGGAATTAGTAAATCTTTACTGGACCAAATTGAAGGTATTGGAGCAATTAGAAAAAGAGCGCTACTAAACCATTTTGGGTCAGCGAGATCTGTTGAGTCTGCTAGTTTGGATGAAATTAAATCTGTTGAAGGTGTTGAAGAAAAAGTAGCAAAAAAGATATATAACTTCTTTCACGAATAATTATGTTAAAAAAAATTCCAAATATTCTGACAATAGGGAGAATAATAATTGTACCCTTCTTTGTTTTAGCATTTTATCTTCCAGGTTTTTATGGTGATTTAACTGCTTTAATTTTATTTATAATTGCTTCATTTACAGATTTCTTAGATGGCATGTTGGCTAGAATGTTAGGACAAGAGTCTAAATTGGGAGAACTATTAGATCCAATTGCAGATAAAATTATAGTCGCTACAGCTCTAATTTTACTGGTGATGGATGGAACAATCAGAAATTATGAGGTTATTGCAGCTATAATAATTTTAACTAGAGAAATTTTAATTTCTGGATTACGGGAGTTTTTAGCAAAAGGTCAGATTAAACTTCCAGTTTCAAATCTTGCTAAACTCAAAACAGTGTTGCAAATGGTTGCTATTGGTCTTCTGCTTTCAGGAGATACTGGAAATAAAATAATCAACTTTGAAGATTATAATGCTCAAACTATTGGAATTATTCTTTTATGGTTATCAGCTGCGCTTACTTTATTTACAGGTTATGATTATTTACGAAAGGGTATTGATCACGCAATATCAGAAGATAACAAAGATTAAGCTGCTTTTTTCTTTCTCACCAGCGCTTGATAGCTTTCATTAAGATCGATTATGGTATCACAAACTTTGAATTGATTTTCTGCAATACAAGATACAGGTGTAACTTCAGCAGCAGTTCCTGTTAAAAAGCATCCTACAAAGTTAGGAAGTTCTGTTGGACTAATTTTTCTTTCATGTACTTTTATATTTTTTGATTTTGCAATTCCAATTACAGTTCTTCTTGTAATTCCATCTAAGAATGAATCTGGGATTGGTGTGTGAATTTCTCCATTTTTATCTTTAAAAAATACATTGGCCCCTGTTGCTTCAGCAATATTACCCTCATGATCTAACATTAAAGAATCGGTGTAACCTTGTTTTTCAGCCTCATGTTTTGACAATGTGCAAATCATATACAAACCTGATGCTTTAGTGTCCCAAGGAATAGTATTAGGAGCTGGTCTTCTCCAGTTTGAAATATTTAATTTAATGCCTTCGACTTTTAGTTTAGGATCAAAATAAGATCCCCATTCCCAAGTTGCAATCGCAACATGAATTTTTGTTTGTTGTGCTGAGATAGCCATCATTTCAGTGCCTCTCCAAGCTACCGGTCTTACATATCCGTTTTCTACATTTTGAGTTGCAATAATTTTATTTGAAGCGGTATTTATTTGTTCTTCAGTATAAGGAATTTCAAAACCCATTCTTCTAGCAGAATGAAAAAATCTTGAGGTATGTTCCTCTAATTTAAAAATAGAACCATCATAAACTCTTTCACCTTCAAAAACACAACTCGCATAATGTAAACCATGACTTAACACATGGAGTTTTACATCTCCCCAATCAACAAGTTCATCGTTGTACCAAATTTTTCCAGATCTTTTATCGTACGGTATCATTAGTGAAAATATTTTAAAATATCAGTGAAAAATATCTTTGTATCTTTGATATGTCAATATAACTTACCCATTATGAAAGAACTTTTATATCTTAAAGACGATCAACTTAAGGGCTTAATTGAAAAATTATTTGTTAGTTACAGAGAGACATTTTCTGACTCTAAAAAAATTTTAGATAAATATTCAATTGGTGTGGCCCACCATAAGGTTATTCACCTAATTTCATCTTACGAAGGTATCTCTATCTCAGATCTTCTTAAAAAATTAAAAGTAACTAAGCAGAGCCTTAACAGAGTTATAAAAGATTTAATAAAGTTAGACATCGTCATATTTAAGAAAAATGATCAGGATACAAGGGTTAAACATGTGTTTTTAAACGAAAAAGGAAAGAAAATATTATTAAATAAAATAATTAATGGATAATTTTTTAGCACATATTTTAGTAGTTGATGACGACGATGGTATTAGATCATTGGTTAAAAAATTTTTAAACGAAAATAATTATTTAGTAACTACAGCTGACAGTGCTGAAGATGCCTCTGATAAAATAAAAATAATAAAGTTTGATCTAATTGTGCTTGATATAATGATGCCCGGTAAGAATGGATTGGAATTTATAGAAGAAAATAAAAAAAATCTAGATACTCCAATTATACTTCTTACAGCAAAAGGAGAATCCAAGGAAAGAATAGAAGGTCTTGAAATTTGTGCAGATGATTATTTGCCCAAACCATTTGAACCTAAAGAATTAATTCTAAGAATAAAAAACATTTTAGATAAGACAAAAAAAACTGAGCAAAAAAGAATTATTGAATTTGAAAATGTCAAAATCGACTTAAATAAACTTTTAATTATTAGAGATCAAAAAGAATTTAAAATTAATAATACTGAAAAGACAATTTTAGAAAAAATGATTAATAGTCCTGGAAAAACATTTTCAAGAGAAGATATAGGAAAATTGATTAATTTGGATAAAGAAAGATCCATTGATGTTATTATTACTAGATTGAGAAAAAAAATTGAAATAGACCAAAAAAGTCCTAAGTTTTTGCAAACAATTAGAGGTGCAGGATATGTTCTCTGGATTGAGTAATTTCTTTAAAAAAGTTTTACCAAAAAGATTATTTTATAGAGCACTCTTAATTGTTGCGGTCCCTGTAATTACTATCCAATTAATAATCACCATTGTTTTCTTTGATAGTTTGTGGATTAAAACTAATAAAGGTATGACCAGAACTCTGGTTAATGAGATTAGTGCTTTTATAGAAGCTTATCAAAATGAGGAAAATGATAAGCAAGAAGTGAATAATCTTTTTTCATTGTTTCTAGATTTAAATATTGAATTGGTAGTTAATGAAAAATTAAGTGATCAAAATAAAGAAAGATGGTTTAGTCCAATTGATCGAACTTTAAGAAGAGAATTGAAGTCTAAATTTTCTCCTGAGATCTTCTGGTTTAATACTACAAACTATAAAGAACTAGTTGATTTAAGAATAAAATATGAAGATGGATATTTTAAATTTTTAGTTCCAAAAGATCGAGTCACTAGTACCTCTGCAAGAATATTTGCACTATGGATTACAGTTCCTGCAATTATAATGGTTATTATTTCACTAATATTTTTAAAGAACCAAACGAGGCCAATTACAAATTTAGCTCGCGCTGCTGAAAGATTTGGAAAAGGAGAAGACATAGAAGAATTTAAACCCTCAGGAGCACTTGAGATACGTCAAGCAGGTCATGAATTTGACAAAATGAGAAAGAGAATTGCAAGACATCTTAATCAGAGAACTGAAATGTTATCAGGCATTAGTCATGATTTAAGAACTCCTTTAACAAGAATGAAGCTACAATTAGCTTTTCTTAAAGATAAAGATGCAGTTGATAAGTTAACAGATGATATTAACGAAATGGAAAAAATGCTTAATGAATACCTACAATTTACAAGCTCATCATATGTTGAAAAAGACGAAATGTTTAATCTTTCAGAACTAATAGAGGAAATTATAAAAAAATATAATAATAAAAACATTTCTCATAATTTAATTCCTAGAATTTACATTAATGGCAGAAAGAACCTTATCAATAGATCTTTAAATAACTTGATTGATAATGGATTAAAATATGCAAACAAAGTTGAAATAAGCCTAACCAAAAAAAATACAAACCTATTTATAATTATCGATGATGACGGTCCAGGGATACCTAAAAAAGAACATGAAAACGTATTTAAACCTTTTTATAAGATGGACAAAGGGAGAAATGATTCAAAATCTAGTGTTGGTCTAGGACTGTCAATTGCTTCTGATATTATCAAATCCCATGGTGGTAACATTATGCTGGAAAAATCAAAATTGAATGGGCTAAGAGTTAAGATCTTTTTGCCGGTCTAGTTTTCTTCTTTTTTTTTGTTTCTAATTTTGAAATTTTATTTTCTAAATTTTCTACTCTCTTTGAAAGAATCTCAAATTCATCCTTGCTTGTAAGTTTCATTTTAAAAACAAATTCATCTCTCTTTGACTTAAATATATTTAAGATTTCAGATGATAAATCTTTTGAAGTTATTAATCCCTGCTCTAGTAGTTTTGCAAATTTATCAATTATAAATTTAGAATTTTTCATATTTGAGATATACAATATAGATATAATTTAAAATGTTCATCAATAATTTTGACCCAGTTGCAATAGAAATATTTTCTTTAGAAATTAGATGGTATTCTCTAGCTTATATAGCTGGTATTTTATTTGGATGGTTAATAGCAAAAAAACTATTCTTAAAGAATTCTGAAATAAATAAAAACTTTGATGATTATATAACGTACTTGATCATCGGAATTATTTTAGGTGGAAGAATTGGTTATGTATTATTTTATAATTTTGAATTCTATATCAATAATCTATTAGATATTTTAAAGGTATGGGAAGGTGGCATGTCTTTTCACGGAGGAGTAATTGGTATTGTTGTAGCAACTATATTGTTTGCAAAAAAAAATAATCAAAATGCGTTTCTATATTTAGATGTCGTCGCTCTAGTTGCGCCTATTGGAATATTTTTTGGAAGAATTGCAAATTTTATAAATTCTGAACTTTATGGAACTATAACTAATTTACCTTGGGCAGTTACTTTCATACAAATAGATAATCAACCACGACATCCCTCACAAATTTATGAGGCATTATTAGAAGGTTTAATTTTATTTTTAATTTTAGTTTATTTTAGAAGTAGAGGAAATTTTGAAAAAGCTGGATTGATTTCTGGATTATTTTTAATTTTCTATTCAATCTTTAGATTTATTGTTGAATTTTTTAGAGTTCCAGATGATCAATTGGGATACCTAATATTCAATTTAACTATGGGTCAGTTAATAAGTTTTATCTTTTTGATAATTGGATTAATTATTTTCTTTTTGAAAAAAAATGAACAAGTCGACTAATTTACCTCTAGATCAATTTATCAATCACGCTCTTTACGATAAAGAAAATGGTTATTATATGAAAAAAAATCCCTTTGGAAAGGAAGGTGATTTTATTACGTCTCCCAACATCACAAGACTATTTTCAGAAATAATTGCGATTTGGGTAATAACTTTTTGGAAAAGCATCGGTTCACCTAAAAAATTTAACTTAATTGAACTTGGCGCTGGTAATGGAGAAATGATGAAAGTTGTGTCTGAAACATTAAAGAATTTTCCAGATTGTTTTAACTCCTGTAATTTAATGATTCATGAAAAAAGCTCATATTTAATTGATGAACAAAAAAAAAATTTAAATTCTGAAAAAATAATCTGGGTAAATGAAGTTGAAATCGATAACACATTTCCTTGCATTTATCTTGCAAACGAATTTTTTGATGCACTTCCAATAAAGCAATTTTTTAAAAAGGAGAATAATTGGTTTGAAAGGTATGTTAATTTAAAAACTTACAAAAAGGCTGAGTTCAATGATAAAGAAGTTGATATTAAAACAATAGAGCAAGAACTTAAATTTGAAATATCTAAGGACCAAGATATTATTGAATACTCTCCCGAAGCGTTTAAATATCTAGAGAAAATTTGTAAAATTATTGAGAACAGAAATGGTGGACTTTTAATAATTGATTATGGATATTTAGATCTGAAAATAAAAAATACTATTCAAGCAATAAAAGATCATAAATTCTCAAACATATTAGAAGATATTGGCGACTCTGATATTACATACAATTTAAATTTTAATTTATATGCTAATTATATTAATCAATTTGAAAAACTAGATCATCTAATTACTAATCAAAAAAAATTCTTAACAAGTATGGGAATTTTGCAGAGAGCAGAGATTGTAAGTAATAATATAGCCTTCTCACAAAAAACAGATCTATTTTATAGAATTAGACGTTTAATTGATGAGAAACAAATGGGAGAGTTGTTTAAGGTAATGTTGATTAAAATTAAAAACAATAAATTTAAAACAGGTTTTCAAATTGATTAAATCTAAAAAACTCTCAAAATATAAAACAATTAAACATGGTTTTTTTAATAGCATCGGTGGTGTATCAAAAAATATTTATAAAAGTTTAAATTGTGGTCCAGGTTCAAATGACAATAGTGCAAATGTAAAAAAAAATTTAAATATTGTTAGAAAAAAAATTTCTAAGAACTCAAAAAATATTTTTTTACTCAGTCAAATACATAGTAATAAATTTGTATTTATTGACAAAAAGTATAAATCAAAAACAAAACCTAGAGCTGATGCAATTATTACTGACCAAGTAAATTTACCTATTGCAGTTTTAACCGCAGATTGTGTGCCAATACTGATTTTTGATAATCAAAGAAAAATGATAGCTGCAATTCATTCAGGATGGAAAGGTGCTTTTAAGGGAATTATATCAAAAGTGATTAAATTTATGGTTAAGAGAGGGTCTAAAACAAAAAATATTACAGCAGTTATAGGTCCATCAATATCAGTTAAAAATTATGAAGTTCAAAAAGATTTTTATAAAAAATTTATAAGAAAAGACAAAACTAATCATAAATTTTTTAAAATGGGTAAAGAAAAGTTATATTTTAACTTATCTAGTTATGTTAAATCATTAATTCTTAAGTCTGGTGTGAAAAAAATAGAAAAAATTGACGTTGATACATTCGATGCTAAAAATAAATTTTTTAGTGCTAGAAGATCAAAAAGTTTAAATCATGCTGATTATGGTAGAAATATTTCAATAATTATGCTTAATTAGGTTTTTTCATGAAATTATTATCAGGAAATAGCAATAAACCTCTTAGTAAGAATATTGCTAAATATTTAAAATCTAAATTAGTCAATTCAAGTATTAGAAATTTTTCTGATGGTGAAATTTATGTTGAGATTAATGAAAACATAAGAGGAAATAGTATTTTTATTATTCAATCTGTTTCTTCACCAGCTAATGATAATTTAATGGAACTTTTATTATGCATAGATGCTTTAAAAAGATCATCTGCCAAAAATATAACTGCTGTAATTCCATATTTTGGTTATGCAAGACAAGATAGAAAAGTTGTCCCAAGAACTTCAATTTCAGCAAAACTAGTATCTAACCTGATTACAAAAGCAGGAGCAGATCGTGTTGTAACAGTAGATTTGCACGCAGGACAAATTCAAGGATTTTTTGATATTCCAGTAGATAACTTGTTTGCTACTCCTATTTTTGCAAGACACGTTAAGAAAAAAATTAAAAGTAAAAATATGATTTGTGTTGCTCCAGATGTGGGTGGTACTGAGCGAGCAAGATCTCTTGGAAAACTTTTAAATGTTGGTCTAGCTATAGTAGATAAAAGAAGACCTAAGCCAGGACAATCTCAGGTTATGAATGTGATTGGGGATGTAAAAGGTAAGACATGTATAATTGTAGACGATATCATCGACTCTGGTGGAACAATTGTAAATGCAGCTAAAGCTCTAAAAGATAGAGGTGCAAAAGAAGTTTACGTTTATATTACTCACGGCGTTCTTAGTGGTGAAGCGGTCAAAAAAATTAAAAATTCTGTTATCAAAAATTTAGTAATTACAGACACAATTGATAATAGTGACAAAATAAAAGGTGCAAAAAACATTGAAGTTTTATCTATTTCAGGGCTAATGGGTGAAGCAATTAAAAGAATATCAAATTCTACTTCTGTATCTGATTTATTTAAATAATTACCTTGTGTTATTAAGGATCTTGAGCTAAAAACCCTTGTTTTTATGAATACTTTAGAAGCTAACATCAGAGATACTAAAACAAAAGGTGAGCTTAACTCACTAAGAGATAATGGAGAAGTTCCGGCTATAATTTACGGCGGTGAAGCTCAAAATGAAAAAGTTTCTATATCTAAGAAACTGCTAAAGTCGATGTTAGAAGACTCAAATTTTTTATCTACAATTCTTACATTAAATGTAAACGGTAAACCACAAAATGTACTTCCAAGAGAAGTAAAATATCACATCTTGTCAGACGAACCTATACATGTTGATTTTTTAAGAGTTGTGCCTGGTCTAAAAATTAGAATTGAGGTTCCAGTTAAATTTATTAATCATGAAAAATCACCTGGATTAAAAAAAGGTGGGGTATTAAATATTGTAAGAAGAAAAGTTGAATTAAAATGTCCAAGTGAAAAAATACCTGACAATCTTTTAATTGATTTAGATGGTATTGATATTGGAGTAAGTTTTAAAATTTCATCAATTAATCTAGATCCTGAAGTTGTACCAACTATTCAAGGTAGGGATTTCGTTATTGCAACACTTGCGGCTCCAACTGTAATGAAAGAGCCAGAAAAACCAGCTGAAGCTGAAGCTGCAGAGGGTGAAGCGGGTGCCGAGGCTGCTGCACCAGCTGAAGGTGATAAACCAGCTGAAGGCGAAGATAAGCCTGCTGAAGAAAAAAAATAAATTATTTAAACTAAAGTTTGTTTTCCATTAAAAAATTCTCATGCTTTTATTTGTAGGACTAGGTAACCCAACGCCAGATAGTGAAAATAATAGACATAATGTAGGTTTCAAAATTATCGACTCGATAAATAAAAAATTTGGTCTTTCAAAACAAAAACCTAAATTTAAAGGTTTGCTCACAACTGGAAATGTTGGAGACAAAAAAATATATGCAATTAAACCTTTAACTTTCATGAATAATTCAGGAA
>LUMT01000530.1_pt1 | contig 13272 bp, 16 predicted proteins | sample 729741 | NCBI WGS metagenome assembly LUMT01 (sample SAMN03860299, study PRJNA289734) | marine metagenome | biome: seawater column; feature: ocean; material: water; isolation source: Red Sea water column Station 192 - depth 50m | place: Saudi Arabia: Red Sea | collected 2011-10-15 | depth 50 m
ATTCTACTCTTGCAATAGGGACACCATACTGAATGATTTCTTGTGCGGTTAAAACTGCGGAGTCTAGATCAGGGAACTGACAAACAGCACTCATTATGCTCTCTGGTATTGGAGATAATCGAAGATGCACTTCAGTTATTATTCCTAAAGTTCCCTCTGATCCAACAAAAAGGTTAGTAAGATTATACCCTGCAGAGGTTTTTTTGGACCTTGTTCCTGTATTTATAATTTCACCATTGGCCATCACAACGGTTAAACCAAGAACATTGGTTCGCATTGTACCATATCTTACAGCCATTGTTCCTGAAGCAGAACAAGCTGTCATTCCTCCTAAAGATGCATTAGCACCAGGATCAATTGGAAAAAAAACTCCTTTATCTTTTAAAGTTTCATTTAGTTCTTCTCTAGATACATTTGCTTGTACTCGACAATCAAAGTCTGCCTCATTAATAGAAATAATTTTGTTAAAATTTTCCATTGAAATTGTAAATCCTTCATCATTTCCAACAACATGACCTTCTAACGATGTACCAGTACCATACGCAGTTACTGGTACTTTAAATTCATTACAAATTTTTAATATTTTTGAGAGTTCTTCATTGTTTTTTGGAAACAAAACTGCCCTAGGTAGAACAGGGTCATAAGCATCTTCACCTTTTGCATGATTATTTCTGACACTTTCTGAAAATGATATTCTTTCTTGTAAAATATCTTTTAAATTGTCCAATAATCCTCTATCCATGAATTAATAATATTAATTATTCAATAAAAGTAAATGAATACCACAGCATTAGAATTAGAAAATATATATGATTTAGCATATAAAGCACTATCAGCCCATGGATGTGATCATTTCAATGCTGACTCTGTAGCAACTACAGTCTCACATGCTGAAAGAGATGGAAGTGTTTCTCATGGATTGTTTCGTATTCCTGGTTATGTAGCTTCGTTAAAAAGTAAAAAAGTAAATGGAGTCTCACGACTATCTTACACAAAACGCAATTCGTGTTGAAGGTGATTATGGGTTTGCTCCTGTAGGAATCAAAGTTGGTTTGCCTGAATTGATAAAAACGACAAATAAACATGGAGTTGGTGTTTTAACTATAACTAATACTCATCACTTTGCAGCCTTATGGCATGAAACTGAAGCATTAGCAGAAAATAATTTAATTGGAATTGCTTGTACTGCATATAAACCAAGTGTGGCTCCAGCTGGTGCAAAGAAACCACTATTTGGAACTAATCCAATATCATTTGCTTGGCCAAGAAAAAATAATACCCCTGTAGTCTACGATATGGCAACTTCAACAATGGCGATGGGAGAAGTTCAGGTTGCAGCACGTGATGGTCACAAAGTTCCATTTGGAACAGGCCTAAATAAAGATGGAGAAAAAACTGATAATCCATCTGAAATTGCAAATGGAGGAGTCCTTTTAACATTTGGCGACTACAAAGGTTCTGCAATAGCAATGATGATTGAGTTATTAGCTGCAGGTCTAGTAGGAGATTTATTTAGTTTTGAAGCTAAAGAAGAAGACAATAATGATGGAGGTCCTGCAAGGGGTGGTGAATTTATTATGGCATTATCTCCAGAGCTTATTGCAGGAAAAAATTGGAATGAACATGCTGAGAAATTTTTTGAACAAATGACATCTTTAGACGGTGTGCGTTTACCTGGACAACGAAGACACACTAATAGGCAAGATAAAGGTCCAAGACAAATTAATTCAGAGCTAATAGAAAAGATAAAGAGTCTAATCTAATCCATTTATGGATAATATTAAATTAGATTTTCAAAAACATATTGATGCAGGAAGATGTAATGGAGCTGAATGGATAATAAATCATAAAAATAATATTTATCATGAAGTAATTGGTTACAAAGATTTGGAATTAAAAAATAAGCTCAATAAAAATTCATATTATAGAATTTGGTCAATGACAAAGCCAATTATTGGTTTTGCAGCAATGCAATTAATTGATAAAAATTTCTTATCTCTTGATGATACTATAGATAAACATTTATCTGATTTTAAAAATTTAAAAAAACTTAGCAGTATTGAGAGTAACTTAAACGATACAATATGAGGATAGAAGTTTATTTCATTCTGCATCTTCAAGTTTGGAGGAAGAGATTAGTAAAATTTCTGAATTACCTCTGTTATATGAACCTGGTTCAAAATGGCATTATTCTATATCTATTGATGTTTTAGCCAGAATTATAGAAGTTGTAACAAAAGATAAAATTTTTGACGTTTTAAACGAAAATATTTTTTTACCTTTAGAAATGAATAATACAAATTTTTATATTGATGAAAATAGTAATAGTCAGTTAGTTGAAACATTTGAATATAATAGTGATAAATTAAAACTAACAAATTTAAATTACGATAAAAGAAAGTTAATATTATACGGGTACCCAACAAATAATAAAAATTATTCCAGAGGAGGCCATGGTTTGTTTTCTACAGCTGAAGATTATGAAAAATTTGCTACAATGCTTATCGATGGTAAAAATAAAAATGGAAAAGAGCTTATTAATTCTCAAAGTTTAGAATTAATGCGAAATAATTCTTTAAATAAAGAGTTATTTCCAATTGAAATCACATCAATTAATACAAATAAAGATGAAGATTATGAAAATGATCTAGATGGATATGGTTGGGGTTTAGGATTTAGAGTGTTAATGAATAATACCTCTCAAAATAAGTTTGGTCCAGTTGGAGAATTTGGATGGTCAGGCTATGCCGCTACTTATTTTTTGGCAGATCCAAAAAATAATTTGTCAGCTGTTTTAATGATGCAAATTTTAGATGCTGATAAGAATATTAAAAAAGATTTTTACAATAATATCTTTAAAAATCTTTAATGAACATGAAATCAAATCCCTATACCTATGGAATAATTTTAACTCTTTTAACTTATTTATCTTTTGGTATTTTAGATACAATTCAAAAAACAGCAGTTCAATATCACTCTGTTTTTGTATTATTATTTGTAAAATTTACTTTCTGTTTTATTTTTTCTTTTTTTATTGCAAAAAAAAATAAAGTTAAAAAATTTTATCTTTCAAATAATTACAAGATACAAATAACCAGATGTATTTTATCTGTATGTGAATCTTGTTTTTTTGTATTGTCTTTTAGGCACTTAGCTCTGGCAGATGCTCACACAATAGGATCTTTAGCCCCTGTTCTAGTTTTAGTTTTTTCTTATTTTATTTTAAAAGAAAAAATAAATGTAGCCACTTGGTTAGCAATTTGTGTAAGTTTTTGTGGAGTTATTCTAATTATGCGACCTGGACTAACTATATTTAATCCATATCTAATTATCCCATTATGTGCTGCTTTTTTCTATTCACTATTTCAAATAGCAACAAGATTAAATGCTAAGTATGATGATAATGAAACTATGTTATTCTACAATGGCCTTATAGGTGCTATCATTACATTTGTACTATCACTTTTTTTCTGGCAACCTCTACATTCATTTTCTTTTATCTTTTTTATTTTTTTGGGTATCTTTTTTTGTACTGGGCTATTTTTACAAATTAAGGCATTGAGTATTACACCAGCAAGTATTTTAGCACCTTATAATTATACTATAATTGTTTGGGGAATAATTTTTGGCTTATTAGTGTATGGAGAAATCCCAGATATATTTACAATAATAGGAGCAATCATTATTGTTTCATCAGGAATATTTATATTTAGATATTCTTACAAGTAGTTTTAATTTCTTTGTATCAATTAAAAAATTAATATTATAAATTCACTCTATGTTTATTGGAATTGATCTTGGAACTTCATCAATCAAAATGATTTTAATAGATCAAAATCAAAGCATCCTTGCATCTGCTAATTCAAGTCTTACTGTACAATCCCCTAAAGATGGTTTTAGTGAACAAAATCCACAAGAATGGATTGACTCAACAATGGAATGCTTGGAGGCTTTAAAATCAAAAAAACCAAAAGAATTTTCACAAACTATTTCAATAGGAATATCCGGTCATATGCATGGAGCTACGTTAATAGATAAGGATGGAAATGTTATTAGGCCATGTATTCTTTGGAACGATACAAGATCATATCAAGAGTGTGAAGAATTTGAAAAACAAAATTTTGATGTACGATCAATCTCAGGAAATATTACTATGCCTGGTTTTACTGCACCAAAAATAAATTGGATAAAAAATAATGAAATAGATAATTTCAAAAAAATTTTTAAAGTTTTACTCCCTAAAGATTATTTACGATTTGTTCTTACTGGTGAATTTTTTTCTGAAATGTCAGATGCATCTGGAACATTATGGCTAGATATCCAAAAAAGAAAATGGTCCAATCAGCTTTTATCTTGCTCATTTTTAGAAGAAAAACACATGCCAGATCTAGTGGAAGGCAATGAGCAGACAGGATTTTTAAAAAAAGATTTAAAAGAGAAATTTAATTTTAATAATAATGTTAAAGTTGTGGGTGGAGCAGGGGATAATGCTGCCGCAGCAACTGGTATGGGTATAACAAATAAAAATCAATCATTTATATCTCTTGGTACTTCAGGCGTTTTTTTTACCCCCACTGAAAATTTTTTAAGTAATACTGGTGATGCAGTACATTCTTTTTGTCATTGTTTACCAAATAAATGGCACCTTATGTCTGTTATGTTAAGTGCAAGTAATTGTTTAGATTGGATTTGCGCTATTACCAATACTTCAATTGCTGATACACTTAATAATGTAGAGCAATTTTATAATGATAAAAATTCTATAAAAAATTCATCATATTTTTTACCTTATTTGTCTGGAGAAAGGACTCCACATAATGATCCGCATATTAGAGGTTCACTCCATTCTATAAAAACAACTACAAATGCAACAGATTTACAGTATGCAGTAATTGAAGGTGTCAGTTTTGGAATATTAGATGGAGTAAATTCTATTTTGAAAGTTAATAATAACTTTGATAAAATATTTATGGTTGGAGGTGGTTCAAAAAGTTCATTTTGGATTGAATTGCTTGCAGCACTTTTAAATAGAAAGTTAAGTGTTTGTGATCAAAGCGAATTTGGTGCCGCACTTGGCGTTGCAAGATTAGCTATGTATCAGGATGCTACTATTGATAATAAAGAAAATATTATTAGTGAAATAAAAATAAGTAAAACTTATGAACCTAATGAAGATAACATTGATCTTTTATTACAAAGGTATTCAATTTGGAAAGATTTATATAACAGTAATAATAAAATTGCTAAAAATTTTAATTTTTAGTAAATCTATCTTAAAAAAAATTATTCTTTAAAAAGAAAAATATTTGCCTTTATCTTTATTTTATCTTTGAGGATTGTTGTATTTTTCCAATTACCAGTGCCTATTTTAAAGTCATTTCTAGAAAAAGATATTTCACTTTTTACCTGAACCAACTCACTGGCCAATTTTATTACTTCAATATTAATAGGAATATTTTGACTTTTTCCTTTTATTGTTAATTCACCTATTAAATTAATTTTATTGTCTTCATAATTAAATTTAAAATTATTTGTATCAATAAGACCTAAAGGATATTTTTTAGCATCAAAAAAAACTTCACTAAGAACTAAATCTTTATATCGTTTGTAATTTATATCTAAACTATCAATTCTAACATTTATAAGAGCTTTATTATTATTTTGATTTGACAAATCTAAGGAAACAAAACCATCAAATTCATTAAATTTACCGATAACATTTTTCGTTAACAAAACTGGAACTTCAAATTCTATACTAGAAATATTTTTATCAATAGTCCATAAATCATTAGCTGCACTCTGCTTACAATACAGAAATATAAAAAATAAACTAAATATAACTTTCAATATATTTCCTTGCTAGTTCATCAGCTTTCTCATTAAATTCGAAACCAGCGTGTCCTTTAACCCATTTCCATGTTACATTATGTTTATTAATTAGATTATCTAATTGCATCCATAATTCTTTATTTTTCACTATTTTTTTTGTTGAAGTTTTCCATCCATTTTTTTTCCAATTTGTAATCCATGATTCAATACCATCCTTTACATATTTGCTATCGGTATAAATGATTAATTCTTTTTTTATCTCAAAATATTCCAGTGCTTTTATTGCTGCTGTAAGTTCCATTTTATTATTAGTTGTGTGTTGATCACCACCATTTAATAAAATTTCTTTATTATTATCTAATATCACGACACCCCATCCACCTATACCAGGATTCCCAGAACATGCGCCATCTGTATAAATATTAATCATTATTCAAAAATATCATTTTGTTGATGCCATCTTAAAATATTCAAATATTCAAATGGATCTTTTTTAACAACTACTGCATCAGGCGGATGAAAAATATAATCGTGCACTCTCGTACATAATATTCTAACAGCAGCAGCTCTTAATAAAATATTTAATGATTTCTTTTCAATATCACTTAATTCTCTCAACTTTTGATATTCCTCAAGAATTATTAAGCAGTTCTCTTTGTTAAAGTATTGTCCATTTTCACTAAAACACCAATCATTAATAACTATAGCTAAATCGTAAATATAAAAATAATAACATGCAAAATAGAAATCTATTACTCCAGAAATTTTTTCATCTTTAAAAAAAATATTATCTCTAAACAAATCAGCATGTATGACACCACAAGGAATATTTGTTGGCCAATAATTTTCTAAATAGTCTAATTCATTTTTTAACAAATACATTGTTTCATTAAACTTTTCGGATTTATTATTAAGGCACTTTTTGTAAATTTCTTTCCAATCCTGTAGATCTAAACTGTTAGGTCTTTTTTCATCAAAATTTATGGTAAGATTGTGTAAATCAGCAACCATTTTTCCAACTTCTCTACACATTTCAGAGTTAGGTTCTTCAATACTTTTACCTTCTAGAAAAGATATTATTACAGCTGTTTTATTTTTTATTCTTTTTAAAATTTTTCCATTTTTATCTGAGATAGCTTTTGGACATTTAAAATTATTTTTATTTAAAAAGTTTTTTAAATTTATAAAAAAAGGTAATTCTTGCTCAGTTACTCTTTTTTCAAAAATTGTTAAAATATATGGTTGATTATTACAAAAAATTTTAAAATTTGAGTTCTCTATCCCATCTACAATTTCTTCAAAGCTGTCTAAATTTCCAATTGAGTACTCAGAAATAAAGTTTTCAATATCTTCTTTAAGTAATTTAGTAAAGACTGCCATCTTCTATACGTTTAGTTTTTGCGGCACTTTAAAAAATACATCTTCTTTTTGGTAAGATCCTTCATTTATATGTATTTCAAAATTTCTTTTCAAATTATCAAGAAGTTTTTTAACAAGTACTTCTGGCGATGATGCACTTGCTGTTATTCCTATATTTTCAGATTCTTGAAATATATTTAAATTTAAGGAATCTACATCTTCTACTAAAATAGCTTTTTTTGATCCATAATTTTTTGCTACTTCAACTAATCTTAGGGAATTTGATGAGTTACTTGCACCAATTACTAAAAAATAATCACATTGATTCGCTATCTTTTTAACCGCTTCTTGTCTATTTGTCGTAGCATAACAAATATCATTTTTTTTTGGTTCTATGACATTACTAAAATGTAATTTTATCTCTTTTATTATATCTTTCGTATCATCTACTGATAGCGTTGTCTGAGTAACATATGCAATCTCATCATTTTGGTTTAAAGGCAATTTTTTTACATCTTCAACTTTTTCTACTAAATGAATTTTTTTATCTGTTTGGCCCATAGTTCCAATAACTTCAGGATGATTTCTATGACCAATTAAAATTACTGGCAGATTTTTTTTATCAAAATTTTCAACTTCTTTATGGATTTTGCTAACAAGCGGACATGTTGCATCATAATATACTAAATTTAAACTTAATGCTTCCTCTGGGACTGCTTTTGGAACACCATGTGCAGAAAAGATAACTGGCCTACTTCTATCTTCAATCTCATTTAATTCTTCTACAAAAATAGCTCCCTGTGATTTGAGATTTTCAACAACAAATTTATTATGCACTATTTCATGACGAACGTATACGGGCGCTCCATATTTTTTTAGAGCACCCTTTACCATTTCTATAGCCCTATCTACACCTGCACAAAATCCCCGAGGTCCTGCAAGAAATATATTAAGTTTTTTTGTCATCCAAATTTGTTACCATTAATTTTGGTTACTTAATAATACTATAGATTTTGAAAATCTTTTAATATTAAATTATTAATATTGTAAGTAGATTTTGGAATAACTAAATCTACTACTAGTTCTTTAGAACAGAGTTAAATTCGGTAATTGACTCTTCAATTAAAGCAGATTTTTTATCCTTACTTAGATTTTGAAGTAGAATATTTCTAGTAGCCTCTATTGCAACACTTGAAATATAACTTTTGATAGAATTATTAGTATCTCGAACTAATTGTTCAATTTTATTTTCTGCCAATATTTTTCTTTTTTCAATTTGATCAGTTAATTTAGTGGCGGATATATCTTTCAATTCAGCAATTCTTTTCTCAGATTCTAACTTTAGATTTTGTATTTCTTTCTCTACTTTAGATTCTCTCTCCCTAAGTTCATCCAAAGCTTTTTGAGCCTCGTTTTTTAAATTCTCAACTTCATCTATTTTATTTTTTATATCTTTTATTTGTGCATCTAAACTAGATGTAAGAATTTTTCGTACTGGATTAAAAATAGCTGCAATAAATAATATAAAAGATACCGCTACCCAAAATTGAGGATCAGAAAACATTAGTTAAAATTACCTTTATGTGTTTCAATAACTTTATTAAGTTCATTGTCTGACAATTCTATATCTGTAATTTTTCCAACAGTCAGTTTTGTAATATTAACTATTTCATTGTTAATATTTTTCATTTGATCATCTTTACTTTTTAAAATTTCTTTTTCTGCATCAGAAACTTTTTTTTCTAAATCTTTATCAAGTGAAGAAAGTTGAGAAGAAACATTTTCTTGTAAAGCATTGATTGTTTCTTTAATTTTCTCATCTGTTTCTAGTTTAGCCTTATTGATCTGATCATTAATTTTTTTTTCAATTTCCTTTGCCTGTTCTTGAAGCTCTTTTGCTGAAGATAAATTTTCATCTATTTTATTTTGTCTTTTCTCTAAAACTGTAGCTATTCTTGGAAGTGATACCCTCCATAAAAATACAAATAGAAAAGTAAAAAATACAGCTAACCAAAAGAGCTGTGAAACAAAAAACTCTGGATTTAATTGAGGCATTAATTAATTATTGAGTTCTATCCAAACAAAATAACTAACGCAATAACTAGTGCGAAAAGTGCAATCGCTTCAACTAATGCGAAACCTAACATTGTCATTGTAAAAACTTCACCTCTTGCTGCCGGATTTCTTCCAACTGCTTGAATAAAAGATGAGAAAATATTCCCAATTCCAATACCTGATCCAATAACACCGATAACGGCTAAACCCGCTCCGATTACTTTTGCTGCTTCAATTTCCATAAGTCCTCCTATTTTAAATTAATGTAAATGATAAGCATCGTTAATATATAAACACGTCAGTATTGCAAACACATATGCTTGCAAAAAAGCAATTAAAATTTCTAATCCTGTTAAAGCTACAATGAAAGCTAAAGGAAAAACTCCTGTAAAAAATGGCATGGAAACAACAAAGCCCGCAAATACTTTTAGTAGTGTGTGACCAGCCAGCATGTTTGCAAATAATCTAACTGATAAACTTATAGGTCTTGATAAATAAGAAATTACCTCAATGGGAATAAGCAGTGGATGCATGTAAAACGGCACACCTGGTATATAGAAGAAAGTAAAAAATTTAATACCATGGTTAATAAATCCAAGAATAGTTACACCAATAAATACAACTGCTGCTAATGCAAATGTAACAATGATGTGACTCGTGAAAGTAAATTGATATGGTATCATTCCAACCATATTTCCAATTAGTACAAACATGAATAAAGAGAAAACAAATGGGAAATATCTTTTTCCATTATCTCCAACTGTATCAGAGAGTAACTGAGCAATAAAATTATACATAAGCTCTGAGATAAGCTGCATCCTAGAAGGGATAATTGATCTTGTGTTCACTGTTAAAGTTAAAAATAGAGTAATCACTAAAACAGTAATTAGCATTGCAAAAGATGAGTTTGTGAAAGAAATGTTATAACCTCCAAGTTCAATATTAGATATTGGATCTATTTCGAACTGTTTTAGAGGACTATCTTTTGCGGCCATAATTGATATTGAATATTAAAATTACCTTTGCTTTTCAATGCGACGCATTACACGATAAACGTTCAAAAATCCAGCTAATGCGCCAAATATGAAGAAAATAATTAAGCCTATTGGTTTAGTATTAAAGTAATTATCCACAATAAGCCCAATTCCAACTCCAACAACTAGTGCAGCTATAATTTCTGTACTAATTTTAAAACCAAATCCTGCACCACTTTCTTTTTTTTTAATACTAGGTTCTTTATTTTGATTATCTAAATCATCAATTTTTTTACCTAATTCTTCTAAATTTTTATTTTTATAATTCATTTGTAGCGTCTTGCTCTTTTATCTCAATTGCTTTTTCAAGATCAACGGAAACTAATTGTGATACACCTTTCTCAGGCATAGTAACACCAAATAATCTATTTACTCTTGCCATTGTCATTCTATGGTGAGTTATTACTAAGAATTTTGTTGAAGAAGTTTTAGCTATTTCCTCCACTAATGAACAAAATCTATCAACATTAGTATCATCTAATGGAGCGTCAACCTCATCAAGTACACAAATTGGAGCTGGGTTTGATAAAAATACAGCAAATAATAATGATAAGGCTGTAAGAGCTTGCTCACCTCCAGAAAGTAAATTTAGATTTTGTAATTTTTTTCCAGGAGGACTAGCAAATATTTCTAAACCAGCTTGAAGAGGATCTGACTCATCTGTAAACTTTAGATAAGCCTTTCCACCACCAAACAACCTGGTAAATAACTTTTGAAAATTTTCATTTACTATTCCATATGCAGCAAGTAAGCGTTGTCTACCTTCTGTATTAAGTGAGTCAATTGCTTCTCTTAGTTTTGCAATTGCACTTAAAAGGTCGCTTTGATCTTTCTTTATCGTATTAACTTTTTCTTCTAAATCTTTTGACTCTTGTTCTGCGAGAAGATTAACACCACCTAAACGTTCTTGCTCTCCAATTAGTCTTTCTAACTTTTTTTCTAAATAATCAGTCTCGCCTAAAACTTTATTTGGATTGATTTCTCCAATATTGTAAAGTTCTTCTAAATCTACACTCAATCTTTCTTTCACTTGAGTAGATAATAATTTAATTGCTTCATTAATAGTATTGATTTGACCTTCAGTTCTAATTCTCTCTTCTCTCAATTCATTTAATTTAATTTCCTCTAGTTTTAATTTCTTATTGATTTCATTAGAATTTTGCTCAGTTTGACGAAGTTGCTCAGCTATTTGCTCATAAGAATTCTTATTTTCATCAATGAGTTTTTGTATTTTTAATTTTTCACTTGATACATCTTCAGGAACCGATTGGAGATTTGATAATTCACCAATTAATGTATTTTGCCGTGAATTTAACTCTTCTATTCTTTGATTTGCTTTTGCAGAAATATCATTCCATTGTTTTTCTTCAGCACTTAATTGCTTTATTCTTCTCCTAGTTTGCTAACTAATATTTGTCCTGGTTTTAAGTTTTTTTGAATTTCTAAAATATTTTCTTTATTTTCAATTAATCCAACAAATTCTAACTTCTTTTTCAAATTATCTGGAGCTTTGATTAGAGAGGAAAATTTTGTAATTTCTGAATTAAAGGAAGAATCTTCCACATCCAATTTTCTCCAAAAAATACTTTGTTCTTCATCGATAGATGCAATTAACTCATCTGAAAAAACTGCAGCAATTGCTTGTTCAAGACCATCTTCAAAGTCTAGATAATCAATTATTGGATTATTATTTTTTTTATTTGCTCTTTCAATTTCTTTTTCTTGATTTTCTAAACTAATTGAATATTTCTGCAGCTCAGCTGCAATCTTACTTTCTTGGAGTCTAAGGTTTGGAAGACTTTCTTGAACTTTTTCAAATTCAACATTTATTTGTGCTACAACTTGTGTTTGGTCATTTACAGCATTTGTTTCAGACTGAATTTTTTCATTGGCATTTTTTAATTTATCTTTTTCATCAATCCATTTCTTATAAAATAATCTTGCCCTTGCTTTAGTAATATCTTTTTGAATGTATTTGTATCTTTCAGCTTGTTTAGATTGTTTCTTTAATATTGTAAGTTGTTCATCTTGTGCTTTTAATACGTCCTTTACACGCTCTAAGTTATTTTCAGTAGCATTTAATCGTAATTCAGCTTCGTGTCGTCTTGAGTGAAGACCAGTAATTCCTGCAGCTTCTTCCAGTAATGTCCTTCTTTGTTCAGGTTTAGCTGCGATAATAGCTCCAACTCTACCTTGACTAACCATCGATGTTGAACGAGCACCTGTTGCTGCATCAGCAAATAGCAATTGTACATCCTTTAATCGCACCTCCTTGCCATTAACTCTATATTCTGAGCCTTCACCTCGCCAAATTCTTCTAGTGACTTCAATAGTATCATTTTCATTGAAAATACTTGGTGCTTTTCTTGCTTTATTATCTAAATCTATAGTAACACTTCCTCTCATTTGTTTTGGAGAAAGTTCACCCATAACAAACCTAAAAGCCTCTACAAGATTCGATTTACCACATCCGTTTGGACCAACAATACCTGTTAAGCCATTTTCAATCAAAATTTCTGTGGGTTCAACAAAAGACTTAAAGCCTTTGACCTTAAGGGTCCTAAAATTAATCATCAACTATTGTGATAATATTTTATCGATGATTTGTCTAAACTCTTTTATGTTTTTATTCCCGGAATATAAAACTCCATTAACTATGAATGACGGAGTGGAGCCTATTTTATATTCTCTTTGCGCTTCCATTACACCTTCAAGTAATTGATTCTCTAAATCCACATTACTTAAACATGCATCAAAATCTTCTTGTTGCATACCGCCACTTTGCATAATTTTATATAATTCAGATCTTGTTTTGGAATGATCTCTATTAACCCAACTATTTTGAAGCTTATAAAGGCCATTCATATAATCGTATCTTACCTCATCTGGCACACATCTTAAAATCATACTTCCAGCAAGAGCCGGATAATTAAAGGGAAAATCACGAAAAATAAACTTAACTTTACCAGTATCAATAAACTCTTTTTTTAATTCT
>LUMT01001328.1_pt1 | contig 13251 bp, 16 predicted proteins | sample 729741 | NCBI WGS metagenome assembly LUMT01 (sample SAMN03860299, study PRJNA289734) | marine metagenome | biome: seawater column; feature: ocean; material: water; isolation source: Red Sea water column Station 192 - depth 50m | place: Saudi Arabia: Red Sea | collected 2011-10-15 | depth 50 m
GGACTAGACTTGCTGATGCCGGATTAGGATGTCCTGACTGGCCCGGTTGTTACGGTTTTGTAACAATCCCTGTCAGTCCTGAAGAGATTGACATTGCTAATGCCAAATTTCCAGATACTCCCTATGAGGTAGCTAAAGCGATTCCCGAAGTAGTCCATAGATATTTTGCAGCAGCACTAGGTTTCATGATTCTTTGTATTGCATTTCTAGCTTTTCGCTATAAAGATTTACCTTCGGATGTAAGAAAGCTAAGTTTCTTCTTAATCGCTTGGGTGATTATGCAAGGAACTTTTGGTTATTGGACAGTTAGCCTGAAGTTATGGCCACAAGTTGTAACGACACATCTTATGTCAGGCTTTTTAACCACTGGACTTTTATGGTTGCTGTATTTCAAAACAAAGGATCGTTTACAAAACAGAGCAACATGGGATTTTAGTGCAACAACAAAGAAATTATTTAATGTCTCTATCGTATTAGTGGCAATTCAGATATTTTTAGGAGCCTGGACAAGCACTAATTATGCTTCTTATTCATGCGTAGACTTCCCTTTATGTCAAGGACAGGTTCTGCCTGAATCAAATTTTAAAGAAGGTTTTAATTTTTTTCAAAGCATTGGTCCAAATTACCTTGGAGGACAATTAGATCATGAGTCTAGGGTGGCCATTCACATTACGCATAGATTTGGAGCAGTTATAGTCACTGCTTTCCTCTTATTTTTGAGTTATCACCTATACGTAAGAAGGTTTGCTCTTCTTTCAGTTGGACTTATAAGCTTTTTGACTTTGCAAGTACTGCTTGGAATCTCAAATGTTATTTTTGCGTTGCCACTATTAATAGCTGTAGGTCATAACCTAGGTGGGTTATTATTGATAACTTATCTGGGAGTCCTACGACTTAGAGAAACATAATTTATGACGGGAGTTTTATCAAATTGGAGAGGATACCTAGAGCTTACTAAGCCAGGTGTACAAGCGCTTTTGTTCGTATCTTGTGCAAGTGGGATGCTCATAGGTTCCGATTTTAGCCCTCCAATAGAAGTATTCTTTTTCGGATTGATCGGAATAAGCTTCTTGGCAGCATCCTCCGCTGTAATAAATCATTTTTTTGACAAGCAAATAGACTCAAAGATGATGAGAACCTCAGAGAGGCCTTTAGTAATGGGTGATATTACAGATAAGGCAGCCATAAGCTTTTCTGTCATTTTATATGTGGTTGGTGCATTCATGCTTTTGTATTTCACCAACTTCCTGACATGGATCTTAACAACTCTGACCTTTATATTTTATGGGTTTATTTATACAAAATATCTTAAATTTATGACAAGCCAAAATATTGTCATAGGAGGTCTTGCAGGGGCGATGCCACCATTGCTTGGATGGACTGCAATTTCCAATACGATAGAACCAAACGCTTTATTGCTTGTTCTCATTATAATGGTTTGGACTCCTCCTCATTTTTGGGCTTTGGCTGTTTATAGAGTTGATGATTATGCTGATGCGGAGGTTCCTATGTTGCCTGTGCAAAAAGGAGTTCCTTTCACAAAACAACATATACTTCTTTATACCGTACTTCTTATCGTCGCCACTATGCTTCCATATACTGTTCAGATGTTTGGTGAAATTTATTTGATTTCAGCACTTCTACTGGGATTAATTTTTTTAGTTTATTCTTTGAGGCTATACAGAGACGATACTAATGCTCTTGCCATGCCTACCTTTGCTTATTCCATATTTTATTTAGCTGCTTTATTCGCAGCGATGCTAATAGATCACTTTGTCTACCTATGAGTAGAGGAATATTTATAACCGTTGCAAGCTGTCTTGGATTGATAGCATTAATATTGGCCTTATTCTTGTCTAGATTTTATACACCAAGAGAGCTGACTCAGGACGAATACAAAATGCTGGGGGCATATTTTATAGATCCACCAAGACAACTCACAGAATTTCAGTTAGTCGATGATGAGGGCGCAACTTTTCTGCCTGAACAATTTAAGAATAAATGGAATATTCTATTTTTTGGTTTTACTTATTGTCCTGATATTTGTCCTTTAACTATGAAACAAATGTCTGACGTGAAAGAATCATTAGGTGATAATGCGGAGAAAATAAGAATCTTTCTTGTCTCGGTTGATCCAGATAGGGATAAACCTGAGAACTTAAGAGTTTATCTTGATAATTTTGATAGTGACTTTATTGGCCTTACTGGCGAAATTGATCAGATTTATAGGTTTTCAACTCAAGTAAATGCCCCTTTCTTTCCAGTAGTTAATAATCCTGAGCCTAACTACACAGTAGACCATTCAGGAAGCTTAGTCTTGATAAGTCCTGATGCTAAATATGCCGGTTTTTTTAGAGCTCCGCATGACACAGACAAGATAATAAAAGCTCTTGCTTCTGTCCTGAATTAAATTTATATTTCGAAATCTAATATGAACTTGAAGCAAAAACTTGCACTTATCCTTGGATTACTTTTTGTAATCAGCTTATCAGCTGATCCAATTATCCATTCCTTCGTTGAAGATGAACATCATCATGAAGTTCATGAGTCTTCTGACTGCCAAGTTTGCGAGACAGAATCTTTCAAAGCATATGCTCTTAAGGTTATTGAAGAGTATGCTTTAATTACAAATATTTCTATCAACTCAGAAAAAGATCATGTTTCTCCTTTTTCTGCAGATTTTAGTGCGAGGGCACCACCAAACTCTTAAGTTTATTTAAAAAATATCAAATAAATGCCGATGAACCGACACCTCTTGATACAGAGAAAGTAGACGAAGTCGTAGTTACTTCTTCAATACTTAATACAAGCAGGATATTAAATCCTCTATATGTTATCGATGGCTATGAAATAAAAGATGACGCAACTACTTCACTAGGTGAAGCAGTTGATAGTTACTTAGGTGTTTCAATTGCCGATTATGGTGCCGCAGTTGGTCAGCCTATCATAAGAGGTATGTCTGGACCTCGAGTGAAAATTCTAAAAAATGGAATGGTAAATAGAGATGTCTCAGGACTTGGTGTAGATCACTTAAATGATGTTGATTTACATGACATCGAACAAATTGAAATCATCAAAGGACCATCCTCTTTACTTTATGCCAATGGAACCATTGGTGGAATTATCAATGTTGTAAACAATACCATTGCTAGGGAGGATTTTGATGGTCAAGAAGTTAATGCAGGATTGGAAACTCAATCCGCAAACGATGGTGATATTCAAGAGTTCAATTACAAAAATCTTCTAGGCGGATGGCTTAATTTTAGTCTGGGCTATAAAAATACCGAATTAGGCAATTTTGATATACCTGATGGGGCTGTAGTTCACGAAGAAGAAGATCATGGTGATGATGATCACGATGAGCATGAAGAAGAAGCTCTTTCTTATGTTGAAAACTCTGATTTTGCTTCTGAAGCAAAGCAATTCGGTGTTTCAAGAACAGGAGAATGGGGATATTTCGGAATGAGTTATGAAAATTTAGAGAGCTTATATGGAATACCTTTTCACGGAGACGAGCACGGAGATGAGCACGGAGACGAGCACGGAGACGATGATCACGATGATGAGCACGGAGACTATGATGATGAGCACGGAGATGAGCACGAAGGAGAGAGAATTTTCTCTACTACTGACCAAACGAGCTATAACTTAGCCGGCTTATACAATATTAATGGAGGTTTAATTAATTCTATAAGCTACAACTGGAGAGACACAGAGTACTCATTAACAGAAGCTCATGCAGAAGAAGAAGGTCATGATGATCATGAAGAAGAAGAGCATGAAGAACATGCACCAACTGTCTTTACAAATGATGCAACTGAATACGGCGCTATCTTTGATCTATCTTCAGACTCATTTACTCAAAAAGTAGCATTAAATTTCGTTGATGAAGATTCCGCAATTGTTGGTGAAGAAGCTTTTATGAACCCTGCTAATAGTGAAGAGTTCACTATTGGTTATTTTGTCAGTACAGACTTTGACCTATTTTATCTTGATGCAGGTTTTAGACTTGACCAAATAGAGAGGACTGGAAGTGTCACCGATGAAGATCATGGAGATATCGACTACTATAAGGTAGATGATGACACTAATAGTTTCGCTCTTACTCTCGGCAGAGATATAAGTGACAGTCTGGATATAAGCGTAGGTTTTGCTAGCGTTGAAAGATTGCCTTCAGTAATTGAGCTTTTCATGAATGGTCCACATATGGCAACTGGAAGACTTGAAACTGGTAATCCAAACCTTCAAAGCGAAACATCTGATAATATTGATATAACATTAAACTTTGATAATGGTAATTTTTACGCATCAGCAAGTTACTACATAAATGACGTAGATAATTACATAACACTGCAAGACGAGCTCGATGATCATGACGAACACGGAGATGACGACCATGGCGATGATGATCATGACGAACACGGAGATGACGACCATGGCGATGATGATCATGCAGCACATGCTAATTTGATTCACGCTAATTACATTCAAGAAGACGCAGAATTCAAAGGTTATGAATTTGAGATCGGAACAACTGTGAGCTTAGGATCCGGTGATTTAACATTCTCTTTTGGAAGAGATGATGTCACTGCTGAATTTTCTGATGGACATAATGTACCTAGAATAAATCCCGCAAGAAATATCTATTCTTTGACTTATGTTGAAAACGATTGGGTTTTCAAAATGAGCTTGAAAGATGTTGATGAGCAAGACGAAATAGGTGAGGGAGAGACTGTTACTGAATCCTATCAATTGCTAAATGCCAGATTAACAAAAACCTATGATCTACCTGGTTCAGCTGAATTAAAAGTTTCTATCTTTGGTAGCAATTTGCAGGATGAGGTTGCAAGAAATCATTCATCATTTGTTAAGAATGCAGTGCCTCTAGCTGGTAGAAATTATGGTGCTAAATTTAACTACAAATTTTAGTTAGAAGAGCTTTTACAAGGCTAGCTTTTTGTACTAGAGGCATTACAGTAAAAAGGGTCAAGATACGAATCTTGACCCTTTTTTTAAAAAAATAATATAATGATTTAAAGGAATATTTTAGGAGAATACTATGGAAAATTTAATTCAATTCAATGAGTCTGAAATAGACTGGAAACCTGCACCCGGACCAGATGGAGAACCCTTGGATCATGTGTCGCTGTCCTTTTTGAATGTAGATGAGAACGCCAAAATAGTTGATCTCTTATTTAAATTCTCTGCTAATGAAAAAATACAAATGCATAGACATTGTTCTAACTACAGTACTTTTACGGTTCAAGGCGAGTTAAAAACCTACTATCCTGACGGAAGCTTGAAAAGTGTTCGTCCTGCAGGAGTATTTAAGGCAGGCACTCCTGGAGAACCTCACACCGAAGGTGGCGGAGATGAAGATGTGATTGTTTATTTCAGTCTACGTCCTTATACAACTACCGATCCAATATATGAACTTTTGGACGAAAATATGGAAGTTGTTCAGATGATGAATTTCGAGGCTTTGCAAGAACTAAATGAGGAATACTCAGCTTAAGCTACAATCTTAAAATTTTAGTTATTGCCCTTGATAGCGTAGAAAGTTCCTAATAGCAAAAGAAACAATTGCTCGCTGGCAAAGAGAACAGATCCTCTCTCTCCGAAGAATATTCCCCAATCCGAGTGGGCAATTAACAAAGCGAATATCATTATCACTCCTATTGCTCCCCCAGATACTCTAGTTACTAGGTGGCCAAGCTGGACCATTGGTTTCGCCAAAATCCCGCCTACTATTATTCCCAATCCAGCCAATATTTCCCCCCATGCAACTAGGTAAGCAGCTGCCTCTGCCAGAGGAACTCCCTTAGAGTCTAGATAACCTATAAAACCATCAGAAATAGGTAATTTTCCATATCCATGTAAAAAGAAAGCTATGCCAAGGCCTAGCCTTAAAAGCCAATCAGCAATGCCACTTAAAGGCGCTGCGATTCCGTCAAAAAAGTTATTTATTTTTTCCATTTGTTTACTTTACATTCTATAAATTTAATTACCAACTTCTAAATATATTTACCATTTCTGGTCCATTTGTATTTATATCTTCATCGAGATCCAGAGCATCACTCATACCATTTAGTTCTTTAAAAAAATCATAAGGATTTATGGCTCCCTCAGGAGCAAAAACTCCTTTTTTTTGAATCTTTTCATCTATTAAAAGCTTTAAGCCACAAGCCAGGGGGATACCCGTAGCTTCACCCATACTTATCAGGCCGGAGGATTTGAATGTTGCCGTGCATGCTGCCTCTTGACCGTCTTTCTTTCCTGAGGCTACCGCATACAGAGGAGGAGGATCTTCAGAATTTGCGCCACTTAGATCAATCCCATTTTCCGTTCCCGCCTCCTCAAGTTCTTTCCTTTTATCTGAAGATAGATTCTGGACGATACTTGCAGCTTTTTCTACAGAGATAATTTTCCAATCCACAAGTTTCATAATCCATTTGAGTAAACCGAAGCCACTACCATGAGCTAAATTAATGCTATTTTTGATCGAGTCAAAGTGATGAGGAAAAGTAATTGCTTCTGGATGCCCAAAAATACGAGGTTTAAATTTATTAAAACCAGGTAAATCGACTTCAATCTCTTTCAATGGCTTGACCATCTTTGCCTCACCCTTATCTTGTATTCTGACCTTTCCAGTCATTTGCTGAACGGCATGAATCATGGCGGCATTCAGTCCAGATTGGGATGATTCTTCCTCTGGCGCAGCACCATCCATAGTCCAGCCCGTATAAAGTGTCTCAGTTTCATCTAATTCTTGTATCGCAGCAGCTCCAAGCATATTTGTAAGACCTGGACTAGCACCCATTCCAAGAATCGCTGTTATTGAGTTACTTTCTGCCTTTTCGTGTAACGCAAGCATTTCTAAGGTCGGCTCCCAGTCGTCATTTATATCAAGATAGTGGCAGAATTTATCAATAGCAGCTTCTAAAATCGGAGGTCCATATTTATAAAAGGGGCCTACGGTATTTATAACCACATCTACTTTTTCCATTTGCGCTTTAAGTGCATTTGTATCCGTTACATCCAAACCAATACCTGAGACCTTTTCATTCATAGATGTTGCAAATGCTATTGCAGCATCGGCATTAATATCGGCAACAATTACCTCATTAACATTATCAAAATCCATAAGGGTTGCGACGGCAAATCTACCCATTCCGCCACTACCACCCAAAGCCAAGACTTTCATAGACAGGCTTTAGGTTGGAATAATGTCAAATATTCTAATTGAAGGAGCATCTTCACATAACGAAGCAACAGCATCTAGAGTTCCGTCTTCGGTTCTGAATTGTAGATATTTCTCATAATGTTGCTTAGAATCCCAGACTTCTGTAAAGATCCAATTTTTAGGATTTTCTGTATTGTAAGTTAAATCAATTCCCTGACATCCATCAAAGGCCCTCGTGACCTCAAATGCCTCTTTACATATCCCAGTAAATTTTTCTATTTCTCCATCTTTTAGAGTCCCTTCCAATATCACACTTACTGTCATAGTTACCTCACTCCTTTAAACATCCTAATACATAAATATTAACAGACTAGTGTCTTAAATGCCTGATGTCGAGGAAAGGTTAATGCTGCCCGTAATCCCCAATCCATATCCTGAGATACAATATTGTGGCAATTTAAGGGAAGTAATTAAGTTTGCCTTTTTAGTGTTTTTAATATTTCTTCAACCTTATCATCAAAATCCTTTTCGTCACTTAATGCTTCTCTAACACATTCTTTCATGTGTTTTTTTAATATTCTTCCTTCAACACCCGCAATAGCATTTCTAACTGCTTTGATTTGATTGAGTATATCAATGCAATACTTTTCTTCATCAATCATGTTAGCAATTCCACGAACTTGTCCCTCAATTCTGTTAAGACTAGGAATTTCTTCTTTATGGCATGGATTTTTCATAACAGGGCATATGATAGGTTTTATAGTTGGCATAACCGGCTATTATCACCATGACAAGTGCAAAAATAGTTATTTGTGTCTTGTATTGAGACAAGGTAATAAGAAAAGGTAAATACGTAAGTAGTGAAGCAAAAGAAGCGCCAGCACCTAAAGCAACAAACATTGCAGGTAGGGCGCAACATATCAGCGTTGATGAAGAAGCAAACAGTGATAGAAAGTTTACCGATCTATCTTCCATTAATTTATATTAATAATTTTTAAGCCAGTAGCATTCTGGCCATTAGCTAGAATGTTTTGCTCTATTTCTTTATATTCAATAGCTTTATCTTTTGAGTAAGCAATTAAAACTTTTCCTTTGTTAAGGTCCACATCAATTTTTTTTACGTTTCTATCTTTCTCGAACGTCTTCTCAAGACCTTGGGCGCAAAAATCACACACCATGCCAATTACACTAACTACCGCAATTTGGCAGTCTTCAAGATCTTTAATAAAGTTTTGGTACCTATCAGGATCTACATCAAGATCTGTTCCATCAATCAGTTCTCCGTGAACATGACCTTTATGGTCATGATTCATATCATCCGTAGCAGACAAAAAATGAGAAATCATAAAACTATAGACAATAATCAAAAATTTATTCATATCATTTCCTAAAATCTATAGATCAAAAGTGAGTCCCATTCAGTCTTGTCATTATATCCAAACTCAATTAAAAAATTTCCTTTGAAAAATTTAAGTACGGGAAAAGTTGACCAATTCTTCAAAAGATCATTTTTTTTTGATTTCACCATAATCCAAGTATGAAAGTCTCCATAATTGCCCAAATAGGGTGCTAAACCAATTTGCAAGTATTGATCTTCAAAATCTATAATCTCATTCTCTACTTTTTTGTAACCAAAACCAACAAACCACCGTCTAGTTTCCCAATCTCCATGAAGACCGTAAAATTTATCCTCAATTCTTTTGGTGCTTACACCAGATTGAAAATATAGGTTTCTCTGGGAATATTCAGTGTTTTTTCTATTCAAAAGGTAAGTGAGTCTGAAATATGAATAGTTGGAGCTTAAAAAATCATCTTTTACAGCCTCTAAACCTAATGAGTACTTATAAGTTGGTGAATAGTGTAGATATAGAGAATCACGCATGTTATCTGAGTGACTCATTAGTGTTGAGCCTCCTGAATAAGAGATGGGTCTTGCTACTGCTACACTGCTTACAGCAAGAATTAGAAAAAGTAGCCTCTTTATACCCACGGGGGGTATTTTAGCATAAACAGCAAGGTTAAAAGCATTCTAAAAAAGGAGACGATACTTCCTTTTTTATAGAAGGAACCTTATTCTCATTTGTAAGATTATCTTATATCTTTTTTCCTTAAGCGGATGGATGTTGGTGTAACTTCAACAAGCTCATCGTCTTCCACAAATTCTAAGGCTTGCTCTAAGGTGTGTTCAATATGAGGTGTAAGAATAAGGTTTTCATCCGTACCGGCAGCCCTGATGTTGGTTAGCTGTTTGGCTTTAGTAGGATTTACTGGCAAGTCATTATCTCTTGAATGAAGGCCTACTATTTGACCAATGTAAACTTCGGTTCCATGACCAAGAAACATCCTGCCTCTCTCTTGCAAATTGAACAGCGAATAAGCAAGCGTTTTGCCAGCTGCCATAGAGACCAGCACCCCATTCTGTCTTTTGGCCAATTCACCTTCCTTTGCTTTTCCATAATGATCAAAAACACTAGTCATAATTCCTGTACCACTGGTCATTGTTAAAAAACTTGATCTAAAACCTATCATTCCCCTTGATGGTGCTAAGAACTCTAACTTAATTCTTCCTTTTCCATCAGGTTCCATGTTTTGCAAATCAGCTTTCCTTTGTCCCATTTCTTCCATTACAGCGCCTTGGTGCTGATCTTCTATATCAATTACTATTTGCTCATAAGGTTCATGTATTTCACCGTTCACTTCCTTTTGAATAACTTCTGGCTTGGAAACACCTAATTCATAATCTTCGCGTCGCATATTTTCTATCAAGACTGATAGATGCAGTTCACCTCGTCCAGAAACTTTAAATTTATCTGGAGATTCGCCTTGTTCCACTCTTAAAGCGACATTATGAATTAACTCTTGTTCAAGTCGTTCTTTCAAGTTTCTTGAGGAAATATATTTCCCTTCTCTTCCTGCAAAAGGAGAATTATTTACTTGAAAGGTCATACTCACCGTAGGTTCGTCAACACTAAGAGGTGGCAAAGCCTCAATTTTTTCGGGGCTACATATAGTGTCAGAAATATTGAGTTTATCTATTCCTGTAATACAAATAATATCTCCTGCTTGCGCTTCAGGCACTTCAACTCTTTCAAGTCCGTTATAGCCCATAACTTGTAAAATTTTGCCTCTTCGCTCCGAATCATTGGAATCTATTACAGCAACCTGTTCGTTAGGTTTTATTTTCCCTCTTTTTATTCTGCCAATTCCAATCACACCGACGTAGCTGCTGTAATCAAGAGCACTAATCTGCATTTGAAAAGGGCCATCGTTGTTTACCTCTGGAGGATTAACCTTCTCTATAATAAGATCCATCAAAGGAGACATATCTTCAGACATCTTTTCTTCATCTAAGCCAGCAATCCCATTAAGGGCTGAGGCATAAATAACTGGAAAATCTAACTGATCATCATTGCCACCCAGTCTATCAAATAGATCAAATACTTGATCTAAGACCCAGTCTGGTCTGGCCCCCGGTCTGTCTAATTTATTTATAACTAAAATCGGGTTAAGCCCTTGGTCAAAAGCTTTCTGAGTCACAAATCGTGTCTGAGGCATTGGCCCATCCACTGCGTCAACAAGTAGCAAAACAGAATCAACCATTGAAAGAACTCTTTCAACCTCACCCCCAAAGTCAGCATGACCCGGAGTATCTACTATATTTATTCTGTGATCCTTCCACTCTATAGCAGTATTTTTTGCAAGAATAGTAATCCCCCTCTCTTTTTCTTGATCATCGGAATCCATAATTCTTTCAGAATCCATATTTTTTCTATCAAGAGTTCCTGACTGCTGAAGTAATTTGTCAACCAGGGTAGTTTTCCCATGATCTACGTGGGCAATAATAGCTACATTTCTGAGTTTTTTAGTCGACATCGCTTTCGGAAAGCCGCGATTATAAGCTTTTATATAGAATCTTCTATTAGTTTTTTGAGATCATTGAATGACTCAAAGGCTTAGGACAGCAAAATTTTAAAAGAGCCTCTTTTAGATCAAGATTATCAGCTTTTCTAAGCTTATCTAAAAATTCTTTTGCATGCTTATTACCCCTTTCTTCTGCAACTAAAAAATACTCTAATGCAAGCTCAGGATCGGGATCGGTATTGATACCATCTACATAAAATATTGCTATATTAAATGGAGCTTTAGAATGGCCTTGCTCATTAGCACGTTGGTACCAATACACTGCTTTTTCAACGTCTTTATTTATACCTCTTCCAATTGAGTAATTTACGCCTGTGTTGTACTGGGAGACAGAAATTCCTTGAGTTGCAAGTGAAAGGTCATAAACAAAATCATCTTTATCACTTACTGCTATTAGCTGAAGACAAAAGAAAGCTAATAGAAAAAGAAATGTTTTTTTAGAGTGCCCTTTGTTTAACAAAAGCCTTTATTCCATAGACACGACAACTTTTCCTAGAACTTTTCTATCTTCTAAAGTTTTTATAGCTGTTGCTGATTCATCAAGTGTATAGGTCTCAGTGACAAAGGGTTTAATTCTTCCCTCCGCATGAAGGTCAAATAGTTCTTTAAAGTTTTGTTGGTTCTCAGCATATTCTATTCCCGCAAACTGACCCCAGAAAACACCAACTATTTGACACTCTTTTAACAAAGTAAGATTCAAAGGCATTTTTGGAATACCAGCTGTGAAACCTATAACAAGATATTTTCCATGTCTTGCAATCGCTCTCAATGCAGGCTCAGCATAATCCCCGCCTACAAGATCATAAATCATATCAACGCCACCACCAGTTACTTCTTTGATTTGATCAGAAAATTTCTTTTGAAGATCTCTGTCCATTTCCCTTTCATAAATGATTCCTTCATCTGCACCTTCTTTTTTGCAGAGGTCAATTTTCTCTTGAGAAGAAGCTGCGGCAATAACTTTTGCTCCCATTGCTTTTGCAATATGAATTGCAGTAATACCAAGACCGCCACCAGCTCCAAGAACTAAAACTGACTGTCCAGCTTTAAGCTCACCTCTCTGTTTGAAAGCATGGTAAGTAGTTCCATAATTAAGTGGGAACCCAGCCGCCGTATTGAAGTCCATTGTTTCTGGTAAAGGCATCAATTGTTGTTCGAGATAAACCCCTTTTTCTCGTAAACCTCCTGATCCTATGCTACCCATTACTCTGTCACCTTCCTTGTACATGGTTACGCCTTCGCCAACGGAAGATACAACACCTGAAATTTCACTTCCTGGGCTAAAGGGAAAAGGGGGTTTAAACTGGTACAAACCTTGAACTATAAGTACATCAGGAAAGCTTATGCCTGTTGCCTTAATGTCAACAACCACTTGTCCAGGGCCGGCAATCGGATCATCAATCTCTTCAACTAGATGTGAGTCCACTGGTCCGAACTCTTTACATAGAAATGCTTTCATAAAATGGTCCTTATTAAATATCTAGGTGATTAAATTAACGCTAAAATAAAAAACGTCAAGAAATCTTATTTAAAAAATCTTTTAAATAATCTTCGAAGTTTTCTTGATTACTCTCTTCAATTTTTTTAGCTGCTTCAAGAGAATCTTGAGAAGTTGTCGTGAAAAAGTACTCATCATTTGTTGCAAGACTATCCATATGTTCTTTATGAAGAAGTGACATCTTCATTCCATATTCTTGTAAGGTCATATCATTGGTTTGGATCTCTTCTAACAAGGATCCACTTAAAGATTTATCAAGACTATTTATAACTTCTTTTTGATTAGAAAGAGTATCAGTCCACTTACTATCACCTTGAGATACTTCCTTGCTCATGAATTCAGCGATGTCTTGCATTCCATCGAGTATTCTCTCAGCCTCTTCTCTGATGCTTATTTTACCTTTAAGTGTTGTAATAGATGCTTCAGAACTTCTTCCTTCATTTACGATTGTTTTGTGAGTCTTAAACAGTTCATTTGACTCAGATTCTGTTATATCTGGGCTATCAGAAAGTAAGCAAAACAATATTAATAGATCTAAGAAATATATTTGTTCTTCAGATATACCGACAAAGGCTTTTGGGTTGAGGTCTATGCATCTTATTTCAAGATAATCTATTCCTTCATTATTTAAAACATTTATAGGCCTTTC
>LUMT01001382.1_pt1 | contig 13227 bp, 12 predicted proteins | sample 729741 | NCBI WGS metagenome assembly LUMT01 (sample SAMN03860299, study PRJNA289734) | marine metagenome | biome: seawater column; feature: ocean; material: water; isolation source: Red Sea water column Station 192 - depth 50m | place: Saudi Arabia: Red Sea | collected 2011-10-15 | depth 50 m
TCTGAGGATTTATCGCCTGTAAATACTCTGCCTGTTCTTGTTCCACCATGAGCAGCTGGTGCTAGACCAACAATCATTATTTTTCCATTTATATCTCCAAAACCTGTAACTGGTTTTCCCCAATAAGTTTGGTCCATATATTGTTTTCTTTTTTCCGTAGATATTTTTTTTCTAAACCTCACAAGTCTAGGGCATTTATTACATTTAATTATTGTTTTTTTTAATTTTTCAAATTTAACGGTCATTAAGTTTAGAGAAGCTTCTTTTTGTGTGTCCATGGACCTTTTTTTGTTTTAGGTAAAAACTTTCTAAGGTCAAAAAGGACTTTTTCAGACAATTTTCTGTAGGTGGTTAGTTTTCCTCCATATATATTCAATAAAGGTAATTTTTTTATAATTTTTAAATCAAAAACATAATCTCTTGTGACTTTTGAAGCTGTATTAAAATCTTCAATTAGAGGTCTTATCCCTGAATAAGTATCTACAATGTCCTTTGTTCTGATTTGTTTTTTTAAGTAATTATTTACTGAACGAATTAAATATGTAATTTCTTTTTTTGATATTCCTTTATTTTCTGGTGATTTAACCTCAACTTCTGTAGTTCCAATTAAAGAAAACTTCCCTTTATAAGGTATCACAAATATTATTCTTTTATCAGTATTTTGAAATGTGAATGCAACATTTTCTTTGTACAATTTTTTTGTAATAATATGACTTCCTTTAACTAATCTTATTTTTTTCTTAGATTTAATTTTTATATTTTTATTTAAGGTTTCGTTTATCCATGGTCCAGATGCATTAATTAAAATTTTTGATTTTACTTTTTCACCTTTTTCAAGACTAATAATCCATTCATTGCCAATAATTTCAGCTTTTTTAACTTTGTTATATTCTAGTATTTTAGCTTTATTTCTTTTTGCATCTTTAGCATTTAGTTTCGTTAATTTTTTATCGTCAATTTGTATGTCAAAATATTGAAAACCAGTTTTGTATTTTTGCTTAAGAATATTTGAAAATTTTTTTGTAAGATCAAACGTTTTTGATTTTGGTATATTGCTTTTGCCACCTAAATTATCATACAAAAATAAACCAATTTTAATTAACCAGGCTGGTCGAATTTTATCTGCATAAGGAATTATAAAAGGAATCGGTTTGGAAATATGTCTGGCAATTTTATAAACTATTTCTCTTTCTTTCAGAGATTCTCTAACTAGTTTGAATTCATAATTTTCTAAATAACGAAGACCACCATGTACTAATTTCGTCGACCAAGATGAGGTTGCTCCTCCAATCTCACCTTTGTCAGCTAAACAAACTGATAAACCTCTACCTGCAGCATCTCTTGCAATACCTGCACCGTTTATACCGCCACCTATTATGAATAAATCAAATTTTTTAGACATTTAAATTATGATTTGTTTTAAAATATACAACCTCTTTTAGAAATTTAAAATTTTTAAATGCAATTATTTACAATTTCATAATATCTTAACATTAATAAATTATTAATAAAAAATAAAATAAACTTAACAGAAGGATAGATATGAAAAAAATACTTAGTGTTTTAACAATTCTATTTACTTTCTCTTTTACATCACACAGTTATTCAAAAACAGAAATTCATTGGTGGTACGGAAACAGTGGTTTTCTTGGTGATGTAATTATTGAAATTGCAAATAGATTTAACGCTTCACAAGATCAATATACGGTCATTCCTACAGGAAAAGGAAGTTATGAAGATAACATGGCGGCAACTATTGCTGCATTTAGAGCAGGCGACCAACCACACTATTCACAGGTTTATGATGCTGGTGCTGCAATCATGGTAGCTCAAGTAAAAAATGGTGTTGTTATCGGTTTTGAAGAAATGGCTAAGAAATATGGCATTGATGTAGATGCTGACAACTATATTCCAGGCATTAAAAATTTCTATGCCGACTCTGATGGAAAAATGATTGGTGTACCTTTCAATAGTTCAACTTGTTTGATGTATGCAAACATGGACATTTTGAAAGAGGTTGGAATTGAATCTGTGCCAAAAACTTATGAAGAATTTGAGGCCATGGCTCCAAAAATCAAAGCTGCTGGATACATTCCTTTAGTTCAAAGTCATAGTCCATGGATTTGGACTGAAAATTTCTTTTCTAGACATAATTTATTAATGTTAGATGGAAATAATGGTTACGATGCTGTTCCTACAAAAACTTTATTCGCTGAAACTGATGCATTTGTCTATCATTGGAAGAAAGTTAAAGAATGGTATGATAAAGGTTTATATGGCTATAAAGGAAGAGCGTGGGGAGACAATCAAGCACCATTTATAGCAGGTGAAGCTGCATTTTGGTTTGGTTCTGCTGCATCATTTGGTGGAATGAAAGGTGTTGTTCCAAACTTTACAGTTAATCATATTCCTTACTGGGATTCAGTAACCAAAGGAAAAGAGTATCCAACTTTTATAGGTGGTGCTGCTAACTGGATCTTAAATGGTCATACTGAGGAAGAGTACAAAGGACTTGCTAAATTTATAGAATTTATGGGTTCTCCAGAAATGGATCTGTATTATCACAATATGACTGGTTACTCTGCAGTGACTAAACCCCAAATTCGTGAAGTAATTTACGAAAATATTGAGCCAATGTTAAACGGCAAAATATCAATCGAAAAAGGATTGCAGAATATGGACAAAGGTGCAGCTAAATTGTTAAAGCAATTTGCTAAAACTTTGTAAGAATAATTAAAACAATAAGGAGGGTATTAATTTACCCTCCTTATTTATTTTTACAAAAGTATGAAAAAAGTCCAATTCAAATCTAGCTATTCACAATATCTTTTCTTAGCTCCGCAGCTAGGTATATTGTTAATTTTTTTATATTGGCCAATCATACAAACCTTTAGAGATGCATTTACAATGCAAGATGCTTTTGGATTTGGATCGAAGTTTGTATGGTTTGACAATTTTTTATTTATTTTTGATGATCCAGCTTATTTCATAGCTTTCAAATTTACTATTATTTATAGTTTTGTTATTACGTTAATTACAGGCTCAATTGGATTATTACTTGCCGTTCAGGCTAATAATGTAATGCATGGTAAAAGCACTTACAAAACACTTTTAATTTGGCCTTATGCAATTGCGCCTGCGGTAGTCGGTGTAATGGCAAATTATTTTTTTAGTGAAAGATTTGGTCTTCTTTATCATTTATTTCACGAACTGTGGGGATTTAATTGGTACGAAAGTGTGTTCGACTCTTATATTTACGTAATCATAGCTGGTTCTTGGAAGCAAATCAGTGCTAATTTTATTTTCTTCTTGGCTGGACTTCAAGCTATACAAAAATCTGTAATTGAAGCATCAATGATTGACTGTAAAAATAGTTTTAGAAGATTTTGGACAATTACATTCCCATTATTAATGCCAACTACATTCTTTTTAATAATTATTAATATAACGTATGCTTTCTTTGATACATTTGGAATTATTGATACCACAACAATAGGTGCTCCTTCCGGTGAAACAAGAACTCTAGTTTATAAAGCTTACATGGATGGATTTAGAGGACTGGATTTAGGAAGTGCAGGAGCTCAATCAATAATGATGATGTTGATTGTATTAGTAATTACGATTTTTCAATTTAGATATATCGAAGGGAAAATACATTATAATTAATGACTAGATTTATCACATCAAGTTTTTCACATTTAATTTTACTCATTGGAATACTAATCATGGTAGTTCCTGTATGGATGATTTTTGCTAGCTCGACGCACACGAGTTCAATGATTAATATGAATGGTCTCCAAATGTTTTTAGGAGATAGCTTTTATGAAAATTACTTACGAGTTTTATTATATCAGGGTGGTTTTTTTAAAGAGATAACAGCATTAAAAATGTTTTTTAATAGTTTTATCATGGCTACAGGAGTTGCAATATTATCCGTTGTTACATCTTTAATGGCTGCTTACGCGTTGGTTTATTACAGAATAAAATATGCAACATTATTGTTTTGGATTATATTTATTACAATTTTAGTACCATTAGAGTTAAGAATTTTCCCTACTTATTCAGTAATGGCTGAGCTTAATCTAGTGAATTCTTACTTTGGATTAATAGTTCCTATTTCAGCATCAGCTATAGCAACATTATTCTTTCGACAATTTTATAAAACCGTTCCAGATGAATTACTTGAATCCGCAAAACTTGATGGAGCAAATACCTGGAGATTTTTTGTTGATTTTTTAATTCCTTTGTCAAAAACAATGATTGTAGCGATGTTAATATTTATGTTTGTTTTTGGCTACAATCAGTATCTATGGCCATTATTGGTAACAACTTCAGAACAATATTGGACAGTGGTTATGGGATTAAAAATGATGTCGGGTTCAATTGTTCATCGTTTTGCTTTCGTGATGATGTCTATGGTGCCACCAATTTTAATTATAATTGTGTTGCAGAAATATTTTATTAAGGGGGTTTTTCAAGATAAATGAAAATTAAACCACTTCAAATAATTGCTCATATTATTTTAATACTAGGAGTCTTGTTAATGGTAGTTCCTATTTGGATATCTTTTGCAAGTTCTTCGCATGACTCTGTAACTATATTAACCGAAGGTATGAAGTTTCATATAGGTGATCAGCTAGCAAGAAACTATAACGAAGTTTTAAATGAAAAAGGTGGTTGGTCAGAAGAAGTGACTGCTGCAAAAATGTTTATTAATAGTTTTATAATGGCATTAGGAATTGCAACACTTAAGGTAGTTATTTCAGCAATGTCAGCATATGCTTTGGTTTATTATAGATTTAAATTAGCTGTACCAATTTTTTGGTTAATCTTTATTACTCTACTTGTTCCTTTGGAGGTAAGGATTTTTCCAAGCTATAAAATTGTATCTGATTTAGGTTTAACAAATTCATATACAGGCCTTATCCTTCCATTAGTTGCTTCAGCTACAGCAACATTTTTCTTCAGACAATTTTATAAAACAATTCCAGATGAACTCTTGGAGTCAGCAAAATTAGACGGAGCAAATGCTTGGAGTTTTTTCATAGATTTCTTGGTTCCATTATCTAAAACCATGATAGCAGCAATGTTTATCTTTATGTTTGTATATGGATACAGCCAATATTTATGGCCACTAATAATGACAACTGCAGAAGAATACTGGACTGTTGTAATGGGAATGAAGATTATTTACACAGAAAGCTATGAAGGAGTTGCTCTGCCAAGAACTGCAGAAAGATTTGCGTATATCATTTTGTCAATGATCCCACCAGTTTTAGTGGTAGTATTTTTACAAAAATGGTTCATAAAAGGATTAATTCAAACGGAGAAATAAATGAGCTTTTTAGATTTAAAAAATGTGACTAAGATTTACCCAAATGGAACTAAGGCTGTTCATGAAACTTCATTAAGTGTTGATGAAGGTGAGTTTATGGTTTTTGTAGGACCTAGTGGATGTGGAAAATCAACTTTATTAAGAATGGTTGCAGGCTTAGAGGATATTACAGAGGGTGATATTAATCTTGATGGAAAATTAATTAATGAGGTAGATCCGTCTGAAAGAGATGTAGCAATGGTGTTTCAGAACTATGCATTATACCCACATATGAATGTTTATAATAACTTGGCTTATGGTCTAAAAAACAGAGGAATTGACAAAGAAACAATTGAGCAAAAAGTAAATGATGCAGCTAAGCTGCTACAAATTTCAGATTATTTACAGAGAAAACCTTCAATGTTATCCGGAGGTCAAAGACAAAGAGTTGCAATGGGTAGAGCAATTGTTAGAAATCCTAAAATATTCTTATTTGATGAACCTCTTTCAAACTTAGATGCAAAATTAAGAATTCAGATGAGACTTGAAATCAAAAAACTTCAGCAGAAAGTTGGAGTAACAAGCATATTTGTTACGCATGATCAAGTAGAGGCCATGACACTTGCTGATAGATTAGCAGTTATTAACAATGGAATTATTGAACAGCTTGGAACTCCTATTGAGATATATGATAATCCAAAATCATTATTTGTTGCTGGTTTTATTGGCTCACCTCAAATGAATTTTTTAGATGGTAATATAAAAAATAAAACATTATCTGCAGAAGGTTTTGAAATTAAAGATATTGATAGTGACTTTGAGGGAGAAGTAAAATTAGGAATAAGACCTGAACATTTAAGTCAAAGTGAAAATAGTTTAATTAATTTAAAAGTAGACTTAGTGGAACAACTTGGTTCGGATAATCTTGTTTATGGTCAATTAAAAGACAAAAAAGACTTTTGTTATAGGTGTCCGGGAAATCTAACTATTGAAAAAGGTGCTGATCTAAGTCTTAATATTGAGAACAATAAATATTATATTTTTGATAAAAGCACTGGCAAAAGAGTTAATTAATTTTGATTTTAAGCAAACCAAATCATATAAAAATTTATGGTCACCGAGGAGCAAGAGGAGATCTTCCCGAAAACACTCTAGAAAGTTTTAAATACTTATTTGAAAACAATATTAATGCATACGAAACTGATATTTTGATTTCAAAAGATTTTATTCCTGTGATTACTCACGACTTTAGATTAGATCCAAGTCTTACAAAAGATAACGAGGGAAATTGGATAGAGGATGAAAATATAAAAATATATGATTTAACTTATGAAGAACTTTTAAAATTTGATGTTGGATCTTTAAATAAGTTATCTAGATATGGAAGAAGATTTGTTAATCAAAAAACTTTAGAAAATCAAAAGATACCGAAACTTTCTGAATTATTAAATTTATCCTCAAAAAACATATCTGAAAATCTATTAATAAATTTAGAAATTAAATCTACACCTGATGAGGAAAATCTAACGCCGACTCCAGAAGAAATGGTTAAACTAGTTATGCAAGAGGTAAATAAGTCAACCTTACAAAATAAAATAATTGTTTCATCATTTGATTGGCGAACACTGACAGAAATGAAAAAACTTTACCCTGAAATTTCAAGAGCTTATTTAACTTTTCAACAACAGGCTGGAATTAAAATTAAAAATACAATTTATAATAGATCTCCATGGATGAGTTACATGCCCTTTTTTGAAAATCATGAATTACCGAAAATTATAAAATCACAAGGCGGAGAAGCTTGGCATCCATACCATAAAGATATTACAAAAAAACTAGTAGATATTTCTCATCAAGAAAATTTGCCAGTGAACGTTTGGACAGTAAACAAAGATTACGACATGTTAAAAATGGTTGAGTATGGTGTAGATGGTATCATGACAGATTATCCATTGAAGCTTAAAGAACTTTGTGAGAAAGAAAATATAAACTGGTTTTAGTTTATTTTAATGGATTTAAATATAGTTAGTAATGAGGAAAAGTTTTTAGCTGGAAAACTTGAAGGATATACTTTAAAAGGTGCTGAAAATAAATTTGATGACAAAGGAAATCCTTTACCCTTTCCAGGTTGTACAATAATTTGTAATATTCCTCTTAATACCAATTTATCCGATGAAATTAGTAGTTTTCAAAAAAAAATAAAAAATTTTAATCCAGAAAAAACTTATTTCTATTTACCTCAATCTAGTTTTCATATGACGTTATTTGATTGTTGTAATTTAAATACAAAAAATACAAATAATTGGCCATCAGATATAGATCTTGATATGGATCACAAAGATATAGCTTTTGAATTAAATAAAAGAATTAAAAACTATAATTTTCCAAAAGAATTTAATCTTAAACTAAAAACATTTTTTGGTGGTTATAGTATTATTTTAGAACCTTTTTCTAAAAAGGATGAAAAAATTCTTAGAAATTGTAGAGATGAACTAAGTAGCTTATTAAAAATTAAATTTGAAAACCATCAAAGATATACTTTTCATATTACTTTGGCATATATCTTAAGAGAGTTTAGACTTTAGTAAAAAATTTCCAAAAATTACTTTTTCAAAACCTGAAATGTGTACTTTTGAGAACATGTTAGAATTTAAAAGTGTTAATCCTTCCAGTCTGTAACAGTTTTTAATTCTAAATATTCTTTAAGCCCCAAACTCAATCAGCTCATAATAGATATGATTATTTGTTATTATTAAAATTTTCATCAAATTTAAAATTGTTTTTTATCGAGCATAAGTAATAATTAGTTTAAATTTTTTTAATAAATCTTTCACTTTTTAGTAAAAATACTTTCATATTTTATAACGATTATCCCGTCATGAAATTATTTTTAATTATTTTTTCACTTATTTTAAGTTCATCAGCTTTAGCAGATAAAATTACCATTTTACATATAAATGATCATCACTCTCATTTGGAACCAAATAAAAGACTTGATTTAAATTTAGATGGTGAAAAGACGAGAGTTGTATCAGGCGGTTTTCCATCTGTCGTAGCAAAATTTAAAGAATTAAAATTAAAAAATGAAAATGTTATCAAGCTTCATGCGGGTGATGCTATTACAGGGACATTATATTACACTCTTTTCAAGGGCAAAGCAGATGCAGAAATGATGAATCAAATTTGTTTTGATGCTTTCGCTATAGGAAATCATGAATTTGATGATGGTGATAAGAGTTTAGTTGAGTTTTTAGATTATCTTCATACTGATAAGTGTAAGACTCCAGTTTTGTCAGCAAACATTAAAGCAAAAATAAACTCACCTTTGTCAAAAAAAATTAAACCTTACACTATAATCAATAAAGGAAATCAAAAAATTGGAGTAATTGGAATTGTGATCTCAAAAAAAACGAGAGAGTCATCAAATCCAGACGACACAACTTTATTTTTAGATGAAATTAATTCAGCACAAGAAAATATAAATAAGCTTAAACAACAAGGAATCAATAAGATAATTCTTTTAACTCATTATGGATATAAAAATGAGATTAACATGGCTAAACTTCTCACAGATGTTGATGTTATAGTTGGAGGTGATTCTCATAGTCTAACTGGAGATTTCGATAATGTAGGACTAAATTCTAATGGGGCCTACCCAACTGTAGTCAAAAATAAAAATGAGGAAGATGTTTGTATAGTTACAGCATGGGAATATTCTCAAATTGTTGGAGAACTTAATATCGAGTTTAATAACGATGGCACCATCAAGTCATGTGATGGAATACCACATATAATGTTAGATGATTCCTTTAAGAGAAAAGATTCAAATGGAAAAAGAGTTGAGATAGATGGTAATTATAGAGAAGCCGTATACAAGGCTATCGAAGTTAATCCAAATATTTCAATCGTAGAGGCTGACGCACAAGCATCAAAAATATTAGAAAAATACAAAAATGAAGTTAAAGAAAAAAGCAGTGAAGTAATTGGCAGAGTAACTGATGATTTATGTCTTGAAAGAATTCCTGGACAAGGAAAGTCAAAACTTTGTGATGTATCAAAGACTGAAAAAAATGGATCCGATATTTCGAATATTGTAGCACACGCCTTCAGAGAAATGTCCAAATTAAGTGATATTGCAATTCAAAATGGTGGTGGAACAAGAATAGATATAAAAGAAGGCAATATTACAATTGGGGACGCGTATACTTTATTACCTTTCAGTAATACTATTGTAGAATTGAAAATGAGTGGAGAAGAAATTAAAAATGTTTTGGAAGACTCAATTGATTATGCTTTAACTCCAGATGGTTCTACAGGAGCCTATCCATATGCTGCTGGATTGAGATGGGATGTTCAAGCAAGCAATAGTAAAGGAAATAGAGTGATAAATTTAGAGTTTAAGGGTAGAACAGACAAGAGTTGGGTAAAGATAAATCCAAGTAAGACTTATACAGTAGCAACAAATAACTATATTGCAGCTGGTAAAGATGGATATAAAACTTTTGGAATTATATCTAAGCAAGGAAGAGTAGTAAATACATATCTCGGCTATGCTCAATCTTTTGTAGATTATGTCAAAAAGATAAAAACTTTATCAAAACTTCCCTTGTCAGAATATTCAACTCAATCTTTCACTAAATAATTTAAATTTCATATCCTTCCAGCTTGTATTAGTTTTTACTTTTAGAAAAAAAAATTTAGGTATAGACTTAAATTGTGAAAAAATTTCTTGTTGCTATTGACCAAGGCACAAAATCAATATTTTCCAAAAAATGGATGGGTGGAGCATAATCCAAACGAAATTTGGCTTACAACTCTAAAAGCGTTGAAAAAAGTAATAAAAAAAGCATCACTATTAAGAGGAAAAATATTAAGTATAGGAATAACTAACCAGAGAGAGACAACTATTCTTTGGAATAAGAAAACAGGAAAACCAGTCTACAACGCAATTGTTTGGCAAGATAGAAGAACCCAAGACTATTGTGAAGAGTTAAAGAAAAAAAATTATGAAAAAATTTTTAGAAAAAAAACTGGATTATTTATTGACCCATATTTTTCTGCAACTAAAATTAAATGGATACTAGAAAACGTAAAAAATGTTAAGAAACTTTTAAAATCAAATAATTTATTATTTGGTACTGTTGATACTTTCCTTATTTGGAAACTTACTAATGGGCAACATCATTTAACAGAAGCAACTAATGCTTGTAGGACCATGTTATTTAACATTAATAATAATAAATGGGATAAAGAAATCTTAAAAAAACTTAAAATTTCTGAAAATATTTTGCCAAAAGTTAAAAATTCAGCTGATAATTTTGGTTTAACAAGTAAGAGAATTGTCGGCAGTGAAATACCAATATCAGCAGTTCTAGGAGACCAACAAGCAGCTGCAGTAGGACAGTCATGCTTTGAAAGAGGTTCAGTAAAAAGCACATATGGAACTGGTGCCTTTGTCATAATGAATACTGGTTCAAAAAAAATTTATTCTAAAAATAAATTATTAACAACAATATGTTACAGATTGAATGGAAAAAATACTTATGCTCTTGAAGGATCTATTTTTATTGCAGGTGCAGGTGTACAATGGTTAAGAGATAAATTAAAATTTATTAACAATGCTTTTGATACGGAAACAATTGCTCAATCAAAAAAAAATAATGAGGGTGTATACGTTGTGCCTGCCTTCAGTGGAATGGGAGCACCTTATTGGAGGCCTGATGCAAGAGGGGTAATAACAGGTTTAACAAGAAATAGTGATTGGAAAACCTTAGTTAGAGCAGTATTAGAGTCAGTTGCCTATCAAAGTAATGATTTATTTAATGCAATGAAAAAAGATGGTTTAAAACCAACTAAACTTAAGATTGATGGAGGCATGGTAAAAAACAACTGGTTTTCGCAATTTTTATCTGACATCATAAATATAAATACAGAAAGACCAAAGGTATTAGAAACAACTGGTTTAGGAGTAGCTTTACTAGCTGGATATCAAATTGGATTATTTAAATCATTATATCAAATCAAGAGGAAATGGAAAAAAGATAAAATTTTTAAGCCTAAAATAAACCGAAAAGTTAGGAACGATTTAATAAATGGTTGGAAATTATCAGTTCAGAAAGCTCTATTATAAAAAATACAGATAAAAATTTAATTGTCGTTTATGAAATATATAAATTTTATTCTTTTATTTTTGCTAAGTATTTTTAATTCAAATTATTCACAGGCTAATGATTTAGTAATAAGCGAACTGCAGAAGGGTGGGAAAATTGTATTTATAAGACATTCACTTGCACCTGGAAATGGAGATCCTAACAATATTGATTTAACAAAATGTGATACTCAAAGAAATTTAAATCAAGAGGGCATAGAGCAATCAAAAAAAATTGGAATATTATTTAGTAATAATAATATTCAAATTGATAAAGTATTATCCAGTGAGTGGTGTAGATGTAAAGATACTGCAAGATTTGCCTTTAATAATTATGAAACCTTCAAAGGTTTAAACTCTTTTTATCAAGAAAAGTTTTATAAATATAAAGATGAACAAATTAAAAGTTTAAAAAAATATATATCTAATTGGAATAGTGATAAAAATCTTGTTTTAGTAACACATTTTGTAGTTATTTCTGAAATGTTAAATTTTGGTACTTCATCTGGTGAAATTGTTGTTATAGATAAAGATTATAAATTTATAGGAAATATTGAAACATTGAACTAACTTTTTTTACGTATAAAATTTTAGATTATTTAAATGAAAAAAACCTTAGGCACATTAGAAAAAGTTGAATTAAGAGAAGTTTGGGAAAGAGAGAATTCTGACTTCACTCCTTGGTTAGCTGGAGAAGAGAATATTAATATTTTAGGACAAAAAATTGGATTAGATTTAGAGGTCGAAGCTCAAGAAAAAAGTGTTGGTAAATTTAAAGCTGATATTCTTTGTAAGGATATAAATACTGATAATTGGGTGTTAATTGAAAACCAGTTGGAAAAAACAAATCATGGACATCTTGGTCAATTATTAACTTATGCCACTGGATTAGATGCAGTAACAATAGTATGGATCGCAGCTTCATTTAATGAAGAACATAAGGCAACCTTAGAGTGGTTAAATAAAATTACTGATGAAAATTATAATTTTTTTGGATTAGAAATTGAATTATATAAAATTGAAGATTCAAAAATAGCCCCAAACTTTAAAATTGTATGTCAGCCAGACAATTGGTCTCAAAGTATTTCAAGAGAAGCCAAAAGGATTGAGCAAGGCGAAGTTTCTGAAACTAAATTAAAACAATATAAGTTTTGGACAGAGCTAGGTAAAGAGTTGCAAACAGCAGATACTCCACTAAAGTTACAAAAAGCCCGCCCTCAACACTGGACAAATTTAGCTGTTGGAAAAACTGGTGTTCGTTTAGCAGCAACATTTAATACTCAAGAAGAAAGAGTAAGTGCTCAATTATATATCGTTCGTGACAAATCTATGTTTAAGGCTTTAGAAAATGACAAAGAGGCAATTGAAAAAGAATTAGGAGAAAAATTAAGTTGGCAACTTCTTCCCGAAAAAGCAGCTTCAAGAATTGCTTTATATAGATCCAACTCTGACATAGAAAACAATGATGACTGGAAAGAAATGTTATCATGGCTTGTTGAAAAACTTGAAAAACTCCGTTCAGTTTTTTCACCAAGATTAAAAAATCTTAGATTAGAAAGTGAGGAAGAAAATTAAATTTAATTATGAAAGTTGGATTTATAGGTGTTGGATGGATGGGATTTGGTATAGCAAATAACATCCTTAAAAATAATCATGAGTTATTTGTAATTGCTAACAAGAACAGAAAGCCAATTGATAGAATTGTTAAAGAGGGTGCAAAAGAAGTTAAATCTTATGAAGAACTTTGTAAAAGTGGATTAGGTGC
>LUMT01001970.1_pt2 | contig 13183 bp, 17 predicted proteins | sample 729741 | NCBI WGS metagenome assembly LUMT01 (sample SAMN03860299, study PRJNA289734) | marine metagenome | biome: seawater column; feature: ocean; material: water; isolation source: Red Sea water column Station 192 - depth 50m | place: Saudi Arabia: Red Sea | collected 2011-10-15 | depth 50 m
AGTGCAGGAGGAAGTGTATTGGAAGATGATTCTCTTGTAGTTGAACTTAATACAAAGAAGAGATATGTAAATAAAGATGAATTGCCTGGTGCATATATTGCAATATCCTCTATTTGTGATTAGTATACTATTAGTATACTAATACTAATTAAACATGACCACCACAACTCTGCCTAACTTAGCTGGGGTAATCAAAACTACTGACATCTATAAAAAGATGAAGTTTGATTATGTCGCTTGGGCTAAAACTGCACAGATACTGAGAGAACACGCTCCAGGTTGGCAGTTCTGTCTTGATAAATCCACTTCTGAAGAAGGTATATCATCTTATATTTTTCAAGCTCCCGATGGATCTGGTTTTCTTATGGGATACTTTGAAAACATTGATACAAGTGTCAAAACCACTCTTTTCCCTTTTGCAATTACAGATAACGCAAATAGACCTTTATCAAAGATTTCTTCTGTTAACTTTCAAAATTCACATCGTAGATGTCTTTGTGCCTGTGCTTGCTTTACTTTCGGATTAGCTTATGAACTTTGGGCACAGATTGAAATTGATGAGGCAAAACAGGTTACACCCGAACCTAAGAAAGGTATTACAAGAACTCCTACAAAACCTAAACAGGAACCTGAACCTGTTGAATCCATTGAAGATAAAGATTATGGTAAGCCTATAGCACAACCTGCTTTAGAAGCTGTCGTACAGAAAATTATGAACTTATCTGAAAAGTATCCCAAGAAAAAAGATGAAGTTCTGAACAAGTACAAATCTCAGTTTGGGATTACATCTGAAAAGATTGGCCCTGCTGACATAAGAACTGCGGAACAAGGTCAGTTCCTTACACTTCTAATAAATGAAATTGATTCAACTCTATGACTCAGGAAGAAGCGGAATTTGCAGGAAGACAAGTTCTAGATCAACTTCACGAACGCAAGCTAGATCGCCATAAAGATTACAACAGAAACATCTTTTCAATTCGTACAGATGATCTTCTTGCAAAACAAATAAGAACATATTGTAAAGACAATAATGTTCCTCCCAATCAATTTATTAAAAGATAGATTCGATCCAGAAAAAGAAGTGTTGGGTTTAACAATTCCAGTTGAATCTGTTACACATTTGATAGATCATTTAAAAAACCTTGTCAATACAAAAGCATCGGAGAAAAAAGTTTATGATTTCAAACAAAGAAAAGAAATTAAAACTCAATGTATACAAATCTACAGTAAAGCGATGGAAGGACCATACGGAGTATATGGCAATATTAATCCACAAAAGGTCGAAGATGCCCCTGATCTAAATCAAATGGCATTTTGATAGAAACTTTAAAAGTTCTTGATACTTTTGCAGGTATCGGTGGTTTCTCTTATGCTGCACATGAACTTGTCGGAGGATTTGAAACCACTCAATTTGTAGAGATTGATCCCTTCTGTCAAAAAGTTTTAAAAAAACATTTTCCTAAAGTTCCCTGCCATGACGATATCAAAACCTTCACAGCTTACCCTGGACAATATGATGTCATCACAGGAGGTTTCCCCTGCCAAGATATCAGTGTCGCAGGAAGAAGAGAAGGAATTACAGACCAATCCCGATCAGGTTTATTTTACGAACTCATCAGAGTCATACGCCTGGTACGACCAAAGTTCATCGTCTTGGAAAACGTGGCAGCGATCCTTAATAACGGATTGGACATCGTTCTCGGAGAGCTTTCCGAAGCAGGGTACGATGCAGAATGGTCAATTATATCTGCAAGTTCACTGGGAGCAGCCCACAGACGTTCAAGGTGGTGGTGCGTTGCCTACACCAACGACTATGGATCATCTTCCTCCTCGATCAATGAGGTCAATGATCAAACAGACTCAGGTTCACAGGAAAGGCAGAACCAAGTTAGCGAATCTTCGGGAAGCAGTGAATCCTCAGACAGTAGAATTGTTCGATCATCTGAGGGGAATGTTACCGACTCCAACAGCGAGGGATTACAAAGGAAGATCCTCAGTAAAATGGAATCAGGAATATGGTCAGCGAAACATACCAGACGTCTTGACCCAAACTGGCGATCATATGTCAGTAAGCCCATACTTCCTAGAGGAAGTTATGGGTTATCCAGAAATTCAAATGAAAGGACAGGATCATTATGTTTTTATTAAAGAGAATGGCAAAGCACAAGTAGTATATGATGAAGGTCGTTGGGTTACTGAACACATAAGAACTGCAATACTCAAATATAATTACGAAATTGACAAGATAGATAAATTATTTATCAGAGATTTTACTGATGAAGAAATTAAGGAATACGAAAAAACTTCTTAATTGGATTTGTTGATTTTCTTTTTTGTTTTCTCATCTCAACTACAACACGATTAGCTTCTAATTCTATAAGTCTATTTAGCAAAGAGGCCATAAAGATATCTTGATCAAACTTTTTCCTGACCATATGTGTGCAATATCTTTTTACGTTATCCAGATCATTACTTTTCATAATCTCTCTACATTGCATTTCAATTTCTAGTTCCAACTCTGGAGGTGCTGGTTCTATGTCAATGTTGAGAAATTTAGTTATTTTCATTTACTGAAGTCCAGTAGTAGAACCTGGGAACATCCTTGATTCAATAAAAGCTACAGCCTGATCGTCTATTGTATTATCTGTTTGTTTAGCTATTGCCTTTAACAAATCTACTATCAACCTTTTCATTGCTTTTGACTTAATAAAGATCAAAAGTATGGGTTTTAAAATTTTTAACATGATGTTAAATATGTCTTACTTTCCAAACATAGCTAAGATGCTAGTATTAGACAAGAATCTTAACTTCTATGGAAGAACAGGAAGAAAAAGAAGGCAATCGTGTCGAAACGATTGTTAAAATTGCTGTTTTAGTTTGGTCTGCAAGTATGCTGACTCTTTCTTATTACGAACCACCTAGTGGAAAGAAGATTGTAGACTTTGATCCAACTTTCATCGCTTCGATCTTTTCGGGAAGTTTAGCTTCTTTCGGTTTACAGGTTGGTAAGAAAAAGAACAATAATCCACCTAAAATAGTAGATAATAGTAAAAACAAAGTAGGAATCAAATGAAAAAACTTTTTGCTTTACTTCTATTCTTTCCATCGGCTGCTTTTGCCGATATAAAACAGGAGTTTGTTACTTCTGCTCAAATTACAGTTGATATGCCTTATGTTGTTACAAATAAATTAGGAACTACATATTCATTAAGTGGCACAAACATAACTCCCTCTGTGACTATAGGAGATACAACTACATCAGGAAAAATAGGTGGCATAAATGTTGGCTCACTAACTGCGGGTGTACCAGCAATGATTCAAACAGATACCTCTGTTACAACAGCAGGTTCAGCTTTTGCAAAAACAGAATCTGTGACTATGGGTGACGCTACACCATCAGCCGTAACTCCTAGTAGTGGTATTGCTGCTTTGCCACATCTAGGTGGACAAACTACTATTGGATCAGGCGGTACGGCTGGATCGCTTGCTTTAACGTCATTGAGTTCTGGCATTCATACCTGTACCGCAGGTGGATCAGGTACAAGTTGCATAGGATCTACTAAAGTTACTATTACGATTGACTAGACTTTGGCTGCTAGTTTTATTAACATTACCTATAAGAACACTTGCTGTTCCTGTAGTTCCGCAGTTTCGTACAGGAAGTTCTACAACATCAAGTACATCTGAATCAATAATTAATGAAACGATCACGAGCCATCAATATCGTACAGGCTACTCCTACTCAGCATCAGGGCATAATATTGAATCTGAAACGGGATATATCAACCCTACTCCTACGACTACGAATGAACAAACAGTTGGAGGAGTAAATTTTAGTTGGACTTCACCAAACTTAGAAGCTATACCTCGTTGGGGAATTGTAAACGATGGAGCAGCTTTCTCTCTACAAGAAACATTAATTACTCCAGGATTAGACACAATCACTACAATAGGCAGAACTATAACAACAAGAACAACAACAGAAACTACAACTACATTTGGGCAATAGCTTTACTTCTCTGTCCTACAAAAGTATTTGCTAACACAACAGTTGCAAGTCCTAGCAGCAATGCACAAGGTGTTGTCAATAATAACGCAACTATGATAACTCCATCAGCTATGCCATCTTACAGAATGAGTCAGGGTATAGTCTGTGCCTCACCTAGCCTTACAATTACACCTTATGTAACAGATAGCTGGTCTTTCGCACGACCTAAAGAATATATTACGAGAACACCGATATATGACGAAGATACTGGAGAGATTAAATACTATTCAGAGATACCTAGATTTGAAAAAGATAATTTCAATCTAAATTATGGTATATCTGCACAAATAAACATCCCACTTGGAAAATCACCAAAGCTTTGCCATGAAGCAACAATGGTAAATATAGAAGCTCAAAAATTATTAATAAAGAAAACTAAAATGGAAATCAGTTTATATCGCTTAGAAATGTGTGCAAAACAGGCAAAATTAGGTGTTACCTTCAAGCCTAATACTCCTAGTGCTGTTACCTGTGAAGATATTGTTGTTAATATTCCACCAAATCAAGTTATTCCACATACTCATAAATTGAAGTAGCAAAGGCTCTTTGTATCGGCAGAGCCTAAAAAGGTATACATACAACTTCCTTTGCTAAGTAAGCAAAAGCTCGCCCTTAACTAGGGAGTGTTAGCTGTGGTTAAGAGTTCTTTTGCTTAATATCTATTATACATCAAATAAGCAGTAGACAAGCACGGGTTTTGACTTGCCTACCTAGACGCCCTATCCATCGCCATGTCGAATAGGGTTTTATTATTTTACTTCTCTTTTTTCTTTTTTGTAAACTTATTTATGACTTGTTTTACTAATGGTTTTATAACATTAAGTAGTAATGGAGTAGAGGCAGCGACAGTAGCAATAACAACTGTATTAACAACAGCACTAGCAGTTGGGATGTATTGATCGATAAACGGAACGTCTTCATAGATATTAACTCTTTCTGTACGCAACTCTGATGTAAACTCTCCTACCCTTCTGTCATTTTTACCAGGACAATTTGGTATTACAACCTCCTCTTCTTTTTTTTCTGGTAATGTTGCATCTGGTGTTTGTGCGTCTGGTAAAGGTGGTGTTTCGTTATTAACAGGTGCTTGTTCTGTAATGACAAGATTCTCAGGTGTATAGTCAAGAGGAATATAGCTAGGAAATGGAAAATCGCACGTTGTAAATACACCATTAGGATCTTCCAGTAATAAATTACGATTACCAGTATTTTTTATATCACGATGTTGATATGTACAACCAGGTACATCAATATCTGGTGGTTTTGCAATATTTATATAATGTTGGCTGTATGGTTCTGGTATATCAGGTACATATATTTCTGGTATATATATCTCAGGTATTTCCATTAAATAGGCATAGATTTACCTGTAATAGATGGTAGTTTTTTATCTATTTGTCCTGGTAATATTTTTTGTACCTCTTGCATAACCTCATTCATAACTTTTGTTTTAAATTGTGGCGAGGAAAAATATCTATATGCAAAGTATCCACCCCCAAGCATTGACGTTGATAACAATAGTGAGAGGATAGAAGCAACCTGAGTTATACGAGTAAGCATTATGTGGAAGGAAGTAGTTAATAAAATGGTAGCACCACTTACTCTGATGGTGCTGTTGCTTCTTGTGGGGTTGATGCCTCTATATCTGATGGCTGGTTTGCTTCGGATGTCTCTTGAATCTCAAGGATCTGCTGTTCAAGAATCTTCATCGCACCGTTAACTTCGTGTAAAGCAATAGTAAGGTTTTGCCTTTCAACAGCTAGTTGCTGTAATCTTTCCTGTAAATTCATAATTTAGTAGAGTTTTTTACCAGCAACAATAGCAGCATCTATGGCTGTAAAATCTTCTGATGTCCAGATAGATGTTGTACCATCAGTTTTTTTGTAGTCCTTGATAATTTCAAGATGCTCTACATTACGCTTGATTTTGTCTTTAAAATCAGCATCAGTTTCATCTGTTTCTTGAGCCGTACCGATAACAGTTACGCTATCACCAGCAGCAGAAAAGATTGCTGCAATTTCATCTGCGGTTTTTTCTTCCATAATAAAAAATTAGGTTACTTTTAGTTTACCCTGCTTCGAGGGCTGTGACTTTTGCGGATAACTCTTGTATTGCTTTTACAAGAACAGGAATTAATTTACCTTGTTTTGCTTCTAATTTATCTGGGTTTGAATCCATAACTAAATCTAAATATTCTGATCCAATTTGTGCCTCTTGTAATTGCTGTGCAATAAAACCAGCACGAACCGTGCCATCTTTACTTGGTACACCTTCTCTGGTTCGCCACTTAAATTTAACTGGTCTAACACTGTTTATAAAGTCTAAACCTACAGGTAAGTCAACAATCTCAGTCTTGTCTCTTTCATCAGATAAGGAACTAATTGAAGTATCAGCACAACGTAAATTATTAATAGACGCATTACCAAGTGTTATCTCATTACTTATACTAGAGGAAGAAGCATCTGAACCAAAACCAATACAACTGTTATTACCTCCAGTTATTATACTATCACCAGCAGATACCCCTACACAGGTATTTTTGTTACCTGTCGTTATAATATGACCAGAAACATATCCAATGCAAGTGTTATCTACACCCGTTGTTATGGCATATCCAGCATTATCGCCTACACCAGTATTAGCTCTTCCTGTTGTGCTTGTTAATAAAGCATTATAACCACACGCAGTATTATTATTTCCAGTGGTGCTTTCTCTTAATGCTTCAGTTCCAAAAGCAGTATTTGAATGACCTGTAGTATTTTCCTCCAAAGCTCTATAACCACCAGCAGCGTTGTTTGATGCAGTAGTATTTTTTGCTAGAGCATTATCTCCAATCGCAGTATTGGTAGCTCCAGTTGTGTTTGCAAATAAAGCACGATAACCAACAGCAGTATTATTATCAGCAGTAGTATTGGCAAATAAACTTTGCTGTCCCAAGGCAGTATTTTGTTCACCCGTTGTGTTATTTTGCAAAGTTCCTAAACCAAAAGCAGCGTTAAATCGGGCTGTTGTGTTACTCATTAATGCTTGCCAACCTGTAGCCGTATTCTCTGATCCTGTTGTATTTGCTGTTAACGAGTTATAACCCACAGCCGTATTAGATTGACCCGTAGTGTTTGCGCTTAAAGCTCCTTTACCACAGGCAGTATTTTCTTGTCCTGTTGTATTCGCATCTAAACTTTCACCTCCTATAGCTGTATTTGAAGCTCCTGTTGTGTTTACCAACAATGAGTTATAACCAACTGCTGTATTAGCATTTCCTGTAGTGTTAGCTCCTAGAGTACTCCTTCCTAAAGCACTGTTAAAACTACCTGTAGTATTTGCATCTAAAGAGTTAGCACCAACAGCAACAAGATCTGCTCCAGTTGTGTTTAGATAAAGAGCATCTTTACCTATCGCTGTATTATTTGATCCACTCGTGAGACTATATAAACTTCTATATCCTAAAGCACTATTATTATTACTAGTGACTGAAGCTTGCATTGATCTTGTCCCAATAGCAGTATTACCTGACCTGCTCCCAGCTTGTCCTTTTAATGCTTCATATCCAACTGCTGTGCAATATAAACCTCCTGTTTCTGCTCCTAATGCTTCCGCTCCTACTACTGTATTTTTAGATCCAGTTGTATTAGCATCTAAAGCATTTTGACCTACGGCTACATTATCTCCTCCAGTTGTGTTTGCTAGTAAAGCACTTGAACCAACTGCTGTATTGTTACTTGCTGTGGTATTTGCACCCAGAGCATTATCACCGATTGCAGTATTGTCATTACCTGTAGTATTTGCAAATAAAGCTGCATAACCTACTGCATTATTATCTGTACCTGTAGTATTTGCTTGTAAACAGTTTCCACCAACTGCTACATTTTTATCTGCGGTTGTGTTTGCTTGTAATGCAAGGTATCCGATTGCAGTATTCAGAGTTCCAGTTGTGTTTGATAGTAAAGAGTTATAACCAATTGCAGTATTATTACTTGCGGTTGTGTTGTTAAACAATGCTGCATAACCAACTGAAGTATTATTAGCACCAGTTGTGTTAGTACCTAACGAACTAGTTCCTATAGCAGTATTTCTGTCTGCTGTGGTATTGGCATCTAGAGCATTAGCACCTAATGCTACATTTTGTGTTCCAGTTGTGTTTACTAGAAGAGAGTTATAACCAATAGCAACATTATTAGCTCCTGTAGTAGTATCTCTTGCTGATTGATAACCTAATGCAGTGTTATTAGAAGCAGTTGTATTTGCACTTAAAGAATAATATCCAATTCCTGTATTATCATTTCCTGTACTATTAACCAATAATGCAGAATTACCTACGGCTGTTGATCTTAAGCCAGTTGTATTAGCACCTAACGCATCTTTTCCTACGGCAGTTGAACTATTACCAGTAGTATTGGCATCTAAAGCACCCGATCCAATAGCTACGTTACTTGCCCCAGAAGTATTAGCTGTTAAAGCATTTAAACCTATAGCAGTATTATTTCCACCAGTAACAGAAGCATCTAAAGCACTTTCCCCAAGAACAGTGTTACCAGCAACAGAGTTTGCACCTTTACCGACAGTTAAAGAATTTATTGTCGCATCAGCAGTTGAAGTTAAACCACCAGTCAACGTCCTTAAATCAATCCAGCCATCATTTGCTGAATTACGCATTTTTAATAAATTATTTCCTGTATCTGCCCAAAATGTATATGCCTTTCTATATGCAGGTTCAGATGCCCCACTATTCATTGTTAATATCGCATCAAATATCTCATTTATGTCGGCTCTCACATTCGCTCCTGTGGAGTTGTCTACTACATAATTTGCACCTGTACTAACTTGTGACATTGCCTAAACCAATTTTTTATCTAAGTATATCTTAATTCAATACTAACTACCACGCCCAAATCCCGTTGCAGCATATTTGAAATTTCTGTTAACAAAAGTTTCACTACCAGATGTATCTCTATTTTTTACATCTATCGTAAATCCTGTACCAGAAATACTAGATAAAGCAAAAAAGTCTCCAGCCTGGGCATTTTCTAAAGTAATTCCTTTACAGTTTCAGTTCTACTATCAAGCTCTGCTGTATAGCCTAATTGATCTATCTCGATAGATTGTGCAGGGTCATCTGAATCCATTTCACATCTAAATCTAAATCCTCGACCAATAAATGTTCCGTTGGCAAGGGTGTTGAACTTAGTAAATCCTGCTCCAATATTACAGTTGCTACTTGATATTGTTGCACTGGATGAGGCAGTGACAGTGAAAGTACTACTACTTGGCACGGATTGAACCTCAAAATATCCATCAGTTGCACCGCCACTTGTAAAATCAATATCTACAAAAGTACCAATACTAAATCCATGACTAGATTTTGTTACTGTTATTGTTGTTCCAGATTGCGTGTAGGTAGCTGAATCAGATGTAGCTGGATCGCTGTCAGTTGTTGCCACCAATAGTTTTGCGTTGACATCAAAAGCAGTAGCACCATCAAAGTCTGTCCAAGTATCTATATTTGCAGTTCTTTTATCAATTAGATCATTAGGATAGAAACCCTGTGTAACAAAGTGACGTTTTAATCTAAGTGGTTGTTTGCCACCTAAATCTAGCTTAGAAGCAAAATCATAATGACCACCTGTAATATCAACAGCACCCAAGAAGTCAAAGTCAGCAATGGCATCAAAATCTGTAACTCCATCCAATAAATCAAGCGATCCAAGAACAAGTCCGTTTACATCATCAGAAAAGAAGCAATCAACCTTATCTCCAGCGAAAGGTGTCGCATCTGTATCTTCTCTATCTGCTAATACAAGTAATTTAGGTACAGGATCAGGAGTAGTTACAACAACAGAAGTTTCTCCAGAACTTAACCTACCACCATCATCTCTAAATTTAAGAATATACTCTCCATCAACTGCTGGTACTAATGTCTCAGATACGTTTCCTGGTAGAGCAGGAATAATATCAACAGAATTAGTAAATGTTCCCGTTCCATCTGTTAAATTACTATGCCTTACAACTACGTTTCCACCATGTGTAACATCAATATCTGTAGCCTTATCGAAACGTAGTCTAATGAATTGATCTGATACTGGCTCTACTAATAACCCTGTAACATCCTGTGGAACTGCTGTCTTACCAACAGCTTCAAAAGTTAAATTAGTAGAAGTTGCTGATAATTGATCTAAAACATTATACGAGAACACTTGGATCGTATAAGTTCCTTTTCTACTGTTCATTATTTCAAAATCAGGTCTTGATACCTTTTCACTTATAAAGTTCTCATCTTCAAATCTGTAGTTAACTTGATACTGCACAACGCCGACAATAGGTTGCCAACTAATAACAATCTTTGATACAGCCTGATTATTTATAGGAAATATTCTTTCTACAGCATTTAAAGCAGAGGGAGGTTCAGTAAGTGAATTTAATTTTGATACAGTTCTTGTTGTTAATGCTTCGCCATCTTCAATAAACGCATACTTACCTTCAACATAAGACAATGCCGTAATTGAATAATTAATACCATCTTGTTCTTCTACTGTTATTACTCTAAATAATTGAGATTGAGTAGTGACGTTAGATATAAGGAAGTTTGCATTTACATTAGGAGTCTGAGAAAAAGCAGAACTTACAGTAATAGTGCCATCTGAGACAGATGAGATTGCCTTACTTTCAAACGTACCATCGGGTAAAATTACAGCTAATGTCGCATCACCGACAGGATTACCACTGGCATCTACAGCTAAATCAGTTGCAGAGGTATCATCAACAGTAACAACAGTTGTAGAAGTAACAGCAGATAATCTTCCACCTCTTCTAACTCCTGCCCTTACAGGATCTTGGATCTCAATAATCGCACCTGGTCTTACCACTACACCAGAATCTATAGAAGTATTAAAAGCAACAACTTCTGATTCATTTTGTTCTGCAAACAATATTGCTTTACCTAATCTTCTAGCTTGACCTCTTGAAGTACAGGCAAATGCTTTTACCTGTTTTACAACAGTGCCAATTTTAGATATTGCTGTTGCATCTTCAACAACTTCAAAATCAACTTCCTGACTATCCATATTGAAATAAGACACAGATACAACACTATGTCTTGTTTTTAAGCTACTGCCAGAATATGAAAAACCTTCTGAAGTTACGTTTGAAAGATTAAATAAATAACTAGGATCGGTAGGTTTATCTTGCGTAATTGTTATTGTTCCAGCAGACCATATCGGCATACATCTCATTACACCAGCTAAATCATTTATTAATTCAAATGCTTCTTTAGGACTTTGTATATTTACATTGCAACTAAATCTAGCTTCCTGTCCTCCAGCACCATCATCAACAAGAGTATTAGCAAACTTACTGGCATTAACAAAACTGAAAAGATCAAGAGAACTATCTGTTATATGATCTCCAAATCCGTACCTTGAGGTCGTAAGCAAATCAAGTAATACCATTGCAGGGCATGAAGTCCATACAGCAGCACCCATCACACCATTAAAAATATAACCATCAGGATAAACAATACGACCAGTGTTACTATCAACAGTAGGAGTCCCAGAACTAGACGCACCTGCACCTGGAATCCTTACTTTTATTCCTCTAATCCTAAATTTACGAGCAGGAATAGAACTAAACTGCATCGAATCTAGCCTTATAGAACTATACGCACTGTTTAGATAAGTAGAGGCATCATCAATAATTTCCCCAAAACTTGTCCACTGAAAAGCATCTCTTAAATTAGTGTCTGTGCTATCTGCTGTAACTCTGCTTACTCTTATATCAACAGGAAACGATCCAGTAATATTTACACGATAATCTTTCTGGTACGCATCTCCACTTCTACCTCTAATCGTGTCAGTAATAACATCAGTAAAACCACCAGAGTTATATTGAACAGCTACTTTTAACTGAACAGAGGAACCCAATAAATCTCCAGCATCAGTAGCTTTTTGCAACTGTGGAAATGTAATTGATACTTTGACGGCATCAACATTAGTGTTTGTTATTTGACGAGTAACAGGAGTGCTTGCAGTGACTTCTACACCAACACTTGTTGTTGATACACTACTTTCAATTCCAGGTATTTTTGTCTGATCTCCAGTACCAAAGCGAGGAGTAAATTTTACATCTTGAAAATTAAAATCAGTTGTATCTGGATTGGTAGAATCTGCTGATGCTCTTAATACTGGAGTGTCATTAAGAAAAACATCTTTTAATGCAGCATTATTATATGCAGTTGTACCTTTTGTTCTGCCTTCTTTTGATGCTGTTGCAAAACCTTCTATCTCTCCTTCTGAAACAAGATCAAGAAAGGTTGCAAACTGTCTACTGTGAAGAGTATCGGGTTCTCTAGTCGGTTGCGGAGGAGATGGAGGTGGATCATTACCTTTTGCACCTCTAATAAGATGTTTCTTTTCAATCATGCTTGTACCTGTTCAGTATCAATACCACCACTTATTACAACACTACCAGTAAATATCTCTCCGTAAACTAAAGGAACAGGAGTTCCTGCTCTTCCTGTCTGCTGTGTTCCTCCAAAACTAAATGATAATCTGGGATCTTCTTCTGATTCAAAGCTAGGAGGTTTAGGAACAGGGAAAAGCATTTCGCTAACACCTGATAGAACTAAATATGCTCCAACATAAGCTATTGATTTATTTAAAAATGCACCACCTAAAACACTATTTTGAAATGTAATACCTTGAGAAAAATTAAAAGTTGCAAAACCGCCAGTGAAAGCAACAAGTCCTATTAATGCTGCACCTAGTAATATTTTTCCAACACCTCTACCAGCACCAGCTATAACAGGAATAAAATGTATATCTTCCTGTCCAATAGGATAAGATAACTCTGATTTATCTACTGCATAATTACCAATTTTTACCTGATAATGTTTTGGACTCATATATTTTTCTACACCTTCAAAATTATTTATCAGAAAACTAACAGCATGAGCTAAAGTATCTGCCTTTACTTCAAATTCTTTATGTCCTACAAACTTTGCAAGTTCCCCATATAATTTTATTTTACGAAGCATAACGATACCTTTTTCCTGTACATTTTAACAACCACGGAGAATATGGTTCTCTACAAGATAGTCTATCGGTTAAATGATGTAATACCTCATCTCCAAGAAAAATAGCTACA
>LUMT01000350.1_pt1 | contig 13174 bp, 9 predicted proteins | sample 729741 | NCBI WGS metagenome assembly LUMT01 (sample SAMN03860299, study PRJNA289734) | marine metagenome | biome: seawater column; feature: ocean; material: water; isolation source: Red Sea water column Station 192 - depth 50m | place: Saudi Arabia: Red Sea | collected 2011-10-15 | depth 50 m
CTCAGATAACTTGGTTTAATTTGATTATAAACCGTCTTCAGGATCTTCTTCTGGAAGTTGCTGATTAATTTTATCTATTGCAGTTTCCTCATCAACATTAAGTGCGCACGCAATTTCACTTGCAAGAGTCATCCTTGCTTTGGCTAACATCCTTTTTAATGCTGGAGAAATACCTTTATTGATTTGTGCATGCGTTAAGTCTCGCACAACTTCAGCAACCTGTATCACGTCTCCAGATGTCATTTTTTCAGTTAAGACTTTGTACCATCTGCTCCAATTCGTTCCTGCTTCTTCAGGCTTTTCCTTAAAAATCGGGAATACTTTTTTTGAAACTGCATTCTTTGAAATTACAGGTCTTATTACTTCATCAACATTATCAACCGGAACCATAACTAATAAACCGTCCGTAAGAACTTCTATTTCAAAATACTGAATTCTCTTCGATTTTGGTTCACCTTCAACAAACACTTCTACATTTTTATTAACTTTTCTAATTACTTTCGCTGCACCATGATGAGGGTGGACAACAAATTGATTTGGTTTATATTTATCTTTTGGATTTTTTTTAGTTTTAGTTGCCATAGATTACAACAATACTATAGATTGAAATCTATTTAATGGCCATTTAGATAGGAAAAACCAACATTTTTTAATAATTAGGTTCGGCAACCTCGCAAGAACTCTATAACCTTTCGCAATAGACAGATCATCAAGTGGGAGTTTACTCAATACTGAACCAAGAAAGTCAATGTTGTTTAATTCCTCATATGATAGTTGTGAAATCTCTTCTACTGCTTTAGAAATATTTCTATATTTTTTAGATGGCAAATGATCCTTTAAAACTAGGTTAAAAGTATTTTTAACTCCAGACTCAAAAGAATCAATCTGAATCAAAATTAAACCAGCTTCGCCACCAAGTTTTAAAGCCTCTATTCTAACTTGTTTTGCTAATCTGGTTAATAACTCACCTCTTTGAATAACTTCTAACACTTCCTGATTAGTGAGAGAGTTTTCAATTTCTAATTCACCTAGTTCGGCTACAGCATCATCAAATCTTCTTCTCATTCTATCAACTGACTGCAATGATTCGTTAACTCGACCCAATGTGACTGATGGCTCTTCTAGTTCAGTTGTGCCAGCATTGTTAAAAACTTTTACCAACGAAGATTCTTCTGAAACAGTTATAACAGTTAAATCAGTTTCTTCAGCTGTTCTTTCTGCTGTTCTATGCCTTGTACCAGTTTGAGAAGTAGATAGAGAATCAGATGGATTTAAATGAACATTAGCTTTTAATATTTTGGTCACATCATTACTGACAATAATTGCTCCATCCATTTTTGATAATTCACTGAGCATTTCTGGAGAATAGCTACAATCAATTAAGTTAATTCCTCCTGAAGAAATTTTTTCTAACTTATTTGAAGTACCAATAACTATCAATGCCCCAGAATTTTTATCGGCAATTAAATCCACTCCAACTCTCAATGGCTGGCCAGGCAGTAGTTGATTTAATTCATTGCCGTTTTCCATATTTCCTCTTTTATATATGAGTTATTTTTTTATTTGAATGTTACTGTATTATTTTATTATTAGTAATTAGTTTATATTTTATGGAAAAAATTGAATGTAAGAGTTGTTCTGCTGTAGTAGATAAGTCTATAGAGTTTTGTTCGAGCTGTGGTGATTGGCTCGGGTTAAGTCTTCAAGATATGGAAAACGAAAAATCTACTCAAGAAGAGAAAGTTCAGAGAACAATAAGAGTTCCTGAACAGTTGTTAAATAAACCACTATCAACATATGGTGCCACCCCTATGCCTTCCAGAAAAGAGGTGCCGGGAATAAGAGCTGTATTTTTCCTTACCTTTTTGATTCCTGTTATAGCACTGGCTAGTTATTTTTATAATTTAAATATTTCAGAAGAAGTTATAGAACAAATAGAGGTTGTTCAACAAATTACTACCACTTCGTCAACAACTACTATCCAAGATATTTTACGAAAAGCATATCCGATTAGTTGTTCTGCCTCTAGTTCATATAGTGATGGAGATGGTTATTCTTGTGAAAATCTATATGACCAAGATCCGTCATCTTGGCAGGATAATGCTCGTCAATGTAAAGATGGTTGGGTTGAATTCTCTTTTGCTCAAGAAATTTATATTGACTTTATAGTTTTTCAAAATCTTGAAGATTCAAAATCTTTTAAACGAAATTTTAAAGCAAGAGATATTGCAATTACTACAACTGACAGTGGGTTTTTATTAAACAAAGAACTTGAAAATGATAATACTTCTCAATGGATAGATATAAATCAAACAACTTCATATCTGAAAATTGACATTCTTAGCGCATTCCCTGGCGAAGATGTAGGAACAAATCAGGCATTTGATGAATGTGCAATTCAAGAAATAACTTTTTACGGAAGAGGTTAGCCTCCCTGACCTTTTTTATAAGGCTGGCCGACTGCTTTCGGCATTCTAAGTCTCTGACTAGCAAAACTTAAAACAACAAGTGTAGTGATATGAGGTGTGAAATATACAAATTCATTAGGAACAGATGTTGAATTTAAGAACCATATACCAAATCCAAATGCCATTAACAAAGATATTGCACCATTTCTGGATTTTTTACTAAATAAAAGGTAAATAGATAAAGCAAGTAAGACAATACTGATTAATAATAATAACCCATGTACAGATTCTTCTGACCTCAACTGTAAAGCATCCGCATATCCAAATAAACCAGAACCCATTAAAACACCTGTTGGTCTCCAGTTTCCAAATATAACAGAGGCTAAAGCAATAAACCCTCTACCACCAGTCTGATTTTCTCTATAAATTCCTGAACTTTCAATTACTAAATAGGCCCCAGCCAATCCTGAAAAAGCACCAGATAGAGTTACTCCTATATATTTCATCAAATATACATTTATCCCTAGCGATTCGCTACCTATAGGAAACTCTCCAACACTCCTAAGTTGAAGGCCAAATGGAGTAGACCATAATATCCACATACATATTGGAACTAATGATAAGGCAATAAACGAAAGATATGATATGTCTCTTGTTAATCCACCTAAAAGACCAGAAACATCTGATATAAAAAATAAATTTAAATCTTCAAGGTTTTTAAGCCAATCGCTAGTTTCATTGCCCAAAAAAGTTCCACCTGAAAGAAATGGTAATGAGAAAGATGATATCTCTCCTGAAATCCTAGGAGACTGAGTAGCCCCTCCTTGAGATTCGTTTGCATATGCAACAACTGAGAAAAACCTTGCGGTACCTGCAGCCAAAATATTTATTGCAACTCCTGAAACAATATGGTCAACTTGAAACGATACGGTTGCTATTGCATGTATTAGACCAAAAATTAGTCCTCCAAAAATTCCTGCTGCGACACCCCACCATGGACCATATAACCAAGCTGCCCAAGCACCAAACCAAGTTCCCATAATCATCATTCCCTCGAGTCCAATATTGACAACACCAGATCTTTCAGAAAATATTCCTCCCAAACCGGCAAGAAGAATAGGGATAGCAAGCCTCATTGTTGCAGCAAAAGTACCACTGGTTGTCAGCTGTGAGTAGGTATCTATTTGTGCAATTACTAATAACCAAAATAAAATAAAAATAAAAAAAGTCTTTTCTTTATTCTCTTTAATAAAATTTAAAAAATTACTCATCTTTATCTACTATTCTTGAAGCCAGTTTTACTTCTTGAGTTAATATATATCTTCTAACAACCTCATAGGAGACAACTACAACTAAAATTACAATCCCTTGCATAATTCTTTCTATTTCTTTTGGTATGTTGTTTAAATCTAGTATTTGAGAAGATCTTTCTAAAAAAGATATTAATAGAGCACCTAATGCCATACCTATAGGATGGTTTCTTCCAAGTAATGCCACGGTAATACCAGCAAAACCAAGACCTGTTGGGAAATCTATCGTATAGCGGTGGAAGTAACCAACTAAGTTACTCATTCCTACTAATCCAGCAATACCACCGGATATAAGCATTGCTAAAATTATTAATTTATTGGGATCGGCACCACTAAATTTTGCTGCAACAGGATTAAGCCCTGTAGCTCTTAAATCAAAGCCGAGGGATGTTTTCCAAACTAACCAGTAGTAAAAAATCCCCACAAAAATAGCACCGACTATAAAACTATTTAAGTTGGGTAATTCTTCAAGTCCCAAAATGTTGTTTAGCGAAGGAAGTTGACCAGACTCCGATAAATAGTTTGTTTGAGGAACTTTAAGAGAATTATTTTCGTCTTTTTCAAAAAAAATATTTGCTAGAAGGTAAGCTACTATACCTGCCCCAATGTAATTAAGCATTATTGTTGAAATAACTTCATGAACCCCCTTTTTTACTTTTAAGTATCCAGATATGCCTGCCCAAAATCCCGAGACTACTGCAGCAACAATAAAAATAGTAAGGACATGTAAAGGTCTTGGAAGTACTAATACAGCACCAACTTGTGCAGCAATTAATGCACCAAGGATATATTGACCTTCTACACCTATGTTAAACATACCCATTTTAAAACCTACCGCTACAGCAACTGCTGAAATATAAAGTGGGATAGACCTATTAAGTATTGAAATGATAGACTTACCAGTCGTACCATAATCAAACATTAATGTAAAAGTTTCAACAGGGTCTCTATCAATCAAAATTAATATAAAAGTAGTTAGACCAAATGAAATAGCTAGAGCTATAAGCGGGGTTAAAAAACTTAAGATTTTTAGATAGACTTTCATAAACCGAGTCCAGTCATATATGATCCTAATTGTTCTGGTGTAGCTTCTTTAGGTTCAAGCTGTTTAACCAGCTTACCTTCATAAATTACATACAATTTATCAGATAGTCCAAGAAGCTCGTCTAAATCTGCCGAAATTAACAAAACACCAAGACCCATGTCCCTGGCTTCTTTTAGTTTATCCCAAATAAGTGCCTGGGCCCCAATATCTACACCTCTTGTTGGTTGGGAAGCTAAAAGAAACCTGGGTTTACCATCTATTTCTCTTCCAACTACAAATTTTTGTTGATTGCCTCCAGATAGAGCAAGCGCTAAAGTTTGTACGCTTGGAGTTTTAACATCATAGTTTTCTACAACGTCTTTAGAATTTTTTGAAGCATTTTTAAACAAAACATTTTTAAATTTTGAACGATATGTATTACTACTTTGTTTTCCTAAAATAATATTTTCGATAAGATTCGACTCTACTACAAGACCTTGTGACTGTCTGTCTTCTGGTATAAAACTAATACCTGTAAGTCTTCTTTCTCTTGTTGATAATTTTGTAATTTCTATATCTTCTAAGAATATTTGTCCTGATTCAACTGGGTATAGGCCTAAAATTGCTTCACTCAATTCTCTTTGGCCATTGCCTTCAACACCTGCAATTCCACATATTTCACCTTTTTTAATTTCTAAGTTGATACCTTCAAAAGGTGTTTTTCCTAGGCTGGGTTCTCCATTTAAATTTTTAAGCTGAAGACAATTTTCACTGGAAATCAAAGTTTCTCTACTTGGTGGGGTTGGTAAATCTTTTCCAATCATCATTTCAGCAAGTATTTTTTTTGAAGCCTCTTCCTTACTTACTGTCCCTACGTGTTGACCACCCCTCATGACTGATATCCTGTCTGCTATTTCCATAACCTCATCCAATTTATGAGATATAAACAGTATGGTTACTCCCTGACTGACTAAATTCTTCAAGTTTTCAAACAATTCTTCAACTTCCTGAGGAACAAGTACAGCTGTTGGTTCATCTAGAATTAATATATTAGCCCCTCTGTATAGAACTTTGAGTATTTCAACTCTCTGTTTTTCACCAACTCCCAAATCATCAATAGTTAAATTTACATCAATTGGTAAGCTATATTTTTTTGATAAGTCTGAGATTTCAGGAATATATTTTGATCTTTTAATTTTTGATAAATTTGAGCCATCAATTCCCAGAACTATATTTTCCCAAACAGTAAGGTTATCGGCAAGCATGAAATGTTGATGTACCATACCTATACCAGACGCAATTGCATCTTTCGGGGATTGAAATTTTGCTATGTCTCCATTAATTTTCAAAATTCCATTGTCTGGTTTTTGCATACCATATAAAATTTTCATCAAAGTAGATTTTCCAGCACCATTTTCACCTACTATTGCATGAATAGTTCCACTTGTAATGTCAAAAGAAACGGAGTCATTGGCTAATACTCCTGGAAAAGACTTTGAAATATTTTCGATATTTATTGCAGTATTCATATTTAAAAAATTTTGGGGCCATGTCTTATGGCCCCAAAACTATATTAACAAATAATTTTATGGTGTGTCTGGAACGACTATTTCACCACTTACAATTCTTGCTTTGTAATCTTCAAGCTGATCAACAATGTCATCAACATATCCACCTGAGGTAGAATATCCAACACCATCAACACTTAAATCAAACACTGATACACCACCGGCAAATGTGCCGTCAACTATTGCTTTGATTGTAAGATAAACTGCGTTATCAACTCTCTTAAGCATAGATGTTAAGATGTATGGCTTTAGCTCATCGCTAACTGTTTGGTACTGATCTGCGTCAACACCGATAGCCCAAACTTTTGAACCTGAGGACTCTGAAACTTCTTTTGCAGCTTCAAACAGTCCAGCACCAGTTCCACCAGCAGCATGATAAATAATATCAGCTCCTGCTTCATATTGTGCTAAAGCAATTTCTTTACCTTTATCAGGTAAGTTAAACCCTGAAAAGTCAGGTGGTACTGTTGCGTATTTAACGTCTACAGTACATTCTGGACAAGCCGCTGCTACACCGGCAACGAATCCTGCTTCGAATTTTTGAATAAGTGCGAACTCAACACCACCAATAAAACCAACTTGTTTTGTTGTGGTTTTAAGTCCTGCTGCAACACCAACTAAGAAGGAACCTTCGTGTTCTGTGAACACCATTCCAGCTACGTTACCTGGTTCTACAACTGAGTCAACAATACCGAAGTTTACTCCTTCGTTTGCAGTTGCAACTTCTGTAATAGAATCAGCAAACAAGAATCCAACACCTATGATTAGATCTTTGCCTTGTTCTGCCAATAATCCCAGAAGCTCTGCTCTGTTTTCTCCACCTTCGCTTGGCTCTAAGTCAACACCATCAACACCTAACTCATTGATAGCTCTCTCCAAGCCAGCATATGCCATGTCATTAAATGAAAGGTCTCCTCGACCACCAATGTCATATACCATTCCAATACTTGCAGTTGGACCAGCTGTTGTTGTTGGTGCAGCGGTTGTAGCCGGAGATTCTAACTCTTCAGCTGGCTCCTCTGCAACTTCAACTACTTCTTCTGCTGTATCAGATCCACCACAAGCGACCATTACGAGACCGAGTACCATAAAAAGTATCAGCCATTTTGACTTCATTCGAGTCACGTCTTACTCCTTGTTCAACTAGTTGAAGGTATACAAAATACCTATACGAGATATATAGTAGACAATAATTGTTTAAGAAGACGTGTTCTTATATATCTTTTTTAGTTCAATTTGACAAAATTATGATTCAGAATCGACAAAATCAACTGGAGGTTCATCAGGGGCTTCAATAGGTTCAAAGTCAAGCTTCTGATTTTCACTGTCAAGGGAGACAACTATAGTTGATCCAGCCTTATATTTACCCATTAAAAGTTCTTCAGATAATGGATCTTCTAAAAGACGTTGAATAGACCTTCTGAGAGGTCTAGCACCAAATTCTTTATCGTATCCTTCAGTAGCCAAATATTCTTTTGCTTCATCAGAAAGAACAATTTCTAAGTCAGAATTTTTTAATTGTTCATGAACTCTATCAAGCATAAGGTCAACAATCTCTTTTACCTCATCTAGTGTGAGTTCATGGAACACAATTGTTTCGTCTATTCTATTTAGGAATTCTGGCTTAAAGTATCTTTTTAGCTCTTCTCCAACTTTAGATTTCATTTTTTCGTAATTGTCAATTTCCGACAGACTGCTAAAGCCAACATTCTTTGAAATATCTTTGGTTCCTAGGTTGGAAGTCATGATGATAATTGTATTTTTGAAATCAACAGTTCTTCCCTGAGCATCAGTTAAACGTCCATCTTCTAAAATTTGAAGAAGAGTATTAAATACGTCTGGATGTGCCTTTTCAACCTCATCAAGAAGAACTATGCTGAATGGTTTCCTTCGAACCGCTTCTGTAAGTTGTCCACCTTCATCATAACCAACGTAACCAGGAGGAGAGCCAATTAATCTACTTACAGTATGTTTTTCCATATATTCAGACATATCAATTTGAATTAATGAATCTTCATCTCCAAAAAGGAACTCTGCCAAGGCTTTTGCTGTTTCTGTTTTACCAACTCCAGAAGGTCCTAAGAATATAAATGAGCCAGATGGTCGTTTTGGATCTTTTAGACCTGATCTTGTTCTTCTAATTGCTTTAGAAACTGCTGAAATTGCTTCTTCCTGTCCAACAATTCTTTTGTGTAATTCATTTTCCATTTCAAGCAATCTTGCTGTTTCTTCTTGTGTTAGTCTATGTACTGGAATACCAGTCCACTGAGCTAAAACTTCAGCTATTTCTTCTTCATCAATAACCATCTCAATTTCTGATACTTCACTTGGGTTACTACCAGCAACCTCATCTAGAAGAAGTTTTTCTTGATCTCTAATTTGTGCTGCTTTTTCATATAGTTGTGACTGTACAGCATCAATTTTTTGTTCTCTTAAGTTCTTAAGTTTATCAGCTGCTTCTTGTTTGGCTGGGTCTAGAGGCTTTTTGTACACTCTCATTCGGCTACCAGCTTCATCAATTAAATCTATGGCTTTATCAGGTAAGAATCTATCTGAAATATACCTGTCTGCCATATTTACAGCTGAAGCTATAGCTTGGTCTGTAAATCGAACGCCGTGGTGAACTTCATATCTATCTTTTAGTCCATCAAGAATTTCGATTGCATCAGAGAGCTTAGGTTCATCAACTTGAACTGATTGAAATCTTCTTTCTAAAGCTGCATCTTTTTCAAAATGCTTTCTGAATTCTTCAAGTGTTGTTGCTCCAATTGTTTGTAGTTCTCCCCTAGCTAACATTGGTTTTAGTATTGATGCAGCATCAATTGCACCTTCTGCTGCTCCAGCTCCAACAAGGGTGTGGATTTCATCAATAAAAAGCACAATGTCGCCTCTAGTCTTTATTTCTTTTAAAACTTTTTTCAGTCTTTCTTCAAAATCTCCTCGATATCTAGAACCAGCTACTAAGGCAGATAGGTCTAAAGTATAAATTTGTTTTCCTTCAAGAGTTACAGGTACATCACCTGAGACAATTTTTTGTGCTAGTCCCTCAACGATTGCCGTTTTTCCAACTCCTGGCTCACCAATTAAAACAGGATTATTTTTTGTTCTACGTGAAAGGATTTGCATAACTCTTTCGATTTCAGTAGTACGTCCAATAACAGGATCGAGCTTTCCTTCTTTTGCCATTCTGGTTAAGTTTCTACCAAACTGATCTAAGATAGCAGAACCGGTACTTGATCCTGGTCTCTCTCTACCACCAGTTGATGCTGACTGCTGTTTTTTACTTTCACCTGATGAGGAGATTAATTTAATTACAGTTTGTCTTACTTGCGAAAGCTCTGCTCCAAGCTTTTTAAGTACCTGTGCAGCTACACCTTCACCTTCTCTAATAAGACCCAAAAGAATATGTTCTGTGCCTATATAGTTGTGGCCTAATTGTAAAGCTTCTCTCAATGAAAGTTCTAAAACTTTTTTTGCGCGAGGTGTGAAAGGAATATGTCCACTCGGAGACTGCTGCCCTTCGCCAATAATGTCTACAACTTCTGACCTCACACTATCTATGTTGATGTTAAGTTCGTCAAGGGCCTTTGCAGCATGTCCTTCTCCTTCTTGAATTAAGCCAAGAAGGATGTGCTCGGTACCAATATAATTGTGATTTAATCTTCTTGCTTCTTCTTGAGCAAGTACAACTACTCTTCTAGCACGGTCTGTAAATCTTTCAAACATATTCTTATATTAATAACTATCCGTTTTTACACTTAAATGAAAATTACAAGTATTTATACATTTCACGTATTCTTTAACTATGGAAAGTAAAGAAATACAAAAAATCATTCCATTTGACGATTTGTGGGAAAATTTGGACAAATTAGAAGAACGGCTAATTGATGTTTCTAGTTCAAACGATGAATACCTATCTTCGATCTCACAATACTTAATAAAAGCTGGTGGAAAAAGATTTAGACCCTTAATTTCACTTCTTTCGGGAAAATTTGGAGACGAAAAAAACTGTATTAACAAAATTATAGATGCAGGTGTTGCAGTTGAGTTGATTCATATTGGAAGCCTTTATCATGATGACGTAATGGACAATGCTACAACACGAAGAGGTGTTGAAAGCTCAAATTCAAAATGGAATTCTAATTTATCTATATTGGCTGGAGACTATCTCTTAGCAAGATCATCTGAGTTAGCTGCCGAAAATTTAGGACTAGAGTCTGTGAAATTACTAGCTTCAACTTATGCAGAATTAGTAGAAGGACAAACTAAAGAATTAAATCTTTCATTTAACTTAGATCATGGCGTTGAGGACTACCTAAAAGTTATCGAAGGCAAAACAGCTAGTTTAATAAGAACAAGTGCAAGACTTGGTGCAATTGCAAGTAATGCGGATATAGAAATTATTGATGCTTTAAGTGAATGGGGTTGGAACTGTGGAATTATATTTCAAATATCTGACGATATTTTAGATTTAACTTCAGATGAGAAAACTCTAGGAAAACCATCTGGAAATGATATCTTGGAAGGAACCTATACTCTTCCAGTCTTGATTGCATTAGAAATGAATCGTGGAAAATATGAAGATATTTTAAAATCAATACAACAGGAGGAAGTTGAAATTAATTCGGTAATTAATGAATTTACAACTGATGAAATAATTAGTAACTCTAAAGATATAATTAATGACTACTTTAGTAAAAGTATTGAGTCAATATTTGAACTAAAAAACCATTCGTTATTTCCAGTTTTAGAGAATATAAACAATTATTTAATTAATAGAACGAATTAATTCTCTGGTTTTAAATGAGGAAAAGCAATTACCTCTCTTATTGAATCATTGTTTGTAATCATCATTACAAACCTATCTACACCAAAGCCTAATCCTCCAGTAGGAGGAAGTCCGAACTCTAAAGCTTCAATGTAATCACTATCTTCAACATGAGCTTCTTCATCGCCTTCAGCTTTTTTTTCTGCTTGGCTTTTCAATCTGTTTTCTTGGTCAACAGGATCAATCAATTCTGAAAATCCATTTGCTAATTCACTACCAAATGCAAAAAGTTCGAATCTCTCAGTGATCCCCTCTTTCTCATCACTTTCTCTAGCAAAAGGAGATACTTCTTTGGGATAATCAGTAACAAACACTGGGTCTACAATGTCATGCTCAATATAATTTTCAAAAATGTCAAAAACAAGCTCTCCAACTGTGGTTGATTCAGATTCAATTTGATATTTTGACTCTAATAATGCCTTAACCTCATCAAGGTTTGAATCATGTGATACGTTTATTTCAAACTTATCATTAACCAATTCAAACATACTTTTTCTATCCCAAGGAAAACTAAAATCAGCAACTTTTTCATTGAATTCAATGCTTTTATCTACTTTTAAATTTTCAAGCACATATTGGCACATATTTTCAACCATATCCATGACTCCATTGACGTCTGTATATGCTTCATAACTTTCCATCATCGTGAATTCTGGTGAATGTGTTTGGTCAACTCCTTCATTTCGAAATACTTTTCCAAGCTCAAATACTTTTTCAAAACCTCCAATTATTAATCTCTTGAGATAAAGTTCAGGAGCAATTCGTAAATACATATCTATATTCATTGCATTGTGGTGGGTAGAAAAGGGTCTCGCTATTGCTCCACCTGCTTTTGGCTGGAGTGTTGGTGTTTCAACTTCAGTAAAACCTTCTGATGTCATGAATTCTCTGATTAACTTTAAAATATTAAATCTTGTTGAAATTGTATTCTTTGCATCTTCATTTACTACAAAGTCAAGATATCTTTGTCTAAATCTAGTTTCTTTGTCTTTAAGTCCATGCCATTTCTCAGGAAAATTTCTAAATGATTTTGTAAGTAATGAAAGATTGCTTATGTATATTGATAGTTCTCCTTTTTTGGTTTTCATTATTATTCCAGAAACTCCAACAATATCTCCTACATCAAGATTTTGAAGATAATCAATTAGCTCTTCTGAAAGGTCTTTGTCTGAATAAACTAACTGAATTTTTCCAGTTTCATCTTTAAGATCAATAAATGTTAATTTTCCAAAGGATCTAATGCTTAAAATTCTTCCCCTTACTGAAGCATTTATATCTGTCTTAAAACCATTTTCTATATCTTTATGTTCTCTGTGTAGGAAATCTATAGGAGTAGAATTTTTAAAACTTGTTTGGAATGACTCAAGTTTACTATCTTTTATTTTTTGCTCTTTTTCTTTTCTTAAAGAGTAAATTTCATTCTCTGATTTAGATAAGTCACTCACAACTACAGCTTAATTATTTAATTTAAATATTTCTTCAAGACCAACTAATGTTAGGTTGTCTATATATTCAACATTAACATTCAGAATCGGTTGAACCACTTTACTTAATCCACCAGTTAAGATAATTTTTGGTTCAATATCTATTTCTAATATTATCTTTTCGACCATTGAATCAATCATTGAAGCATGCCCCATAATTAATCCGCTTTGTATAGCTTCGTATGTGTTTTTTCCAATAACTTTGTTTGGAGTATCAAGTTCGACCGATTTTAGTGATGCTGTTTTTAAAGTTAATGCATCAAGACTTATTTTGATTCCAGGAGCTATAGATCCTCCAAGATATTCCTTATTTTTACTGACTACATCAAAAGTTGTAGCTGTACCAAGATCAATTACCACAGTATCAGTTTCAGTTATGAGATATCCTGCTACTGAATTAGCAATCCTATCAGGACCAAGTTCTTTTGGGTTATCGATGTTAACTTTTAATCCAGTCTTAATTCCAGGACCAACAATAACTGGTTCTAAATTTAAATATTTACGAATAGCTTCACTAAAGCTATTCGTAGCCTGTGGGACAACAGAGCAAAT
>LUMT01000332.1_pt1 | contig 13171 bp, 12 predicted proteins | sample 729741 | NCBI WGS metagenome assembly LUMT01 (sample SAMN03860299, study PRJNA289734) | marine metagenome | biome: seawater column; feature: ocean; material: water; isolation source: Red Sea water column Station 192 - depth 50m | place: Saudi Arabia: Red Sea | collected 2011-10-15 | depth 50 m
ATTTTTATCAATTGAAGCTAAAGCAGTTGCTAAATTAACAACTGTTGTAGTTTTACCAACACCCCCTTTTTGATTTGCTATAGTAATAATCATTTAGCAACCATGATTATTATCTTAGATTCACTTGATGTAATGCTTGGGTGTGTTTCCCAACTATATTTTTGTGGATTAATAGCTTTGAGTTCTGTTAAATAGGATCTTCCCTTTAGCAGTATGAATTTTGTTTTTTTATTTATTATGTTCTTGGTCATAGATATAATTTTTTCTATTGAAGCAAAAGCACGCGCAGTTATACAGTCAACATTAAGATCAAATATTTCTGTTATAGATTTATTGTGCAAATTATAATTTAAATCTAGTCGCAATTTGCAATTCTCTAGAAAGAGAGATTTTTTAGGTGATTTTTCAACTAAATGAAGGTTTTTAAATCCAATAATTGATAGTATTATTCCTGGAAGCCCAGCACCTGTTCCTATATCCATCAAAGACCTCTCATGATTAGGTAGAAACTTAACTATCTGTATGCAATCTAAAAGATGTCTTTCGTCTAAATCGTCGATAGTACTTTTTCCAATTAAGTTCATAGACTCATTTTCTTTAATTAATATTTTTTTATATTCAAAAAGTTTGTTTAGAATTGTTTTTGGATCATCAAAATTCTCATTGCAAAACTTTACTAATTTTTCATTAAGCAACTTTTGTTCCCTTATCTTTTTTGTGTTTGACTATTTGAAATAGTGCGCTGGGTGTAATGCCTGATATTTTACCAGCATCATATAAATTTTCAGGTTTGTGTTTATTTAATTTTTCAAGAATTTCTTTAGATAAAGAAGGTATCTTATTAAAATCAATATTCGTCAATTTCATATTTTTATTCTTACTCAGTTGATCAAATGACTTTTTTTCTCTCTCATAAAAAACATCGTACTTTGAGTCAAAATAAATTTTAGTTAACAATTTTTGACCTATTTTAATATTGAAGAATTGATAAAAATTCTTTGGAGACGGGTCTAAGAATTTTAGAACTTCAAAGCCATTTCTTACTTTGCCATCTTTTTTCACTTTTATATTTTTTTTCATTAAATCATTAGGTGAATATTTAAGTTTTTTTAATTGGTCTAATATTTTTTTTTCATTAACTATATTTTTTGAAATTAAAGAATAATCGGCTTTGTTAAAAGCTTTAGGGGTGATGATTGTTGAAAATCGTTCATAAGAATTATCAGTTCTCAGCTTTAACCTATTTTCTGCCCTGGATGTAAACATTCGATATGGCTCTGTCACTCCAAGTTTTGTTAAATCGTCAACTAGAACACCGATATAACTGTTATCTCTTTCAAAAACTTTTGTACTGAATTTTATTTTTTTTATTTTTATTGCAGCATTAATAGCGGCATAGACACCCTGACCTGCTGCTTCTTCATAACCCGTAGTTCCATTTATTTGTCCTGCTAAAAAAAAGTTTTCTATTTTTTTTGTTTCAAAATTATTTTTTAATTCCCTAGGGTCAACAGAGTCATACTCAACTGCGTATCCAAATTGATCTACTTCACATTTTTCTAAACCTTTTATTGACCTTAAAAATTTTAGTTGGATTTTTTTATCTAAAGAATTTGATATACCGTTTGGATAGACAAGATCAGAGTTTAAACCCTCTGGTTCTAAAAAAATATTGTGACCGTTTCTATCTCCAAACTTTGTTATTTTATCTTCAATTGAAGGGCAGTACCTCACACCTTGAGATTTAATTATACCTGAGTACATCGCAGACTTATCAAGATTATCTCTGATTATTTTATGGGTCTTGTTATTAGTTTTGGTAATGAAACAATTAATTTTTTTGTTCGTATTTTGTTTTGTAAAATATGATAAAAAAATACCATTGTTTTCAGATATCTGAGGTTCTAAAACATCATAATTAATAGATTGAGCATATATTCTGGGAGGTGTTCCTGTTTTCAGCCTCATTGTTTTAAAATTATTGTTAATAAACTTTGCAAGAAATTTTGAAGAGCTATTTCCTATTCTCCCTGCATCTTGCGACTCATTACCGAAATAAATCTTTCCATTGAGAAAGGTTCCTGTTGTGAGAATAACTGCCTTTGATTTTATTTTTCCAATATTAGACAGTTCAACACCTATAATTTTATTATTTTTTTCTAATATATTAACAGCCTCGTCTTCAATAAGATCAATTTTAGAAGATTTAATAAATTTTTTCATGTTTTGAGAGTATAAATCTCTATCAATTTGAGCTCTTACGCCCCATACTGCTGGCCCTTTAGAAAGATTTAATACTCTGTAATGTATTGCTGATTTGTCACCAATTTTACAAATTACACCTCCTAAAATGTCAACTTCACTTGCTATATGTGTCTTACCAACTCCTCCAATACTAGGATTGCATGATAATTTTCCCAAATCTGAGTAATTTTTAGTTATAAGTGCGGTTTTTAGGCCATATTTGTCAGAAATATTAGCTGCTTCTATTCCAGCATGACCAGCACCAATAACTACAACATCATAATGTTCCACGTGAAACAATCTACTTTCCTATGCAAAATTTGCTAAAAACTCTATCGTAAACATCTTCGTTATTAATATAACCAAATTCAAAAGAAAAATCATCTAATATATTTCTCATTAGATGGGCTATGATCAAAATATCCTTTTCCTTAGCAATATCATTTTCATATTCTAAGATTCTTGCCAAAAAGTCTATTTCTTCTAAATTAAGATCGGTCATTTTATGCTTGTTTTTTACATATTTTCTATGAATCGATGATAATTTTAATTTCTGGTATATTTTGTCTCTCTCTATACTATGATTTATTTTAATATTATCTGATTTATATTTATAAATATCAGATTTTGTCTCAATTAAACTATAATTCTTATGTATCATGAAATCCTTGAAAAGTGCTGATATATCGGATTTTTTAGTATTTTGATCGATTAATACAAAAAAATGGTCAATTTCCCTCGATATTTTCTGTGCTTTTTTATAGCCATATCTCTCTATTTTACCTTGTTTAGATCTTTGACCCGCTGTATCGAAGATTTCAAAGCGATTACTATTAATTATAAATTCATTTGAAAGAATATCCCTAGTGGTGCCCTTAATATTTGTGACAATTGCTCTATCTTTATCGATAATTTTATTAAATAGAGTTGATTTACCAACATTTACCGGGCCTACCAACATAATTCTACAAATATTTTTTTGTTCTATATTTGTTCTATTTTTGTGTAATAAATTATTACAGCTAGTAAAAAATACCCTTATCTTTTTCTTTATTTTATTAAAATTAAAATCCTCATCATCAACGAAGTCAATGGAAGCAGTAATTTCTGAGAATAAATTTATAACTTCTTCTCTTAGAGGGGCAAGACCGCTGACCATATCCCCCTCAAAAAGAAGTTTTTTATCGTACTCTAAACCCGAAAAACTCTCGTTAGAAATTATTCCATTAATTGCCTTAGCTTGTTTGAGAGAATTCTTGCTATTTAGAACAGATCTGTAAGAGAACTCTCCATTTTTTGCTAACCGTAAACCTGGAACTTTTAGGTTCTTTAATAACTGCTCAAACTGACTCGCTATCAGCGGTGAACCATGTAAAAAAATTTCACAGACATCCTCTCCAGTAAAAGATTTGGGAGATTTAAAATATACTACACTACACTCATCCAATATGGTTTCATCTTGTTGGTAAATTTTAACAATTCGGATTAAAGAGTGATCTTTAGAAAAATTTTTTTTGGTGATTTTCTTTAAAATATTCAAAACATCATCACCTGAAATTCTATAACCAATAACTGGAGCTTTCACCAAGGGGGTAAAGTTTGAATATATTGTTCCAGACTTAAACAAAACTTGGTTATTATAAATTTATAATTATTCTAGTCCACCTATGAAAAGAACAAAAAGCATAATCAATTGATATTAACTAAACCAAATCACATTAAAATTTATGGTCATAGAGGGGCTAGGGGAGACCTACCAGAAAATACTTTGGAAAGTTTTAGGTATTTATTTGAAAATAAAATTACCGCTTACGAAACAGATATCTTACTTACCAAGGACTTAATTCCGGTCGTTTATCATGATTTTAGATTAAATCCAGCCCTTACAAAAGATGCTCAAGGTAATTGGATCGAAGATAATGATATTAAAATTTTCGATTTAACTTATGAAGAATTGTCTGAATTTAAAATTGGAGAAATTAATAAAAAATCTAAATACGGAAGGAGATTTAATAATCAAAAAAGTTTAGGGAAAATAAAAATCCCTAAATTATCTGATCTACTTGAATTAACATCGAATTATATTTCAGATGATTTGATAATTAATTTAGAGATTAAATCAACACCTGTTGAAGACAACTTAACACCCCCTCCGAATGTAATGGCAAGATTAATAATTGATGAGGTTAATAAAACAGAATTAAAAGATAAAATAATCTACTCGTCTTTTGATTGGAGAATTTTAAGAGAAATAAAAAATTTAGACTCCAAAGTCTCAAGAGCTTATTTAACATCTGAGCTTAAAGGAAAAATATATGATAAATCACCTTGGTTAGACTTCATGCCGTTATACGATAGCGATAGCAGAGAGTTACCCAGGCTTATCAAAACATTAGGCGGGGAGGCGTGGCATCCTAAACTTAAAGATATAGATAAAGGCGTGGTTAGAATTTCTCATGAGGAAGGACTTCCTGTGAACGTTTGGACTGTTAATGAAAAATATGAGATGTTGAGAATGATAGAATACGGTGTTGATGGAATTATAACAGATTATCCTTTGAGGTTAAAAGAGCTATGTAAGAAAGAAGGTGTGAATTGGTTTTAATTTTTGAAATTATATTATTTATGAATTGTAAAGATATGACGAAGAAAATAAATTGGACAACAAAATAGTTAATAGAAAGTTAATTTATTTTTTATAAAAATTGATGAAAATAATATTAATCTTATTATTCCTACTTCCCTGCATTTCTAATGGATTGACTTTTAAAAACGGTGAAGAAGTGGATAATTCTCAGTCTAATAAAACATCTCAAAATTCAACTAATATAGAAACCTTGAAAAGTGAAAATAAATCATTCAAGCCATTTGAATGTAGTAAATTAGATACTGAATACTTAAGAATAAACAATCTTAATAATTGCCTAATTGTTCAAGAACTTTCTAATAAATACGAGGTGAAATCACAGGATTTTGATACCAACACGTGGAACAGTCCACTTCTTTTAAGATATATTGATATTAATGGCGAAGTAAAAATTTTAGCTCATACTTGGAATAATGTAGTTGAGTGGGGGCAAAGCTCAAACAAACAACCATTTTCACATTTAGCAATTATAGATATCCCGAACCTAAGCATGATTTTCGAAAAAAAAATAAATCAGATAGGCTCTTACCACTATACTCTTCCATTAACAGCACGGAGAGTTGACACAATTGATACAGATAATGATGGTAACAAAGAAATAATTTATTTATCTAACAAAGAAGATGGCAGAAATAGAAATAGTAGCTGGAAAGACGTTAACTACATATTTGACTTAAATGACAATAGCTTGAGTAAATTTGGGTCTTCCCATTTTTCTCATGACTTAATGTACACTGACTTTAATAATGACGGATTTCTTGAAGTGATTGATTATTTCTACGATCCAGGTGGGCAGATTGAGATTTGTGATTTAAAAAATAGTAAATGCACAAAAGCTAAAAATTCAAATCAATTTATCGAAATTGGCTTTAATCATATTTTGCCATCAAAAGATGGGGCAATTATTTTTGGTGGATGTCCAAATTTAGGTGATACATCATTTTGTTGGTCAAAAATCAATTACAAAAATAATAAAATTAGTTTTCAAAAACTTGATAGTTATGAACTAAAGCCTAAGCCTCAGGATGAGGCTCAGTTCTTAATATGGACAGGGGATGTTACTAAAAAGCCTGGTTACTGGGTTAAGGGTTCAGATAAAAAAGAATTTAAACAGGCAGATAGAGCATGGATGTCTACCACAATAGATTTTAATGATGATGGTTTTATGGATAGTATTGGTATTGAAAAAGAGGTTGTCTGTAAAAGAAAAGACTCGACTAAGCCTTTTAACCGAAGTGGTGGTGATTGCAAAGAGGAAGCATTCTTATATATTTTTGAGAATAAGGATAATAGTAATTTCGAGAAACATCAAATTATTCCAACAACAATTAACGATGCATTTAGAATAGAGAAAGCTGATATAAACAAAGATGGAACGGTTGATTTGTATGGATTTAGAGAAGGTTATTTTAATCCATGGAGTGTTTGTAGTAGACCACAATTAAATTCAATTTACTTAAATAAAAATAATGAGTATTTTGTTCATGCTTCAAGTAAATTAATTGAAGAAAATTTTGGTCTTTATGGTTGCGAAAGAGCTTCCAGTTTTTTTGAGAAAGACGGACAATACTACCGTTTATTTTTGACAACCCCTAATGAAAAGGCTGATGTCGCTTATGTTGGCATAGAAAATTATACAGGTAAATTTTTATCTAATAAAACAGATATCGTAAATATTAAACGGCAAGATACTAACAATAAAGTAAATGATGAAAAAAATATTTCTGAGGAATTTTTATCAATAGTTAGTATTTTAAATAATGTTAATCCATTAAATAAAACAGGGGTTAATTCATTTAAACCCATGTTAAAGCCAGTTTATTTTGACTCACTTGGTATTAATTTAACAGGGGCGAAGCTAATTACTTTTGAGAAAGATTATGTAATGTATGAAGGATTATTCAATTATAAAGAGATTGAATTTTCCATAACACTTTGTGCACAATACTGGGAAGAACATAAGTTTCTTGGTAATCTTGTTGGTTTTAATTATGCGAATGGTTTTGGTAATATCGAAAAGTTAAAAAAATATGGAATAGGTTGGTGTGGAAATACGATTGGCTTTGTTGGACATTGGGATGGAGATGAAAAAATAAAAACTGAAACTGAATTATTCCCTTTTTTAAAGGAAATAGAAAAAAACTGGCCTAAAATATTAAGGAATTTCTCGATATTAGACGAAAGTCAAAATAAAATCGTAAAGGGTTGGAAATAAAACTACTGATTCATACTGCTGAAAAACTCTTCATTAGTTTTACAGTCTTTCATCTTATCTAGAAGGAATTCCATGGCATCCACAGTGCCCATAGAGGATAGAATTTTCCTTAAAATAAAAACTTTTTGGAGATCCCCAGCATCTAAGAGTAAATCTTCTTTTCTGGTGCCTGACTTTTGAACATCAATTGCAGGATATGTTCTCTTATCAGATAATTTTCTGTCGAGGACAATTTCTGAATTACCGGTACCTTTAAATTCTTCAAAAATTACTTCATCCATTCTACTACCTGTTTCTATTAGCGCAGTTGCAATAATTGTTAATGAACCACCTTCTTCTATATTTCTAGCAGCTCCAAAAAATCTTTTTGGTCTTTGTAATGCATTTGCATCTACACCACCTGTTAAAACTTTACCACTTGATGGTACAACTGTGTTGTATGCTCTTCCTAATCTAGTAATGGAGTCTAAAAGAATTACTACATCATATTTATTCTCAGCTAGTCTTTTAGCTTTTTCAATCACCATTTCTGCAACTTGGACGTGTCTTGCAGCTGGTTCGTCAAATGTTGAACTAATTACTTCACCTTTAACAGATCGTTGCATATCTGTAACCTCCTCCGGTCTTTCGTCTATTAAAAGAACCATTAGATAAACTTCAGGAAAATTTTCTGCAATTGACTTAGCAATTTTTTGTAGGATTACAGTTTTACCTGATCTAGGAGGTGCAACAATTAAAGATCTTTGTCCAGCTCCAACTGGAGCAATAATGTCTATAATTCTGGATGATAAATCTGTATCTGGTTTTTCTGTTTCTAAATTAAATTTTTTCTCTGGATAAAGAGGGGTTAAATTATCAAAATTTGTTTTAAATTTATTATTTTTAGCAATTTCTATAAAGTTGACTTTGTTGGTTTCTACTAGTGCAAAGTATCTTTCGCCATCTTTGGGAGGACGAATTGGGCCCTCTAGTGTGTCACCTTTTCTAAGACCGTATTTCTTTATTTGATTAGGGCTGACGTATATGTCATCTGGTCCTGGAAGATAATTAGAGTTTGCTGATCTTAAAAATCCAAATCCATCTTGCATTGTTTCTAAGACGCCTTCGCCAATAATTTCTTCATTTTTTTCTGCGAATTTCTTTAAAACAGAAAAATATATGTCTTGCTTCTTTAAACCGGAGGCGTTTTCTATTCCTAAAGACTCAGCGTAATCTAAAAGTTCTTGAGGTTTTTTATTTTTTAATTCGTTTAAATGCATATTGGAAATTACCTAGATAGTTAGATATATTGATTAGGTATATAACAAAAAATAAAAAGAAAATATATATATTTATATTTAGATATGTTGTTGTAAGTCGAATGATGGGGATTAACATCTTTTTATTTCAAAAAAGCTATATTTAAGTACTTTTTTATTATTTAATAACAAATGTTAATAACTTAATATTTATAAATTAAAGACAATTTTATTGTTAAAAACTCAAAAATTTTATGAATAACTCATTTAATCCACAATTAACTAAGCAGGTTATCATCGGCACAAAAAGTCAATCTAGGAGAAAATTTTTTAAAATAATGAATTTTAGATTTCAGTACAGATCACCTAATATAAATGAAAAAAAAGTTAAAGATTTAAATGATGATAAATATGATGCATTAAAAATTGCAAAAGCTAAAGCCGAATACCTCTCAAAAAAATATAGAAACAAAATTATTGTAACTTTTGATACAACAATTTTATTTAAAAAAAAAACAATTTATAAATGTGAAAGTCCTGAATGTTGTAAAAATACTCTTAAAGCATTTAATAACAAATCTCACGATCTATACACGGCAATGATTTTTATGATAAATAACAAACTTATCAAAAGCACTCTTACAAAAACGAAGATAACTTTTAAAAATACTAGGGTTAGAGTTATAAATAATTACGTTGAAAAAAACTTTAAACAAGTATCAAAAGCTGTAGGTTGTTATAATATAGAAGGAAAAGGAAAAGTTTTTTTTAAAGATATATATGGTAGTTATTTCAATATTATTGGTATTGATGCTATTAATTTTTTAAAGACTCTAAAAAGTATATAAATGGTTAGAAAAAAAATAGGTATCGTAGCTAAAAAACTTAGTCATTCATTATCGCCATTCATACATAATTATTGGTCAAGAGAAAATAAGAATAAATTTATCTATAGAAAATACGAGGTACAAGAAAAAAACATAGATAAATTTTTTTATAAATATAGAAGAGATAGAAGATTTGTCGGTTTTAATATTACAATACCATACAAGGAAAATTTTATTGGTTTTTGTGATAAAATTACCGCAAGAGCAAAAAAAATTGGATCTGTAAATTTAATTTATAAAAAAAATAAAATAATTTTTGGTGATAACACAGATGTTATTGGTTTTAGTAAGACTTTTAATTCTTTGAAAATTAAAAACACAAAATCTGTATTATTGGTTGGTGCAGGGGGAGCCGCGAGAGCAATTTTATATTTTTTAAATCAAAAAAAGATTGAAAAAATTGATATTTTTGCGACGTCTATAAGAAGAGAGGAAAACCTCAAAAAAAAATTTAAATTTGATCGTTTTCTGATTAGATCATCTCATCTCAAGAAAAGATATGATTTGATAATAAACGCATCCAGTGCAGGGATGACAAAAAAAAATAGAATAAATAGAAATATATTGAATTTAGTTAAGAATGCTAAAGGAGTAATTGATATAGTTTATAATCCAATTGAAACAGATCTCTTAAAAAAAGCTAAAAAACATGACATAAAATTCTCAGGTGGATTAAAAATGCTTTTAGAACAAGCAAAACCATCATACGAAATGTGGTCTGGCAAAAAGATAGAAATAGACAATAAAATTTATCAAATGCTTGTTAATAAATTATGACCAAAGTTGCAGTTACAGGTAATATAGGATCGGGTAAAACTGAATTTATTAAATTTATCTCTAAGCTAGGTTTTTGTTGTATATCATCTGATGCTATAATTTCAAAATTATACAATGATGACCGTACAAGAAAAATTATTTTAGAAAAATTGAAACTTCATGATCATAATTACAAAAAAGAAATTATTAAAATGTTACAGAGTGAAGAGTTTAATAGGAAACTTAAGAGAACAATATATCCTCTTCTATACGCCCAAAAAAAAATAATAGTCCAAAAACATCAATCTTATCAGCCAGTATTTTATGAAATTCCATTACTTTATGAAGAAAATTTATTCAATAATTTTAATGTCACAATATTCGTAAACTCGGATACCATTAAAAGAAAACAAAGGGTTTTAAAAAGAGGTGTTACAGAAGATTATTTTAAATTAATGAATAATAAGCAGATTAAAGAGAATATAAAAAAGAATAAATCAACTTTTACAGTAAACAATAATGGTTCAATCTTGAACTTACGTTTAAATATAATTAAATTATTAAATAAACTATGAGAGAAATTATACTTGATATTGAGACCACAGGCTTAGAATTTAAAGAGGGACATAGGATTATTGAAATTGGCTGTATTGAACTTAACGAAAAAGAAGTTGGGGCAAACTATCATGAATATATAAATCCCTCTAAAACTCTTACTGAGGATAATATTAAAATACACGGAATAACTAATGAATATTTGACAGATAAGCCGATTTTTGAAGAAGTTGCAGACAGCTTCTTAGAATTTATTCAAGATAGTTTCATTGTTGCTCATAATGCATCTTTCGACATCGGTTTCTTAAACTTTGAGCTTGAGAAAATATCTAAACCAAAAATATTGAAAGAGAGAGTTATAGATACAATTAAAATTGCAAGACAACGGTTTCCAGGGCAACAAGTATCATTAGACGCACTTATAAAGAAATTAAAAATCAATACTCTTATAAACAGAGATCAACATGGTGCTTTAAAAGACGCTAAAATCTTGACTGATGTATACTTGGAATTACAAGGCATAAACCAAATAGGATTAGAATTAAGTACGGCAAAATCAGAAAAAATTAACTTAGCTAGTGAGCCGAATTACTCATCCATCGTATTAACAAAAGAAGAGACAGAAGCCCATAAAGAGTTTATAAAAAACAAAATACCTAATTCAAATTGGGCTAAAATGTTGAAAAATTATGAGTAGTGAATTTATAGATATTGTGCTTTTTGGAGCAATAGCGATATTTTTAGTGTATCGCCTAAGGAGCATTCTTGGATCCTCTGACGGAAAAATTGTGAATATTAGAACAAAAAAAAATCCTCAATCGAAGTTTAAACCTAAGATAGTTCCTAAAAATGATAATAACGAATTTTTAGAAGGCGCAAATAAAGCTTATGAAATGATTGTTCAGGCTTATCAAAGTAACAGTATAGAAAAAGTCAAAGATTTACTTACACCTGAAGCAATGCAAGCGATGGAACAAGCAAAAGCACCCAAAGAAATAAAATTTTCAGAAGTAAAAAATAGTTCTATTTTAGATGATAAATCTGATGACCTAAGACTAGTTAAGTCTGTGAAGTTTGAAACCGAACATTACAATGTTGCAAATAACGAAATTCTAAATGTTGTAGAAGAATGGGGTTTTGAAAAAGATAAAAAATCCTCCGATCCTAATTGGAAGCTTTTTTCTATTAAACTTGTCTCATAAAATTAAATTTAACTTAAATAAACAGCAAAATAAAAAACCGTTAGAAGAGCAACCTAATGAAAAAATTAGTATTTCAATCGGCGCTCCTATTAAGAATAAAAAAAAGAGTGATAATTTAGATAAAAAAATTACAAAAGTTAAAAAAATTTTTTCTAAACCAGTTCTTTTAGATAACAATCTTTATAAACAATTTAAAAATCAGCATTTTAGCAAAATCGATTTACATGGTCTCACAGTTGACCAAGCATACCAAAAATTAATCGAATATTTTTCAGTCAATTACAAGAAGAAAAACTTATTTCATATAGTGGTTACTGGCCTTGGCAATAAAACTAATGGAGAAGAATTTTTTACAGGAAAGATAAGAAGACAATTTCCTTTTTGGTTAGATACAGAAAAATTTCAATCTATGATAAAATCATATTCGCCTTGTAAAATACAACATGGTGGTTTGGGTGCTTTTTATATTAAGCTTAAATCTAAAGAATAAATTTCTTTTCGTCGGTTGGTTTTATCTCTGATTTTACAGCATCTACAACCCATGCTTTATTTACTACTTCAGTTTTTTGATCACTTAGGTTTGCATCAAAACTAATTCTCTCAAGAATTTTTTCAAACATTGTTTGTAATCGTCGTGCACCAATATTTTCAACCTCAGTATTTATTTGTTCAGTGAGAGTTGCTATCTCTTCTAAAGCCTCATCTTCAAACTTTAATTCAATATTTTCTGTTGCAAATAATGACTTATATTGTTTGGTTAAGCTATTATCAGTTTCTTTTAAAATTCTAATAAAATCATCTTTTTTGAGCGCATTTAACCTTACTCTTACAGGTAACCTTCCTTGAAGTTCCGGGAGTAAATCACTTGGTTTGGATTGATGAAAAGCACCAGACGCAATAAATAAAATATGATTTGTCTCGATTGTTCCATATTTTGTGCTTACAACTGTACCCTCAATTAGTGGTAGTAAATCTCTTTGTACACCTTCTCTTGATACATCCCCACCTCGTCTCTCACTATTGGGCGCAATTTTGTCAATTTCATCTATAAAAACTATTCCACTTTCCTGGACACTTTTAATTGCATTTTGAACAACATTTTGTTTTTCAGCGATTTTCTCAATTTCTTCTTGAATAAGCGGCTCATAAGCTTCACCTATTTTAAGTTTTGTTTTCTTTTTATTTTTTAAACCTTTACCAAATATATCATTCATATTAATCATTCCCATTTGAGCACCAGGCATTCCTGGTATGTCCAATGATTGAAAAGGATTAGATTTTTGATCTAACCCTATTTCGATCTCTTTATCGTTAAGTTGATTATCTCTTAGCATTAAACGAAATTTTTCCTTAGTTTCTTCACTTGGATTGTCACCAAGCAGTGCTTTTAAAACAATTTCTTCTGCGTTTGTTTTGGCTTCATCTAT
>LUMT01001146.1_pt1 | contig 13145 bp, 8 predicted proteins | sample 729741 | NCBI WGS metagenome assembly LUMT01 (sample SAMN03860299, study PRJNA289734) | marine metagenome | biome: seawater column; feature: ocean; material: water; isolation source: Red Sea water column Station 192 - depth 50m | place: Saudi Arabia: Red Sea | collected 2011-10-15 | depth 50 m
TCAAATCTGGGCTAGAAAAAAAGCAAAAGTCAAAGATTTTATGGGTCTCAAAGGAAAAGTAGTAAACATTGGAAATCCAGGTTCTGGTCAAAGAGGAACTATGGAAGAATTAATGAAAGCTATGGGAGTTGACAACAGCTTCTTTAAATCAGTTACTGAGCTAACATCTTCAGAGCAAGTAAAAGCTCTATGCGATGGTAAAATTGATGCGTTTGGATATTCAGTAGGTTTTCCAAATGGGGCAATGGAACAAGCGGCAACATGTGCGGCTAAAGCAATGCCAATCAATTTAACAGGAGATGTAATTGATGGAATTATTAGTGGAGCTGATTATTATGCATCTGCAACAATTCCAAAAGGTACTTATACTAAACAGAAAAAAGATGTAACTACATTTGGTGTTAAAGCTACTGTAGTAACAAGTATGGATGTTTCTGAGGATTTAGTTTATCAGGTTACAAAAGCTGTTTTTGAAAATTTTGATGATTTTAGAAAACAACATCCAGCTTTCGCTCCTTTAGAGAAAAAAAATATGATAGCTGATGGTTTATCAGCACCACTTCATCCTGGAGCTGTTAAATATTATAAAGAAGCTGGTTTAATGTAATTAAATCTATATAAAAAATTTAGGCCCAATATATCTATTGGGCCTTTTTTTTTATATATTAAGCTGAATGTCAGCAGACATAGATAAAAAAATTGAAAATAAGATTAAAGAAGATCTTTCTCCTACAAGAAACCTAACAGGTTTTCATTTAAAGTTAGTTGCTATTATTGCAATAACCTGGTCTTTATTTCAGCTTTGGTATGCTTCTCCATTTCCATTTTGGTTAAATTTTGGAATGTTTAAAGGTTTACCAGCTAGAGCAATTCATCTTGGCTTTGCACTTTTACTAGCTTTTTTAATATTTCCATATGCAAGGGGTAAAAAAGTAAATTTTATAGATATATTAATTGCAATAACAGGTGCAATTTGTTGTTTATATATTTATGTTTTTTATGATCAATTAGTAGATAGGGGTGGAATATTACTTAAAATAAATCTTTCCGATAATTTTACTATTCCAATTGAGTTAATACTCGGAATAATTGGAATATTAATTCTTCTAGAGGCTACACGCAGAGTAATAGGTGTCCCATTAGTTGTTATTGCAGTTTGTTTTTTGTTATTTTCTTATTTTGGGCAATATGCACCAGACATAATTTCTCATGGTGGATTATCATTAAAAAGGTTAGTTGGTTTTCAATGGTTTGATCAAGAAGCTATTTTCGGAATTCCGATAGGTGTTTCTGTAGATTTCATATTTCTCTTTGTACTTTTTGGAGCACTTTTAGAAACTGCTGGAGGGGGTAAATATTTTTTAGATTTAGCTTTTGCAATGGTTGGAAAAATGCGAGGTGGTCCTGCCAAAGCAGCTATTCTTGGATCTGGTATGACAGGATTAATCGTGTTACATATTTTGAAGTTGTCAAACATGCTTTTTTACCAGCTATAATTTCTTACATTGCGCTATTTTATATATCTCACCTTGAAGCGCTTAAATTAAATTTAAAAGGTATGGATGAAAATGATATTCCAAAATTGAAAAAAACATTTTTTGAAGGAATACATTTTTTAGTTCCAATATTTGTTCTTATATATCTACTAGTTTATATGAGGCTTACAGCTTCTTACTCTATTTTTTTTGCAACAATAACTTTAATTATAGTTAATCTTTTAAATAAAATTTTTAAAGAAAAGAACTTTAAGAATGCTTTAATTTATTGGTACAACCAAACTGTTGTTGGTTTTGAAAAGGGTGCTTTGAATATGGTTAGCGTCGGAATAGCAATTGCAACAGCAGGTATTATAGTTGGTGCAGTTGGATCTACAGGTTTGAGTACTAATTTAATAATTGTAATCGAGTCGATTGCAAAAGATAATGTTATTATTCTCTTATTTTTAACTATTATTTTGTGTTTACTATTGGGTATGGGTTTACCAACTACGGCAAACTACGTTGTTGTAGCATCTCTAATGGCAACTGTTCTTGTGGATGTTGGAAATGCATCAGGATTTATTTTTCCTTTAATTGCGGTTCATTTATTCGTGTTCTATTTTGGCCTAATGGCAGACGTAACACCTCCAGTTGGCTTAGCATCTTACGCAGCTGCTGCTATTTCTGGTGGAGACCCATTAAGAACAGGAGCCCAGGCATTTTGGTATAGTCTGAGAACTGGAATACTTCCTATTGTATTCTTATTTAACAGTGAGTTATTATTAATTGGTATTGAAAGCATATGGCATGGCTTAATGGTCATAGCAACCTCATTGATTGGGATTTTAGTATTTACTTCTGCTACTCAAGGATGGTTTATAAATAAATTGAGATGGTATGAGATTATTATTTTTTTAATAATTTCAATATCATTATTATCTCCAGAATTTATTCTAAATAAATTTTACCCAAAATATAACTATTTAAGTATTGAAGAAATAAACAAAAAACAGTTTGATTATAATAAAGAGATAAGAATTAAAATTACTAGACTTACAGAGTACGGCGAAAGATATAAATTATTTGTAATTGAAAAAAATAGTTTTGATGAAAATTTCAGTTTAGATGATTATGGAATGAGCTTAGTTGTAGAAGACAATAAAACCATAATTGATACTTTAAAATGGAATGGAATTGCAAAAAAATCTGGTTTAGATATGGGAGATATTATTAATGAATTTAAAATTGAAAATCAGAATAGACCAAAAAAAGAAATAATTTATCCTATCGCTCTTATTCTTTTATCAATCTTTGGTTATTTAAATATAAGAAGAAGAATTTAGCTTAGACCTGCATGGGGTAACTTACGTTGAAGTATTTTCCAAATACCTGTAGCAGATGCAATTATTTTACCTTTACATTCTAAATAGCACTCTAAAAAAACCATGCTTTTTGTTTTTTTTTTAATTTTTACATATCCAAAAATTTCATCACCAATAGTTGAAGGTCCGATAAAGTTAATATTAAGTGTTATAGTTACACAAGGCTGATTACCCGAAATTCTATGGGCTCCAGATCCACACCCGGTATCTATGATCGATGCTATATACCCACCATGAGTTATGCCAGCTCTGTTAAGATGGTTTTTTTTTATTTTAGTTTTAAATTCATATTTAGTTTTTGAGATATCTCTTAGTAGCAAACCACCATTGTGTCTCATGAAACCTTTTTTAACGCTAATTTGTTTAAATTTTTTCATTAAATTATTAAAGTTATTAAAAATAATATTATTAACACTATTACAAAAAAATAAATTACAGATTTTTGCAAAGATATTTTCATTTTTCCTTCTTTTTGGTGCGCCTGCTAGGAGTCGAACCCAGAACCTCCTGGTCCGTAGCCAAGCGCTCTATCCAATTGAGCTACAGGCGCTAAATTTAATCTATTCTTTTAACATTTATTATTAATTTTACTAAATTTTAATAATGGTCAAAAATATACATCTATTAAAAGTAAATAATATATATATATACAAATAGCGAAATGAGTGAAAAATTACTAGTTCCAGATATTGGAGATTTTGAAGAAGTAGAAATCATAGAAATTCTTGTAAAAGAAGGAGATAAAATCTCTAAAAATGACCCTGTAATAACTTTAGAAAGTGATAAATCAAGTGTTGAAGTACCATCTGCTTTTGAGGGTGTTGTAGATAGTATTAACATAAAGATTGGTGATAAAGTTTCTAAAGGAGATTTGATACTAACATTATCCTCTGAGAATGGAACTCAGCAAAAACAAGAAACTATTGAAAAGATACCACCTGCAACGGAAAAAATAATTGCCGAAGCGGAAAATTCTAATGGATATAATAAATCTGAATTAGATACGAATGTACATAAAGAGATCAAAGTAGAAAATACACAAGTAGAAGAACATAATGAAAGATTAGAAATAGTTGAAAATAATAATGATATTGATCCTCAAGAGACAAAAGAATGGTTAGAATCTTTGTCTGCTGTAGTACATTCCGAAGGACCTGAGAGAGCTCATTTTTTAATTAAACAATTAATTGATCAGGCATATAAAGAGGGATCAAATATACCCTACACCCAAAATACACCATACATAAACACTATACCAGCAGATGAAGAGATAAAATCTCCAGGCGATCAAAATATCGAAAGAAAAATCAGAGCACTAATTCGATGGAATTCAGCAGTGATGGTTGTCAGAGCAAACATGAGAGATCCTTCATTAGGAGGTCACATTGGGACATTTGCTTCAGCAGCAACTCTTTATGATATAGGAATGAATCATTTTTGGAGAGCTAAAAGCAATAAATTTGGTGGAGATTTAATTTATTTCCAAGGACATTCAGCGCCAGGTATTTACGCTAGAGCTTTTTTGGAAGGAAGACTTGACGAGAAGCAATTAGATAGATTCAGACAGGAAGTTTACCCAGGAGGTTTGTCATCTTATCCTCATCCATGGCTGATGCCTAAGTTTTGGCAGTTTCCAACTGTTTCCATGGGTCTTGGACCAATGATGGCAACCTATCAGGCAAGATTTATGAAATATCTTATTAATAGAAAATTAATAAAAGATGAGAATAGAAAAGTTTGGTCTTTCTTAGGAGATGGTGAAATAGATGAGCCAGAAGCTCTAGGATCTATTGGTTTAGCAGCAAGAGAAAAGTTAGATAACTTGATTTATGTTGTGAACTGCAACCTACAAAGATTAGATGGTCCAGTAAGAGGCAATGGTAAAATTATTCAAGAATTAGAAGGAATTTTTAGAGGAGCTGGATGGAATGTAATAAAAGTCATTTGGGGATCATATTGGGATCCTTTACTCGCAAATGATAAATCAGGTTTACTTGTAAAAAGAATGAACGAAGCAGTTGATGGAGAATACCAAGCCTTTAAAGCAAAAGGCGGTTTATATGTTAGAGATAACTTCTTTGGGAAATACCCTGAACTTAAAAATCTAGTTGCAAGTTATACGGATAGCGATATTTGGAAATTAAATAGAGGCGGTCACGACCCGCATAAAGTTTATGCTGCTTATCATAAAGCTATTAATACAAAAGACAGACCAACAGTCATATTAGCTAAAACAATTAAAGGATACGGTATGGGAAAATCTGGTGAAAGTATAAATACAACCCATCAGCAAAAAAAATTAGGTGTAGATGATTTGCTATATTATAGAGATAGATTTGATGTTCCATTAACAGATGAACAAGTCAAAAATATAGAATACTTTAGACCTGATGAAAATTCAGAGGAAATAAAATACTTAAAAAAAAGAAGATTGGCTTTAGGAGGATATATTCCTGAGAGATCGTCTTTTTCGAAACCAATCAAAACACCAAGTAATGATATTTTTGACTTTATGAAAAAATCAACCGGTGAAAAAGAAATGTCAACTACTATGGCACTTGTTAGGATGTTGACGAATTTGCTAAGAGATAAAAATGTTGCTCCAAGACTTGTTCCAATAATCCCTGATGAAGCAAGAACATTTGGTATGGAAGGTTTTTTCCAAAAAATAGGTATATATGCGCATGAAGGTCAAAAATATGAGCCAGAGGACTCAGCTCAATTAAGCTCTTACAAGGAAGAGAAAAGTGGTCAAGTTTTAGAGGAAGGAATAAATGAGGCTGGATCCATGGCATCATGGATAGCTGCAGGAACATCGTATTCAAATCATGATATAGAAATGATACCAATTTATCTTTTTTATTCTATGTTTGGTTTTCAAAGAACTGGCGATTTTGCTTGGGCGGCTGGAGATAGTCAAACAAGAGGATTTCTAATTGGAGCTACAGCTGGAAGAACAACTTTGGCTGGAGAAGGTCTTCAACACCAAGATGGTCACAGTCATTTATTAGCATCAACAATTCCAAATTGTGTTTCTTATGATCCAACCTTTCATTATGAATTAGCTACAATTTTTAAAGAAGGTTTAAGAAGAATGCATGAAAAACATGAAAATATTTTTTACTACATTACAACAATGAATGAAAATTATTCTCATCCAGAGATGCCCAAAGATTGTGAAGAAGGCATATTAAAAGGGATGTATAAAATAAAAGATTTCAGCAAGAATAAAAAAAATAAGATTCAATTATTGGGTTCAGGAACAATTTTAAGAGAGATGATTGAAGCAGCAGAAATTTTACAAAATGAATATCAAGTTGATAGTGAAGTATGGAGTGTTACCAGTTTTAATGAATTAAGAAGAGATGGACTTGAAACAGAAAGGTATAATTTGCTTAATCCAGGAGGAGAGAAAAAAATCTCTTACGTTGAAAAATGCCTTGGAAAAACCGAAGGTCCTATTTTAGCAGCTTCAGATTACATGAGAATGAATTCTGACCAAATTAGACCTTACATAAATAAAAGTTTTTATTCATTGGGTACAGATGGATTTGGTAGAAGTGATACAAGAAAAAATCTAAGAAAATTTTTTGAAGTCGATAAAGAGCATATAGTTGCATATGGCTTAAGTATTTTATCTAATGAACAATTAATTGCTTCTAAACATGCGGTAGATGCAATTAAAAAATATAAAATTGATAAAGATAAGCCTATGCCCACAAAATTATAATGAGCGAGAAAGAAGTATTAGTTCCTAACATTGGTGATTTTAAAGATGTTGAAGTAATTGAGGTATTAATAGAGGCAGGATCAAATATTAAAAAAGATGATCCGATAATTACAATAGAAAGCGATAAATCAAGTGTTGAGATCCCAAGCCCATACTCAGGTAGTGTTAAAAAAGTTAATTTAAAAGTTGGTGATAAGGTTTCAGAGGGTTCATCAATACTAATAATTGGTTCAGAAGAAGAAAAACCAGATGAGCAAATTGAAGAAGAGGTCAAAGAGATTAAAGAAGAAACTATTATACAAAAACCACCCGAAAAAGTAATTTCAAAACCAAAAGAAATATTAAAAAATAATAGAGTTAGTGTATTCAAATCAAGCAAAGCACTTGCTAGTCCAAAAACTAGAAAATTTGCAAGAGAACTTGGTGTTGATATTAATAATATTACTGGATCACAAAGATCAGGAAGAATTATAGAGGAGGATATAAAAAAATTCGTATCTTCTAATTTTAATAAACCTCAAGAAGAAAAGAAGGCTCCATCTATAAAGCCCTCAGAATATGATCACGCTGATTTTGGAGATGTAGAAATTCAAGATATACCAAGAATTAAAAGAATTGCTGCTCCACATTTATCAAATTCTTGGCAAACATGGAAGCTTTGAAAGTTTTTCCAAGATTTAATAGTTCTATTGACAATATTGAAAATGGAAAAATAACATTAAAAAAATACTTCCATGTAGGAATTGCAGTTGATACTCCCAATGGTTTAATGGTGCCAAAAATAAGAAATGCTAATCAAAAGAATATAGATCAAATAAGCAAGGATCTAAAAAAAGTTAGTGATGATTGCCGAAATTTGAAGATAGATAAAAAAGAGTTTTATGGAGGATCCATAACTATAACAAGCCTAGGTGGCATTGGAGGAACTTATTTTACTCCTATAATAAATTATCCTGAGGTTGCTATTTTAGGAATTGGAAGGACTTATATTAAACCTGTTTATATTGATGGACAATTTAAACCTAGAACAATGTTGCCTTTATCTCTCTCTTACGATCATAGAATTATTGACGGTGCTGAGGGTTCAAGATTTAATAATGAATTAAAAAATAACCTTGGTAAAAACTTTGCCTACAAATTAGCTAAGCAATGATTAAAAATTTTAAACTTTTAAATAATAAAACTGTATTTTACTTTAATGACAATAAGTTTGAAACATTTCCTAATATTTGGTTAAGAGATCATATTAAAAATAAAGAAAACTGGGATTTTAAAACCAATCAAAGAATAACTTATACCGCAAATTTAGACATTAATATCAAAGTTAAAAAAGCAAAATTATTAAAAAAAGGGAAATTCATTGAAATATTATGGTCTGATGAAAATAAACCAACCAAATATTCATATGAATTTTTAAAAAAAAATTCTTTAAAAAAAGAAGAAACTAAAAGTGATACTCAATTTTGGAAAGATAAAGACATAAAAAATCAAATTTTCATTAACTATAAGCAATTACAAACTAAAGTTGGATTTAAAAATTTATTAAAAAAAATCCACATATATGGTTTTGCAGTCGTAAGAAATTGTTCAAAGAATTTAAACTCTGTTGAATATATAGCTAAAAAAATAGGTTATGTCAGAAATTCAATTTTTGGAGGATTGTGGACTTTTGAATCAAATAATAAAAAAGCAGACAGTGCATATTCAAACCAAGAACTGAGACCACATACAGACTCTACATATAGTAATGATGCTCCAGGTTTACAATTACTGCTTTGTTGTAAGTATGATGCTAAAGGTGGAGATTCTATAATGGTAGATGGATTTAAATTGGCAAATGAAATCAAACAAAAATATAAAAAACATTTTAAAACTTTAACAAATACAAAAGTTAAAGGTTCTTATATTGGTGATGGTGTTCGCCTTGAAGCAAAAAGACCAATAATAAAATTAAATGAAAAAAATAATTTTGATCAAATTAGTTTTAACAATTACGATAGAGCACCTTTTAGAGAAACTAATCAGAAAACAATTAATTTTTATAAAGCAATTAAAGTATTTGATACGATGGCAAACCAAAAGCAATATCAGTGGAGGCATATTTTAAAACCTGGTGAATTACTAATTTTTAATAATTGGAGAGTAATGCATGGTAGAGGTGCATTTTCAGGTATAAGAAAAATGGCTGGTTGCTATATCAATAAAGAAGATTTTGATAGCTGTTGTAGAATGAATAATATTATCTAAATTTAATTAAATTAATGTCCAAAACTACATCGCTTATATGCGCTTTGATAACAACATTTATTTGGGGCACTGCTTTCATTGCTCAAGACACAGGCATGGACAATATTGGTCCATTAACATTCAATGCATCTAGATTTTTTGTTGGTTTTCTTACAGTCCTACCCATTGCTTTAATTTTAGAAAGAAAAAAAATTAATTATGAAATCAATTCTAATAAAAAATTATTTTTAAAATATTTATTTTTAATGGGTATATCATTATTTTTAGGCACTTACTTGCAGCAAGCCGCATTACAATACACGAATATAGCTAATGCAGCTTTTTTCACAGTTTTTTATGTTCCATTAGTTCCAATTTTATTATTTTTTATTTATTCTATTAAAGTCCATTGGAGTCTTTGGCCTTCAATAGGTTTATGTATAATAGGTGTTTACCTATTAAGTGATTTTTCAAACTCAGAAATTATGATAGGTGATGCTTTAGTTATTCTATGCTCACTATTTTGGGCTTTACATATAATTTTCGCTGGAAAATTTATGGAGAAATTTAATATACCAATTTTTTATGCAGCATTACAAGCAGCTCTTGTTTTTGGTTTATCTCTTATATTTGCTTTTATTTTAGAGGAAGTAGTTATTACAAAAATTTTAACTGAGTATAGTTCAATATTATATGCAGGCGTTTTATCTGGAGGAATTGCTTTTACTTTACAAATGTTTGCACAAAAAAATATTGAAGAAGCTCCAGCAGCAATAATTTACTCTCTTGAAGGTGTCTTTGCAACAATTGCTGGATGGATTATTTTAAGTCAAGTTCTTAACATAAATAATATTATAGGATGTGTATTAATTCTTATTGCTGTAATATTTTCTCAAATTGCTCCAACGTCCAAAAAATCATAAGTAAATAATTGAAAAAAGAATAATACTTAAAACTATTCTATAAATAACAAAAAAACTCAAACTAAACATTTTAACATAAATAAGAAAATATTTAATTGTAAAATAAGAAAATAAAAATGAAGCTGAAGTAGAAAAAATAAATATAGCATCAAAATTTATTTGATCATCAATAACATCTTTAAATCCCAAAACACTTGCACCTGCTAAAGCTGGAATAGACAAATAAAAAGCTATCTTTGATGATTCAACTCTGTCAAATTTTAAAAATCTTGAAGCTGTAATTACTATACCTGATCTACTGACTCCTGGAATAATAGCTAAAATCTGAAATAACCCTATTATAATAATACTTTTAATATTTAATTCTGAAGAAATTTTATTTTTCAATTCAAACTTATCTGAAAAGTATAATAAAATTCCAAAAATCAAAGTTGTCCAAGCGACAACTTTTAAGTTTCTAAATTGATCAATTAAATTTGTGGAGTAAAAAATATAACCAACAATAACTAATGGTATAGACCCAAGAATTATTAGTAGAAATATATTTTTATTATTAATGATATTTATTAACTCTTTTCTAAAAAATAAAATAATTGCTAACAAAGAACCTAAATGCAGACTAATATCTAATTGTAGGTTGCTAACATTGAAGTCACTCAATCTTGATATAATTAAAAGATGTGCAGACGAGCTAACTGGAATAAACTCAGATATTCCTTGAATAATTGATAAAATTAGCGTCTCTACATATTTTGAAATCATTAGATCCAATACTTCATAATGAAATTGTAACCAAATTAAAGCAATTACATATTTGCATATCATCTATGCATAATAAGAAAAAACCGCTGATTTACTTAAGTTTTGTGAAATATTAGTCAATATTTATGACCTTGTAATTGTTTATTATTAAATTTTTATCGTATATACAGCGTCCACCATGTCAGAAAAAATGCTTAAGTTTGTTGATATAGGTCAACAAAATCCACCTAAAAGAGATATATCCGAGCGAAAAGAGGATTTTGATGAAATATATCAAGAATTTCTAAAAGATAGAGCTGTTCAGCAGTCAAGCAGATGTTCCCAATGTGGAGTACCATTTTGCCAAGTTCATTGTCCATTAAGTAACAATATACCAGATTGGCTTAAACTAACTGCTGAGGGAAGATATGAGGAAGCTTATCAATTATCACAAAGCACAAACAACATGCCAGAAGTTTGTGGAAGAATTTGCCCCCAGGATAGGCTGTGTGAAGGAAATTGTGTAATAGAGCAATCGGGTCATGGAACAGTAACTATTGGATCAATAGAAAAATATATCACAGAGAAAGCTTGGGAAAATGGTTGGGTTAAACCAATAGAAATAAATAGTGAAAAAAATGAGAGTGTAGGAATTATAGGTTCTGGTCCTGCTGGACTTGCTTGTGGAGAACAACTCAGAAAAAAAGGATACAAGGTAACTATATATGATCGTTATGACAGAGCTGGAGGGCTACTAATATATGGTATCCCAGGATTTAAATTAGAAAAGCATGTTGTTCAAAGAAGAATAAAACTTTTGGAAGAAAGCGGAATAAAATTTGTCTTAAACTTTGAAGTTGGAAAAGATTCCAGCTTAACGGAGTTAAGAGAAAAACATGATGCAATTTTAATAGCCACAGGAGTTTATAAAGCTAGAGAAGTTAATCTACCTGGTAACGATTTGAGTAATATTTTCCCTGCCATGGAATTTTTGACAGCATCAAATAAAAAAGGACTAGGTGATAAAGTTGAGTTGTTTGATAACGGAACTTTAAATGCTGAAGGCAAAGATGTTGTAGTAATTGGAGGTGGCGATACAGCAATGGACTGCTTAAGGACTTCGGTAAGACAGAATGCTAAATCTGTAAAATGTTTATATAGAAGAGATAGAGAAAATATGCCAGGATCAGCAAGAGAAGTTGGCAATGCAGAAGAAGAAGGTGTTGAATTCATATGGTTAACAAGCCCTAAAGAGTTTAAGGGAACAAATAAAATTGAAAGTGTAGTTGTTAATAAAATGATATTGGGTGAGCCAGATGATAGCGGTAGAAGAAAACCAGTTGTTGAAGAAAATTCAGATTTTGAAATTAAAGCTGATCTTGTAATCAAAGCACTTGGATTTGATCCAGAAGATCTTCCAAAATTATTTAATGAAGAAAAATTACAAGTATCAAGATGGGGAACAATAAAAGCGGATTTTGATACAATGGAAACTAGTATAGAGGGAGTTTTTGCAGCTGTAGGCTTAGTAGCATCTACCGAAGGTCTAAAATCAAGAAAAGTCGTAGAATATGGAATCGATGCCTTAAAAGCTGTTTGGCATAGGGGTGCAATCGATGCAGACGGAAAAACTGGAGATGGTGCTGGAATCCATATTGAAATTCCTAAAGATTTCTTTGAGGAAAAAATTGAAGTCACTGGTCATAAACATGATAATTCTGAACTATGTGTGGGTATGATTTTCTTACCAAGAAATGATTATAGCGCTCAAGAGCAATGTAGAACTATTGTTGAAAGTGAACTAACAAAGAGAAATTTTAGTATCTATGGTTGGAGACAAGTTCCTGTTGATCCCTCTGTCTTAGGAGAAAAAGCTGAACAAACAAGACCTGAAATTACTCAAGTATTGTTCACATACAATGACAAAAAAGTTGTCAATAAATCTCTGGAACAAAAATTGTATGAAACTAGAAGAGTAATTGAAAAAGAAGCTCTCAATAATCAATTAAATAATTTTTATATATGTTCATTTAGTTCTAAATCTATCATTTACAAAGGAATGTTTTTAGCAGAAGCTTTGTCAGATTTTTATACTGACTTGAAAGATGAAAGATTTATATCTAGGTATGCAATATTTCACCAAAGATTTTCAACTAATACTGCGCCAAGTTGGGACTTAGCTCAACCATTTAGATCTATAGCGCATAATGGTGAAATAAATACTCTTAAAGGAAATGTTAATTGGATGAAGGTTCACGAAGAAGAGATGTTTAGTCCAGTTTTCGAAGATATAGAGAATCTTAAGCCTGTAATACCAGCTGGCAATTCTGACTCTGCATCATTAGATAATGTTTTTGAGTTATTAAATATTTCTGGACAGCCTGCTCCTCTAGCAAAATTAATGTTAATACCAGACGCTTGGTCAAAAAAAAATAAGGTATTAAAAAAAGATCATCAACAACTATTCAATTTTTTAAATAGTACCATGGAGCCTTGGGATGGGCCAGCTGCTATAGCTGCAACAGATAATGAATGGGTAATTGTTGCAACTGACAGAAATGGATTAAGACCACTTAGATATACAGTGACAAGAGACAAACTTCTTTTTGCAGGAAGTGAAACAGGAATGATAGATTTAAATGAGAAAAAAATTGTATCTAAAGGA
>LUMT01000334.1_pt1 | contig 13141 bp, 10 predicted proteins | sample 729741 | NCBI WGS metagenome assembly LUMT01 (sample SAMN03860299, study PRJNA289734) | marine metagenome | biome: seawater column; feature: ocean; material: water; isolation source: Red Sea water column Station 192 - depth 50m | place: Saudi Arabia: Red Sea | collected 2011-10-15 | depth 50 m
ACCTTGGATATTCTATAAATAAACTTAAAAGTGTAAGTTCTTTGATATCAAATTCTTGATTCGTGTTCGATGAAGTTATTTTTTCTTTGTTGTTTGATATTTGGTTCTCCTTTGGTATCACATTTCCTGTTATTTCCTGTATCTCTTCTCTAAGTATATCTGTATACATGATGTTGGGCATTTGATTGAGGACTTTCTTTGCCTCTAATGCGAAAGAGGTTTTTCCTTCTACAGTCTTAGTGTCTTTATTAGATTTGAGATACTCAATTATGTATTGCGACAACGGGATAGAATTATCTATTAAATTATCAAAATTTTCTCTATCAGTTTTAACATACGAATCTGGATCACATCCCTCGGGTAGAAAAACTAAAGATAGTTGTATTTCATCTTTTAACTCAGTTAGACAATTTGTTATGGCCTTCCATGCTGCAGATTTACCTGCAGTGTCACCATCAAAACAAAATATAATCTTATTTGTATACCTCTTTATTTTATTGAAGTGGTGCTTGGTAAATGCTGTTCCCAATGTGGCGACGCAGTTCCTTAATCCAGATTTATATAACCCAATGACATCAGTATATCCCTCAACAATGATGACTGATTTTTCTTTGCTTATATCTTTTTTACATTCATACAGACCATATAGCTCAAAACTTTTGTGAAATAGCTTAGTTTCTGGAGAGTTTAAATATTTAGCTCCATCGTCTGAATTATAGATTCTTGCTCCAAAACCAATAATATTTCCAGTTGAGTTTCTTATGGGAAATATAATTCTATTTCTGAAACGGTCATATGTTTTGTTATTAGATTTAATTATTAGTCCGGCCTCGACTGCATTATTCGTAATTTTTTCTTTTAAAAATAATTTAGTTAGATCATCCCATTTATCATTAGATAGTCCTAAGTGAAAAACATCTATCATATCCTGATCGATACCTCTGCTCTCAAGGTAGGTCTTTGCTTTTGGGTTATTTTTCAGAGAACGACTATAAAAGTCAGCGGCAAGTTTATTTGATATAAAAAGGTTGTAGTGAGCATCATTTTTTTTTGTCTTTTCTGGAAGCTCAAGTCCTGCTGCTTGTGCTAATTTTGTTAGAGCTTCAATGAAAGTAAGATTATCATGCTCCTGCAGAAATTTTATAGCGTCACCGTGAGCACCACAACCAAAGCAATGATAAAATTGTTTTGACGAGGAGACATTGAATGAAGGTGTTTTTTCGTTGTGAAATGGACACAGACCCTTAAAGTTTGCTCCATTCTTTGTAAGGTTAACTTTTTCTTTTATTACATCAACTATGTCGGTTGAAGACAGAACCTGATCAATGAATGCCCTATCAAAATTTGCCATTATGCGACTTTATTAATCACATTCTTCTTGATATCTTCCATTGATGCATTTATTGGCTTAATTAATTTAATATTACTAATTTCATTTTTAAAATTCTTTAATATTTCCTTAGCCTTGATACTTTTTGTTTCTTTTACGTAATCTTTGATAATCTTTTTAAAGTAACTGATTGCTGTCTTGTCAGCTCTTGAGAGCTCTACAAGTTCTACAGAGCTTTTGTTGAGGTTCTTATCTAACCTATGTGATTTATCATAAACAAAGGCAACTCCACCTGTCATGCCAGCTCCAAAATTGTTTCCAACCTCTCCTAAAATAGTTACAGAGCCTCCAGTCATGTATTCACAACAATGGTCGCCTGCTCCTTCAATGGTAGCGATGGCACCTGAGTTTCTGACAGCAAATCTCTCACCCGCTTTACCTTCAGCGTAAAGTATGCCACCTGTAGCACCATATAGACATGTATTTCCAATGATACTATTTTTATCAGCAATATTTTTGAAAGGCGACGAAGCGTTGATAATTATTTTACCGCCAGACATTCCCTTACCGACATAATCGTTTGCATCCCCAGTAAGATGGATTTCAACACCACCTGCATTCCATACTCCCAGACTTTGACCAGCAGTTCCATTTAAATTTAACCTTATGGGTGTATTGGAGAAACCATGATTTCCGTATCTTTTAGCTATCTCTCCTGAGAGACTAGCACCTATAGAACGATCAAGATTCTTTATGTCATATTCTAGAGTGATACTTTTACGATTCATAATTGCATTTTTAGAATCTTTAAGAATTTTTCTAGCTAATACGCCCTTATCATATGGCTTGTTTGATTTAGTTGTACAATACTTGTCAGATTTTTTATTTGCAATTGTTAGCATCTTTTTTAGACTTAAAGCCTTGTGTTTTTCTGTGATGCCTTTACTAATTGATAATAGATGTGTCTGACCGGTTAGTTCATCAATTGTCTTAATACCCAGTGATGCCATTATCTCTCTGACTTCTTGTGCAATGAATTTGAAGTAATTTACAACTCTTTCAGGACTGCCCGAGAAGTGTTTCATTCGTAGTATTTTATTTTGTGTGGCGACGCCTGTTGCACAATTATTTAAGTGACATATTCTTAAATACTTACAGCCTAAAGCTACCATTACTGATGTTCCAAACCCATAACTCTCTGCTCCAAAGATCGCGGCTTTTATAACATCTAATCCTGTTTTAAGCCCACCGTCTGTTTGTATTCTTACTTTGTGTCTAAGATTATTCAGCATTAACGTTTGCTGAGTTTCGGCAATACCCATCTCCCATGGTGAACCAGCATACTTAACTGAGGTTAGTGGACTAGCTCCTGTCCCGCCGTCATAACCTGAAATAGTAATCAGATCTGCGTAAGCTTTCGTTACCCCAGCAGCAATCGTTCCAACCCCTTTTTGTGATACAAGTTTTACGGAGATAAGAGCTCGACTATTGACTTGTTTTAAATCGTAAATAAGCTGAGCTAAATCCTCAATACTATATATATCATGGTGCGGAGGTGGCGATATTAGAGTAACTCCAGGGACTGAGTATCTAAGTTTGGCAATATACTGATCAACTTTATCTCCAGGCAGCTGACCTCCTTCCCCAGGTTTTGCGCCTTGAGCTATTTTAATCTGTATTACATCGGCATTCACAAGATAATGTGGTGTCACACCAAATCTCCCCGAGGCAACTTGTTTAATCTTTGATGTTTTAGGCGAATTATATCTCTTGATATCTTCCCCACCTTCACCAGAATTAGATCTTCCCCCGATTGCATTCATCGCAATTGCAAGAGCTTCATGCGCTTCTGGAGACAGAGCGCCCAGAGACATCCCAGCTGTATCAAATCTCTTGAGTATACTTTTAGATGACTCAACCTGAGATAGAGGTATCGCCTTTTTCTTTTTAAGATTAAATAAATCTCTTAGAAAACTAGGATCTCTTGAATTTACTAGCTTAGAGAACTTTTTATAATCCTCATAGTCGCCAGTAGTTACACATTCTTGTAATGCTTTTACGACATCAGGATTGTAATCATGATATTCGCCATCCGCGGTGAACTTGAGTAGGCCGCCCTTACCGATGCCGTCAGATACTTTCATTGAATATTCTTTATTAATTCTTAAATCACTCTCAATATCATCAAAGCCCGCACCTTCAATTCTAGAAACATTATTTCTAAAACATAAATCAATCACATTGGAATTTAACCCAATTATTTCAAATAGCTGAGCACCCCTGTAACTAGATATACATGAAATACCCATCTTAGACATTATTTTTAATAACCCTTTATTAATTCCCTTGATGAAATTATTAACGTGCTGAGCATATATTTTCTCATCTTGATTGTTACGCATAATCATATTGTTAATTATCTCTAGAGCCAGATAAGGATAAATTGCTGATGCCCCATATCCTAGTAACACAGCAAAATGATGTGAGTTCCAGGTAGAGGCTGTTTCAACTATGATATTGCAGTCACACCTTAATCCTTCAGAAATTAGTCTATGATGTACTGCTCCTACAGCCATAACAGCAGGAATTGTCATTTGATTGTCATTTAAACCGATATCAGACAGTACTATAAGGACAGCTCCCTTCTTAACTGTTCTAACTGCTCTATCACAAATTGTATTAATAGCCTCCTCTAAATCTATATTTGAATCATAGTGGAGACTCAATTTATCACTTTGGAAACCTTTCTCTTTTGAATTAGTGAGTCTATCAAAGACTTGTTTGGATAAAACAGGAGAGTTAAGTACTAATCTTCCTGCATGAAGTGAAGATTCTTCAAAAAGGTTTCTCTCAACTCCCAAACAAGTTTCTAATGACATCACGCTGGTTTCTCTAAGCGAGTCAATAGGAGGGTTAGTTACCTGGGCAAACTGTTGTCTAAAATAATCATATAAAGATCTTGATTGTTTTGATAGAACAGGCATTGGCGTATCATCACCCATAGAACCTGTCGCTTCTAGCGCAAGATTTGCAAGAGGTAGTATCACATCTTTTTCTTCTTCAAGCGTAACGCCATAAAACTTTTTATACGTGGTTAAATCTGAAGAGTTAAACGAGAGGGGTAGCTCCTCACTTTCATCATAATTCGTAAGATTTATAGAGTTCTTATTTAGCCATTCATCATACGGATGTCTATCTTTTAGGATTTTGTTAATGTCATCAGATAGCAGTACTTCACCATTGAGAGTATCAACAGCCAGCATATCTCCTGGGGCTAGCCTTCCTTTTTCTATGATTTCAGAATCATCGTAATCATAAACACCAACTTCGGATGCGAGTGTAATATGTCTATCTTTTGAAATAACATATCTTGCTGGTCTCAAACCATTTCTATCAAGAGCACAAGCAGCGTATCTTCCATCGGTTAAAACGATACCCGCTGGTCCGTCCCACGGTTCCATATGCATCGAATGATATTCAAAACATGCTTTAAGTTTAGTATCAATTTGATTATTATTTTGCCAAGCAGGAGGAATAAGTGTTCTCATTGCTCTGAAGATTCCCATATCACCAGCTAATAGATATTCCAACATATTGTCTAATGAGTAAGAATCGGAGTCCTCCATTGATACAACTGGATGTAGCTTTTTCAGTTCAGGCAAGTCTGATATATCCAGTTTGCTCCTCCTGGCCATATACCAGTGCCTATTTCCTTGAATAGTATTAATTTCTCCATTATGTGCTAGGTGTCTAAATGGCTGAGCAAGTTTCCACTGTGGGAGTGTGTTAGTAGAGAATCTTTGATGAAAGACACATAAAGATGTTTTCATTTCTCTGTGAGTTAGATCTGGATAAAACTTTTGTATATTTTCAGAGACAATTAATCCTTTATATGAAATTACTTTCGAGGACATACTGCATATGTATAAATCAGGCTCATTAAGTATTTTTTCTATATGAAGTCTGGCAACATATAATTTTTTTTCAAATTCATTTTCATGAAGAGCATCACTGCCTGTTATTATTATCTGTTGTATGTCTGGGAGACTAGCGAGCGCATCTTTGCCACAAACACTTTTATCTATCGGTACATGTCTCCATCCCAGTACATTTAGTCCTGATTTCTTAATTTGAAAAAAGAATGTTTCTTTAATTTTTTTATGCTTTGATTTGTTCTTAGGTAGGAACACTGTACCGAAAGCATAATTGTTGCTTAGTTTGATGCCTAATTCTTGTGCACAGTGATTAAAAAAATCATCAGGTTTTTTGATCAGTAGGCCACATCCATCGCTGGATTTGCCATCATCAGACACTGCCCCTCTGTGTTTTAATCTGTTTAACGCTTCGATACTTGTATTTATGACCCAGCTAGATGGCTTATCATCCATATTAGCTATTAGACCAAAACCACAATTATCCCTCTCGAAAGTAGGTGAATACAATGAATTTTTTGATTTATGTCCGTTCTTCATAGTATTAACATTTTATCACAAATATTAATTAATGAATTATCTGATGAAGTTTTTAGATATCTCTTTTAGGTATTTATTGTCTAACTTGTCGTTTATAAAAGCATTTCCAATTTTATCCAATAAAATAAATCTATTTTTACCAGATATTTTTTTCTTGTCATGCCCAATGTGTTTCATTATAGATGCTGATGTTATCTTTTTTGGGATCATAGTTGGCATTTGCATATTTAGAAGCATATCTTCAATGTTGCAATATTCATCATGAGTTAAATATCCTTGATCAGCAGAAATAGCTGATGCAATGTTCATTCCCACACTGATAGCTTCACCATGGAGGATCCCTTTATAATTCTTGGAGGCTTCAATAGCATGTCCAAAAGTATGACCAAAGTTTAGTATCGCTCTTATTCCACTCTCAAGCTCATCTTCCTTCACAACTTGAGCTTTGATAGATGCACATGTAAAAATAGTTCTTAAAAGGCAATCAGTATTCTGTTGAATAATTTTAGAATAATTATTATCTATGAATTTAAAAAAACTCTTATTTTTTATCAAGCCATATTTTATTACTTCTGCCATTCCAGCCATAAACTCTCTTTTTGGGAGAGTTTTCAGGATTGCACTATCCATTAAAATTACACTTGGGTGCTTGAATGATCCAATCATATTTTTGCCAAGAGGATGATTTATGCCACACTTACCACCAATAGACGAGTCAACTTGAGCAAGTAAAGTAGTTGGAATATGGATTAATTGAACACCTCTCATAAATGTATCTGCAGCAAACGCGACCATGTCTCCAATTACACCTCCACCAAGCGCAACTATTGTAAGCGATCTATCATATTTATTCTTTATCAGATAGTCGTGTATTTGTTGTAATGTTTTTATATTTTTGTATTTTTCGCCATCCCGTAATATCAAACTATCCACATTGTAATCTTTGAACATACGTTTAGTCTGTTTGAGGTATAACTTTGCAATGGTTGAGTTTGTTATTATTACAACATCATTCTTCTTAACATAATTCTCAGGATTTATTGTTTTAAATATATTCGATCCAACTAGGATAGGAATTTTGATATTATTTAGTTGAAGGTTAATTTTTCTCACTGTAACTCTCTATTCTTTTGATAATAGTGGATAATACATCTTCTTTATCTAAATTTGAAACATCAACTTCGATATTAGAAATACCTGAATAGACGGAACCCCTCTCTTTATCTAGTTGTACAAGGGTATCTTTTGTGACGTTATTCAATAAAGGTCTATGTGTTCGGTTTTTTACTCTCTCAAATTGAGTTTCTATTGATATCTTTAAGTATATAACAAGACCTTTTCTTAAAATATTTAGATTTTGATCTCTTAAAACACAACCACCACCGGTCGAAATAACAAAGTTACTTTCTTCTGAGTATTGCTTTAGGGTAATTGACTCTAAGTCTCTAAAATATTTCTCATTGTGTTTTTGAAAAATATCGCTAATAGACATCTTCTCTTGATCTTCAATCAGCTTATCTAGATCAAAACAAGGTAAACCTAATTTCTTCGCCAATAGTCGTCCCATTGTAGATTTCCCAGAACCCATAGGACCGATTAAATAGATCTGATTTATCATTTAACACTTAACTCTCTAACTTGGTCAACTAAATATGAGACTTTATCAGGATGTATGTCAGGTGTGATCCCTGTTCCCAAATTAAAAACATGTCCTGTTTCGAAAGGAAAGGTTTCTAGTGTCTTTACGACTCCTTTTTTTATTGTATCCTTGTCTTCTTTGAGAATATCTGTGTTGAGATTTCCTTGAATAGCAAATTTTTCATCAAAAAATTTATACATATCACCTAGATTATTTTCTGAACTTATACCGATGCAATCAATGTCTAAATTTTTAAGCTTATCAAAGTTTGATTTTGATCTACTGTAATAAATAACAGGGACCCCCTCTGTATAAGTTGATGAAATGATTTTTTGTATGTAGTTCAAGGAAAACTTCTCATAGTTATCTCCTGATAGTAATCCACCCCAGGTATCAAATATCATTATAGCATCAACTCCATTTTTAATTTGCTCTCTAACATAGTTTACGCTCCCTTTAGTAATCATATCTAAAATCCTAGACAGAAGACCCGGATTCTCTTTCAGCATGCCATTTACAAATGAGAATTGTTTTGTTGAGTTACCCTCGATCAGGTAAGTTGCGACTGTCCATGGACTGCCTATGAATCCAATGAGAGGAAGCGAATCATTAAGTTCACCTTTTATATTTTTAATTGTTTCATTCACATATTCTAGACTTGATACATCTAGTTCTGAAGGTAACTTCTCAAGATCTGATTCTGTTCTCAATGGCTCGTCAAAGATAGGCCCAATCTTATCTTCAAATCTTAAATTCATATCAAACATATCAGCAACTACCAAGATGTCTGAGAATAATATTGCAGAATCCAGAGAGTATCTCCTAAGTGGTTGCATCGTAACCTCACAGGCTAATTCTGGATTTCTTATTAGCTTCATGAATCCACCTGCTTGATTTTTTGTTTTAATGTACTCGGGTAGGTATCTACCAGCTTGACGCATTATCCAGATGGGAGTTCTATCAATTGTACGTTGATATATACTTTCAATAAGCAGATGCTTAGTTTGACTCATTTATTTTTGTCATTGATATAATCAATTATACCTTTTGCAGCATTTCTTCCCTCAAAAACTGCGGTAACAACTAAGTCTGATCCTCTAACCATGTCCCCACCAGAAAAAATTTTTGGATTATTTGTTTGATGAGCATATTTTGAAATATTATTGATTTTTACTCTTCCAATTTCGTCAGTAAAGATCTTATTTTCCTTAAACCATGATTGTGGATTTGGTCTGAATCCAAAAGCTAAGATTACACTGTCACATTTAATGATTTTTTCACTATTTGGAACAATAACTGGGATCTCTCTTCCTCTGATATCAGTTTTTTTTAATTTAGTCTTCATGAATTTCACTGCTGTGGCTTTTTGATCTCCAATGATTTCAACCGGCTGCATATTCCATAGAAACTCTATGCCTTCCTCCTTAGAATTTTTAACTTCTCTTTTAGACCCAGGCATATTAGATTCATTTCTTCTATAAGCACAGTAGACTTTTTTCGCTCCCTGTCTTAGTGCTGTCCTATTGCAGTCCATAGCTGTATCACCACCGCCAAGAACAATAACTGTTTTATCTTTAAGATTAATGTACTCATTATCTTTTTTTTGCATGAGGTTTCTAATATTAGAATTTAGATATGGCAGCGAGTCATAGACACAGTCCAAGTTTTCTCCAGGAAATCCACCTTTCATGTATGTATATGTACCCATTCCAAGAAACACTGCGTCGAACATATTTAAGAATTTATCAAAGCTTATATCTGTACCAATATTTGTATTAAGAACAAACTTTACACCCATGTCCTCTAAAATTTTTCTTCTTTGTTTAACAATTTCTTTCTCAAGTTTGAAAGGTGGGATACCGAAAGTCAGTAGACCGCCTATCTCTTCATACTTATCATATATAATAGGATTAAATCCGTTTCTTACTAGCACATCCGCACATGCTAAACCGGCGGGTCCTGCACCTATAATCCCAATTTTGTAGTTATTTTTTTTAATATTTGACAGGTCAGGTTTCCAACCTTGACTGATCGCCTCGTCTGTAATGTATTTTTCAATACTCCCTATGGTAATTGCACCAAAACCATCATTGAGTGTACAAGCACCCTCACATAGTCTGTCTTGTGGACAAATTCTTCCGCATATTTCAGGCAAAGAATTTGTTTGGTGTGATAAGTCTGCAGCCTCGAATAATTTATTTTCTGATATTAATTTCAGCCACTGAGGTATGTAATTATGAACAGGACATTTCCATTCACAGTATGGGTTTCCACATTCTATGCATCTACCTGATTGTTCAGAGGCAATTTGACTTGTGTAATGCCCATAAATTTCATTGTAATTTTTTTTTCTCTTTGCTGGAGAAATTACATCTGGGTCCATTCTTTTTAATTCTAGAAATTGAAGATTTTTGTCCATTACAGCATTATACAAGACTTATCTCTATTAAGCGATATGAACGAATATTAACTTAAATGTTTTTTTATTAACTGACTAACGAGCGATAAATCAATAGTGTCAGCATGGTTTTTTTTAATTTCTCCCATTGCCTTACCCATTTCTTTCATTGAGCTAATTCCTAGCTTATCAATAGTCGACTTTACAATTTCTTCAGTTTCATTTTCATTCATAACTTCAGGGAGGTAACTCTGAAGTAAGTCCATTTCTTTTTTTTCTTTTTCTGCTAATTCTGGTCTATTAGCAGATGTAAATTGATCGTAAGAATCTTTATTTCTTTTGATAAGAGATTTAATAACTGCAACTACTTCAGAATCAGATAATTCAGTTCGCTTATCCTTTTCCTCTTTGTTGATAAATGACAATGCGAATCTCAAAATTGAGGAATCTTCTTTTTTACCTTCTTTAAGAAAATTTATTTGATCTTGCTGGATACTATCTTTGATAGCGGATTTTGCCATCATTAATTAGAATTTTTTATAAGGGGGTTTTTTTCTGAGTGTATCCATACTGACTTTTCTTTTACATCTTTTAGTTGCAGCTGCAATTTTTCTTTTTCGCATGGCAGTTGGTTTCTCATAAAATTCTCTACGACGTGTTTCAGTTAAGATACCTGCTTTTTCACAGCCTCTTTTGAATCGTCTCAATGCAATTTCAAAAGGCTCATTCTCTCTTACTTGTACACTTGGCATATATATCCTTAATAATTAAATATTGCGATATATTACTCGATATTGTCTATAAAGCAAGTTTTAACTTATAATACACCGATGAATATTTTAGGAATAGAATCATCTTGTGATGACACAGGTTTGGCTATTGTTGATTCATCTGGGCAAATAATTGCTCACGTCACGAGCTCTCAACATCAAATACATGCTAAATATGGCGGCATAGTCCCTGAATTGGCCTCCAGAGATCATGTTAAAAAATTTATACCACTACTTGATTTCTTACTTAATAAAACAAATACAAAGATTAGCGATATTGGAATGATTGCATTTACCAATGGCCCCGGGCTTCTCGGCCCGCTTTTAGCAGGAGCGTCGCTTGCCAAGGCTTTGGGATGGTCCAGAAGTATTCCAACAATTGAGGTTAATCACTTAGAAGCTCATATATACTCTCCTATGATTACAGAGAAGAATCTCGCTCCGCCTTTCATTTCATTACTCGTGTCAGGTGGTCACACACTTTTATCAGTTGTAGATGAAGACTTTCAAATTAAAACTTTAGGCACTACGCTAGATGATTCTGCAGGAGAGTGCTTTGATAAAATTGCTAGAAAACTTGGTTTAGGATACCCAGGTGGACCAGAAATTGCCAGGCGTTCAGAAGATGCTATAGACAATAAATTTTCTTTTCCTAGGCCGATGATAAATAGTAATGACTATAATTTCAGTTTCAGTGGACTCAAAACGCACGTAATAAATAAACTACAAAAAATTGAACTAACCGATGAAAGTATCAATAATATTTCATTTGAGTTACAAGACTCTATTGTTGAAACATTGATAAGTAAATCTCTAAAAGCTTCACAAGATCATGGAATAAATAATATTGTGGTTACTGGTGGAGTCAGTGCTAATAAAAGACTAAGAGATAAATTCTCTCAAGTAAGCAACTACAATGTTTTTTTTCCAGATGTAAAGTTTAGTACTGATAATGGGGCAATGATTGCATATGCAGGTTTCCTTAAATCTCGCTCATCTGATATTGAAAAAAATTTCAAGATTAAGCCAAACCCTTCTTTAACTCTGTAAGAGCTCTTTTATATTATTTCTGTGATTAATAAGTATTATTAAAGTGTGTAATATTGATAACATTAAAAATTCGCTATTATCAATGATAAAAAGAGCAATAAATGGCAATAATATAAAACTTATAATTGCTGATAAACCTGAAATTCTCTTTAATGCGAAAACTAAAACCCACACTAACATCACGGTCAATCCTAGTTTTAAATTTATAGCTAAAAGGAAGCCAAAAGAGGTGGCAACACCTTTGCCTCCGCTGAATCGATTGAAAATGGAAAACATATGTCCTGCGAGAATAAAGAATGCTGCAAGATATAAGATTGTTGGTTCGAAGTCCACTAACATATATATGGGTATAAAACCTTTTAGAAAATCACCCGTGAACGTCAATACCCCAGCAAGAGGTCCAGCAACTCTATACATATTTGTCGCACCAGGATTTTTTGATCCTAATTCTCTTGGATCATTTGTAGATAATAAGTTATGAACGATCAATGCGAAAGGTAGTGAGCCGATTATATAAAAAATTAAAAAAATGAAATAAATATCAGAACCAGACCCCATTTATAAAGCATACACTAGTGTTTTGTATTATTCTAATTTGTAATGTTAATTCAGAATTTAAATAAAATAATATTTATTCATGGATGGTTGTTTGGCTCTTATATTTGGAAAAACATTCAAGGGTGTTTTCCAAATGTCTCCTTTAGTGAACTGGTGTCTCTCCCTGGATATTACAAATCAAGTACACCTGATCACAGTCGTAAAGTCATTGATTCTATCCTCGTGTCTTCAAAAAAGGATGATACGATAATAGTTTATTCATACACTGCTGCTAGAGTACTTTTGTCGAGTGAACTGAATAAGTGTGATGCTACTATTATACTTATTAATCCTTTTTTAAAACCAAAAAACAGCACAATAACTATGCTGAGAGATAATCTGGTCGAAGATTTTGATAGCACTATCAAGAAATTTATTTTTGAGTGCGTGAAAGGAAACAATCTCGCTAAGAAAAATTTTATGAAACTTAAAAATTTATTTTACACTAACTACATCCCCAAGAAAGATTCCTTGATTACAGAGCTTGATGAGATGACTAACTTTGATTTATCAAACTTCAAAGTTACTTTTAGAGAAAATCTTGTAATCTTATTGTCGGACAGTGATGAAGTTTGTGATACCGGGATTATGAATACACTCAAACATCATGAGATGAAGATAGTGACTTTGAAAAATTCACCACATTACCCTTTTTTTGACTTCAAAGAGATCTGTGAGACTATTGAACTATTAGAATAAAAATCATGAATCCATTTTCAAATAAAGCTAGTTCGTATGATAAGCATTCATTCATACAAAAGGAGGTAAATAACAGGTTACTTAGTAGGCTAGATTTAATTAAGCATGATAAGTTAAATGTTTTAGAAATCGGTTCAGGAACAGGGTATTTATCTCAGGATCTCCAACAAAAACACCCACATGTAA
>LUMT01000713.1_pt2 | contig 13138 bp, 15 predicted proteins | sample 729741 | NCBI WGS metagenome assembly LUMT01 (sample SAMN03860299, study PRJNA289734) | marine metagenome | biome: seawater column; feature: ocean; material: water; isolation source: Red Sea water column Station 192 - depth 50m | place: Saudi Arabia: Red Sea | collected 2011-10-15 | depth 50 m
TTCCGCCACCCATTCCTGCTGCAACAAAAACCATATCTGAACCCTCAAGCAAGGTTTTAATTCTTTCAAGATCATCAAGAGCTGCATCTCTTCCAACCTCAGGTTTTCCTCCTGCTCCAAGACCATTTGAAATACCGGTTCCTAAAGTAATTTTTAATTCTGCTAAATTGGTATCAAGCGCTTGCTCATCTGTATTAGCACAAATCATTTGCACGCCTTCGATACCGCTTTCAACCATATGGTTTACTGCGTTTCCTCCAGCTCCACCTACTCCAACTACTCTTATAAGAGCAGATGATTTAGTTTCATTTTCTACAACGGTCCAGTTCATAGTCCCTCCTTATTAAATTAGAAATTGTTTTGGATCCATCTAAAAGCTTTGTTAAAAATGTTCTTATCTTTCATGAACAGATAGTTCATATGATCTTCTTCTTGTGATTTCTGGCTATATAAGACCAAACCTACAGCAGTTGCATATATTGGATTCCTTAATATATCGCTCAATCCTATCAATCCTGATGGTGAACCAATACGAACAGGAGCATTAAAAACTTCCTCTGCTAATTGAGCTACTCCCTCCATTCTGGATGTTCCACCCGTGATTACAATCCCGGCGGGAATATTATTTTCTAAAGAAGATAAGTTAAGTTTTTGTTTTATTAAGCCAAAAATATCCAAATACCTTTGCTCTATTACACTGGCTAGGGCCATTCTTGAGAAAATTTTATTTTTTCTTCCTGCCATACCTGGAACCTCAATTGTTTCGTTCTCATGAATTATTGAGCTTGAGGCACATCCATACTTCTTCTTAAGTTCTTCTGCTTGCATACTTGGAGTTTGAAGTGCTCTAGCAATGTCTTTAGTAATATGATCGCCTGAAGTTGGAATATTAGCAGTATGACTTATTGCTCCATTTTGAAAAACTGCAACGTCTGAAGTTCCACCACCCATGTCAATTAAACACGTTCCTAACTCTTTTTCATCTTCTGATAGGACGGAGTAACTTGACGCTAGTTGCTCCAAAACAAATCCTTCAACAGTAATACCACAAGCTTTCATACAGGAGGATATGTTTTGAGCAGAGTTCCTGTTACAGGTGACTAGATGAACTTTGGTCTCCAGTCTGACGCCAGCCATTCCAAGAGGTTCTTTAATGCCATTTTGTTGATCAATAATATAGTCTCTTGGCAGAACATGAAGCAATTGAGAGTCATCTGGAATAGCATATGCTTGTGCGGCAGTGATGACTCTATCAACATCACTAACTTTGACTTTTTTATCTTTAATTCCTACAACACCTTCAGAATTTAAACCATTGATATGACCTCCACTTATACCTACAAAAGCTGAAGTAACTTGTTTACCGGACATCAATTCTGCATCATTTACCGCGGATTCTATTGCGGATACAGTTGATTCAATATCAACAATCACACCGTTTTTTAAACCTTGGGAAGTTTGGCTTCCTAAGCCGATAACTCGTAATTCGTGATCAACATATTCAGCGATTAGACACACGACTTTCGAGGTGCCTATGTCAATACCTACTCTGATGTTATTTGATCCATTGCTGGCCATATTAATCCCTAAACCCAATTGCTCCTTTGTTTTGATACCTTAAATCTAAATATGAAAAGGTATCTTTTATGTTGTTAAAGTATTCGCTCTTGAGAAATGTTTTAAGGTTTTCTAATTGATTTTCTATTTTTGATTTATTCATGTGAAACCTTAAGCCAGTATTATCCTCTAAGGTCATTAAATCAAAATCTTCAATTAGAATTCTATTTAGAACCAAGTTAGACCCTTTCAAAATTTGATTGAGTTCAAAAAAATACCTTAAGACAAAGTCAATATTATTTCTGTTTGCTTCAATATTGACTAACTTCAAATTTTCTTTGGTTTTAAATTTGAGGAGGCGACCAGATTGGGTCAGTATCTGGTCTTTTCCCCAAAAAACAAGCGGTTGAAATTCTTTCACGTGCAATCTTTTCATTGGCCAAGAATTGACTTCCTTAGATGATTCAACAAAGTTAGGATTATCTTTTGAAAATAAAGGTTTTGGATCTTCAAAAACTTGGGATACAAGAAAAGTTGAAGAAAATATCATTACAATGAAAGTTAAGAATTTCACTTTTCTGCTCCTTGAATCAAAACAACGGATTCAGGCAAAATCATTCCGTATTCATCAACCGTTTTTTCTTTTACTGAATTGTGAGAAGTTAGATTTAATATCTTATTCTTGAGATAAACTGATTCCTCATCTAGTTTTGACTTATAGTCGTTTAACAGATATTTTTCTGAGACTAATTGCTTGTAACTAGCATTCTTATTCAACACTAAGTAGGAACTAAAAAAAGCAGCAATCAGAGATCCTAAAATAAATATCAATATCATTTGATTAAACATTTTTTATCGCAATTCTCATTATTGCGCTCCTTGATCTCGGATTAGACTTAATTTCATTAATTGTTGGCTTAATAGGCTTTCCTTGCTTTTTTAGATTAAGATTTTTTGCTTCTTCTGATCTAAGAAAGTTTTTAGCTATTCTGTCTTCTATGGAATGAAAGCTTATGATGATTAATTTTCCATTTTGCTTGAGTAGGCAAGCTGCTGATTTAAATCCATTGATCATCTCTTCAATTTCATTGTTTATATGCATTCTTATTGCTCTGAATACATTAGTTGCTGGATGCCGTTTTTGTGAACTGCTATATTTCTCAATAAATAAAGAAAGCTGTGCTGTGCTTTTAAACTTGGTCTTTTTTCTTGATTCAACAATTTTCCTGGCATAAAACCTAGATTTTCGCTCCTCGCCTAAATGAAATAACACGTCACTTATTTCTTTCTCTGTTGCGGTATTTATCCATTGCTCTGCTGTGATTTCCTCTTCTTTATTCATTCTCATATCAAGAGGACCATCCTTTTGAAAGCTAAATCCTCTTTCTGGATCATCTAGTTGCATGGAAGAATTCCCTAGATCAAAAAAGACACCATCTAATCTTGTATCTAAACTTTCAATTTTTGAAAAATTTAGATTTTTAAAATGAAATCTTTTGTCTTTTATTTTTTGTGAATACGAGACAGTTTCTTTGTCTCTGTCTATTGCGATTAATCGGCCATCATCGTTAAGGTTTTCTAAAATCTTTTTTGAATGTCCCCCTAAGCCAAAAGTGCAATCTAAGTAAGTGCCGGCAGGATCATGAACTAAATTTTTAATAGTTTCGTTGATCATTACTGGCTGATGAGTGAACATGATGCTAAAAAGGGATCTCCTGAACGTTAGAAGGTAAGTCGATATCTAATTTTTCACCTTGAATTTGTTGACCTTTCTCTTTTGCAAGCCAATTTTTTTCATTCCATACTTCAAATTTCTGACCCATACCAATCAAAGATACTTTTTCTTTAACTTTTAATTGAGCGTAATCTCTTAAACTTTGAGGAATAAGTATTTGCATCCGATCATTGACTTCAAAATCAATTAAATTTGCATATCCAAGAAAATTCCACTGAATAGATCTAATTTTTGAATCCAGTCCTGATAAGTTTTCAAAAGCTTTCGATATGGTTTTCCATAAACTGCCTGGATAAATTCTTAAGGAAGGATATTGTGGGTCCCTAGTTATGACCAAAGAACCCTCTGAAACTTCTTTTAAAGCTTCTTTATACTTTGCTGGCATTGCAATTCGTCCTTTAGAATCCAATGCCAAACTACTGTATCCATAAAGTCCTATAGCCATCAAACAAGACCCCTTTTACACACATAGATACACAAATGTGCACTTCAGCACACTTTAGACATTTGTATAATCACTGTCAAGAGGTTTAGTCCCAAAATATAAGGGTTTTAAGGATATTTATTATGTGAGCTGACCTATAAGCCGGGTTCTGTAATTGGTAATCATTCCTCTTGGATTTATGTTGCCATAAACCTCTAGCAACCTACCCTGACCTAATGCGAGAAACATTAACAGGTCTCTATTTGGTCTTGCTCCTGATGGGGTTTGCCAACGACTTTTGTTACCAAAAGTCTGGTGCGCTCTTACCGCACCTTTTCACCCTTACCTTTTAACACAAGGCGGTTTATTTTCTGTTGCACTATCCGTTACTTCACAGCACCCAGACGTTATCTGGCATCATTCTCTATGGAGCCCGGACTTTCCTCTATCTATTTGACAGCGATTACCCGGTCAGCTCGGCGATAATTATAAGTATTTAGATTTATTTGTCATTCTTTGATTCGCTGAAAATTGAGTAAATCTCTTTTGAGGTTTTTGAAGAAATCTTTTAGATGCTACCTTGGTTCCGTTTAATTTTTGGATCTCTTCAAAGAGGACTTTCTCATGTTCGACTGAAATAAGTTGCTTCTCTTTGGAGCCTTCTATCACGACAACCATCTCACCTTTTTTTAAAGTTTCATCTTTTATTATTAATTCATGAATTTCTTTAGCCTCATCTGTTATGACCCTCTCAAATTTCTTTGTGAGCTCTTTTGCTAAGGATACTTTCCTTTTAGGGCCTAAAATTTTTACAATCATCTGCATCAATCTTTCTATCCTCTTTGGAGATTCAAACAGAATGATAGTTTTCATCTCATATTGTAAATTTTTTAATAACGTTACTAGCTGACTCTTTTTTTTTGGAGCATAACCTTCAAATACAAATGAACTTGTTGATAAACCTGACGATATTAAAGCCGAAATAACAGCAGAAGGCCCTGGTATTGAAGTAACTTTGATTTTCTCATCAATCGCTTTAGCAACTAACTCGTATCCGGGATCAGATATCAAAGGTGTTCCTGCATCAGAAATTATGGCCAAAGAGGCTCCTTCTTTTAGTAATTTTAGGAAATAATTAATTTTCGAAACATTCGAGTGATCATGATAAGAGAGTAATTTATTTTTTATGCCTAAATCTTTTAAAAAGATACCCGATTTTTTTGTGTCCTCGCATAGAATGACATCAACTGAGGAAAGCACATTTTGAGCTCTTAAAGAAACATCTAATTTATTTCCTATCGGTGTACTGACTAAATATAATGTAGACAATTTATGAAAGATTGTTTGAAAAAAATTTATTTTCTATCCATCAGTGTATTCCTATTTCACTGTTCTATGAATATGGAAGATAAAGTTTTATTAGATAAAGAGCAACTCATAGATAGTAACTTTTCGCAGTCTTTTGTTGAGAATTTCAATAAAAATAAAAACTTCTCTTCTTCATATAATATTTTCTTCTCGGAAGAGGTAGATGAAAAACTCATTTCTTCTTTTATGAAAGGTATAGAGTTTGGGTTTTTTTCAAATCAAGATTCTATGAATTCGAAACTCTCATTTATCGCTTTTAATGAAGAGAGTGATTGCAGCACAATTAAAGCAAGGGGTTTCAATTTAGTATTAGTGAATGATATTAATTCGGAATTCTACAGAAAGTGTAAAAGAAGATTATCAAGAAATTTTCTCTTCACATCGATAAACATAGATAATGAAAATGAGTTTATCCAGATTGATGAAAAATCTCTTCTCATTACTGGAAAGAATCGAAATTCAAAAAATAATGAAAATACCTTATCTTTAAAGAACAGTTCGGACTACGAACAAAAAATTGCTGATTACTTTGAAATCAATTTAAGCAATGAAAGAGTAAGGTCCCTGAGGAATGTTTTAAAAGAAAAAATTAACTTCTCTCCTCGAAAAAGAAAGGATATTGATAAAATATTTATAGATGCCTTACCGAATGAAACAAAAAGGATTATTCCTGCTATTCGCTATAATTTAATTTTTGATGCCGAGGTTCTAACTTACCCTAAATCATTAGATGTTTGGAATTCTGAATTAAGCTTGAGCGAACTTAATAAAGTTGAAGGCCTTGAGTATCCAGTATTATTAAACAGAATGAATATCTTTGAAAAAATCATTCCTGAATTGAATGTTAACGAGAAAATTGCTTTTTCGGCTGGCTTTGATATTTTCTTCTTTGGAGCCAAAATTAGAGGCAGATCTTCTAATTTTTCTGGATTACTTGGTAGATATGAAATTAAAGAGAATTTTCTTTATTCTAAACCTTTAAAATTCAGAATAGATCTGAGCGGAGTAAAGCAAGGTTAACTTAATCGGTAAAAAAAGATTCTCTCTCGCGTAACGTTAAACTCTCTTGTATAAGCTCATTTTCAACCATCCTCTCTACGTATTCATGCATATTTTTAGTTGATTTATTGTTGGGAATATCCACGCCTAGGAATTTCAATCTAATCAAAATAGGAATGATTGTTGCATCTAATACGGAAAATTCCTCGCTTCGAAAGTATTCAGAGCCATCAAAAAGCATCATTGAATTTGTTATATTTTTTTTGAGCTCCTTTCTTGAAGAATTCTTTTTTGCTGTTGTGGCAGACGCATCTTCCAGAATATCAACGTGATAGGTCCACTCTTCCTCAATCCTATGAAGAATTAATCTTGTTTGAGCTCTTGCCACAGGATAGACGGGAAGCAAGGGAGGATGAGGAAATCTTTCATCCAAGTATTCAACAATTAGTTGAGACTTATACAAGGCTAACTCTCTGTCTATGAGTAAAGGAAGAAAACCTTTTGGATTAACTTCTAGAATTTCTTTTGGAAGATTTTCAGGATCTAAAGCTTCAAGATCGGCGGTAATACCCTTTTCTGATAGCACTATTCTTACTTTATGGCTTTGATGACCAATTTCATTATGAAATAAGACCATGGATGATCTTTTACCTAATAAACTTGTCATTTTATAAATTTATTTTAAGTCTTTTTTAAACTCTCTATAAACTAGATAAGCAAAAGCAGTGAAGATTAAAAGAAAGAGGATAACATATATACCGAGCTGTTTTCTGGTTTCAGCTGATGGATCTGAAACGTAAGTAAGAAAATTGGTTATATCAGCGATATATCTATCGTATTCCTCTTCTGATAATTCTGATTGGATATCTTCCAATACATGTGGCATGGAAACATTTACATAAACTTTATTATTAACTCCGTAAGGTCTAGAGGAGTCCTCGTAAAAAGTATCTAAGTAAGTATAAACCCACTCGGGAGATCTCAATCTTGCTTCTAAAGTCAAATCAGGAGGTTTGGCTCCTAATAGCTCTATAGCCTTGGATTCCTTGAGACTTATATGCATCAAGTCACCTATTTTAGAGTCATCAAAAATCAAGTTTTGCTCATAAATATCAAGAGGGATTGAGAGATCTTCAGCAACTCTTTTATAACGTGAATATTTGAGAGAGTGGCATCCATAACAATAGTTCATGTATGCTGAAAGACCCCTTTGAAGTGATTCTTTATCTTTTGTATCAGGGCTGAATTCATAGCATTCAATTGAGCCACATTTGTAATCTCCTGCGGAAATAGATAGCCCTGAAAAAAAAGCAAATGCCAAAAAAACTAGTAGCTTCATGCTTCTGCTACTCTCTCCGGAACAGGTTTGCATTTCTCTATCCTTGTATAAATTGGCATCAATAGAAAATAAGAGAAATAACCCAACGTGAAAATTTTTGATAACAGTGTTTTTGTTTCTGTGGGTGGAACCATACCCAAGTAACAAAGAGCAAAGAAACTTACGACAAAGATTCCTAAAAAAGTCTTACTTAATATCCCTTTATATTTGATCGATTTCACAGGGCTTCGATCAAGCCAAGGAAGAACAGCAAAGATAGCAACTGCAGCCATCATAGTAGCAAACCCAAGGAATTTCGCAGTTAGTCCGAATAAAGGGAAATCCACAGCTCTCAACATGGCATAGAACGGAGTGTAATACCATGAAGGAACGATGTGCGCTGGAGTAGAAAGGGGATTAGCTGGCTCATAATTAACATATTCGATAATGTACCCACCACCTGTTGGAAAGAAGAAGACCACAGAACAGAATATAATCAGGAATACGCCGAGTGCAAAAATATCATGACTAATGTCGTAGGGAAAAAATGGTTTTGTGTCTAATGGAACTCCGTCTTCATCAAGATGTTTTTTAACGTCTATTCCATCTGGATTATTTGAACCAATTTCATGAAGTGCAAGTATATGAAAGAAAACAATTGCAATTAGTAATATTGGAAGAAGGACTACATGAAATGCAAATAACCTTGATAGAGTAATTCCTGATACCAAGTAATCGCCCCTTATCCATGTTGCCAAATCTTCTCCTACAACAGGTATTGAACTAAACAACGAAATGATAACTTGAGCAGCCCAAAACGACATTTGACCCCAAGGTAGAACATAGCCTGTGAAACCTTCAGCCATCAGAATGAGATAAGTAAACCAACCTCCGAGCCATATCAGCTCTCTAGGTTTTTGATAGGATCCGTACATCATTCCTCTAAACATGTGCAAATAGATAAGTGCAAAAAATGCTGAGGCTCCTGCAGCATGCATGTAACGGATAAGCCATCCATACTCTACATCTCTCATGATGTATTCAACAGAAGAAAAAGCCTCTTCTGCTGAATTTGTATAATTCATCATCAGCCAAAGACCTGTGACAATTTGCATTGCCAATACAACAATAAGAAGAAATCCAAAGAGATACCAAATATTGAGGTTAGTGGGTGCTGGATATTTAGATAAATGCCTTTCGAAAACTTCAGTTAAAGGAAATCTAAAATCTATCCAACTAAGGAAACGTTTCGTTCTAGTATCAGTTGTCATTAACTTGCTCCATCGGAACCGATTACCAACGTAGAATCGGTCTCAAAATAATGAGGTGGGACTTCAAGGTTGGTTGGGGCAGGTACATTGGCATAAACTCTTCCAGCGAGATCAAATTTTGATCCATGGCATGGACAGAAAAAACCACCCTGCCAATTAGGATCAAAATCCTGTGAGGTGGCTTCTGGATAAAACTTTGGGGCACAGCCTAAATGAGTACAAACTCCTTTTACAACGGCGATACCCTTTTTTCTAGATCTTGTATCGTTTTGTGCGTACTCAGGTTGTTGTTGTTGATCTGAATTAGGGTCAGCTAATTTGGATTTATCTGCGGATAAAGCGTTTTGAGCTTCGCTTGAGACTTTGTAAACAAATACAGGCATCCCTCTCCATTCCACAGTCATTAATTCTCCTGGACTTAGCTTGCTTATATTAACTTTTACAGGCGCTCCAGCAGCTTCAGCTCGAGCACTAGGCTTGAATGCACTTAGAAAAGGAATAGCTGCAAAAATAACACCCACAAATCCAAGCAAGGATGTGATTGAGGTTAGTAATTGTCGTCTTATTGGGTTAGGAGGAGATTTTGGCTGCATAAAGTCTATCTTTTGCTGAACTGAGGAGCTTTTCTAGCTTTTCTTAAACCTACCTTTTTCCTTTCTACTTTTCTTGAATCTCTTGTAAGGAAACCAGCCTCTTTAAGAACTGGCTTAAGAGATTCGTCATATTTAACAAGGGCTCTGGAGAGTCCATGTCTTATAGCTCCTGCTTGGCCAAAATATCCGCCACCAGAAACATAAATTTTCAAGTCGAATTTGTCTACCATCTCAACAAGCTCTATTGGTTGTTTAACCAATATTCTAGCTACTTCTCGACCGAAATATTCTTCTAATGGTAGATCGTTAACTAATATGGAGCCCCCGCCAGAACTAAGATAAACCCTAGCTGTGGAAGTTTTTCTTCTACCGGTTGAATAATACTGATTATCGCTCATATTTTATTTTAGATCTCGAGTTTTACAGGATTTTGAGCGCTATGCGGATGAGATTCTCCCTTATAGACTTTAAGTTTTTTTATAACTGAGTTTGATAGTTTATTTTTAGGCAACATACCTTTAACTGCAGAGGTAATTATTCTATCCGGATATGAAGCAATTAGGTCATTAAAATTTTGAGATTTTATTCCACCAGGATAGCCGGTATGTCGGTAATACATTTTTTGCTCGTTTTTATTTCCAGTTACTTTTATTTTCTCTGCATTTATCACAACTACATAGTCTCCAACATCATTATGAGGGGTATACTCAGGTTTATTTTTCCCCATTAAAATCTTTGCAATGTTAGTGCTTAAACGACCTAAAGTTTTGTCGGAAGCATCTACTAACAACCAACCTTTATCAAGTGAATCTAGTTTGTAAGATTTTGTATCCATAATTAACGTATAAGGCGCGTGAATGATACATTAGAGAGGTTATAATTTACAACTCTGAATAATAAAAAATGCGCTCTTTTTACACACTATCTATATGGATATTACTGGGAACCTTTGCAGGGTATGGTTTCCTAACTTTGGTAGGTTTAGGAGATAGAAATGAATATTCTTCGAGAGCATTTAACTTCGAAAAATCTGCATCATCTGTTGTAAATATTTGGAGTCTTCGTCGGTGGAGAGAATGGCAAGAAAAAACTCCTTCATTAGGCCTAAGAAGATGGAAACAAGTCATCAAAACAGGTTTTTTCCCTGATGGATCTGGAGTAATTTTTGATGGTGAAGGTCATGTAATCACTAATCTACATGTTTTGAATAATTCAATTAAATTGAAACAAAAACTTCTTGTTGAATTTTATGACGGATCAAATCACGAAGTTGAAATTATAGGCATAGATAGAGACAATGATTTAGCAGTATTAAAATTAGTAGAAAGAACTGCAAATATTTCACCAATTCAAAGAAAAAGAAAAATAGAAGATATAAATATTGGTGAAACTGTTTATGCGATTGGTAACCCTCAAGGGCTTGGACAATCAGTCAGCATGGGAATAATTTCCGCAATCGGCAGAAAGTTCATCAACAAGGAAGGTTCGTTTATACAGACTGATGCTTCTATCAATCCTGGTAATTCTGGTGGAGCGTTGGTTGATTCAAATGGAAATTTATTAGGCGTCATTAATTTCATTGAATCGACAACCGGTGGGAATCAAGGTTTAAATTTTGCCATTCCAATTGATGTTGTATCAGAGAGTTATTCTAAAATCCTTAAAGAAACAAAAAGATAGTTAATTATCTCTCTCTTTTAGAGCATTAGCATGCTCCCAGAGACCCTCGCTTTCAGCAATATTTATTGACTCACTTAGAAGCGTTTTATACCCATTTTTTTTATATGAGTTTTTTGAAGTAACTATGTAAGAAGTTTTTATAAAGAAGTCATTCAATGAGACTTGTGAACTAAATCTTCCTTGGCCCCCGGTAGGAATAACATGCGATGGTCCTGCACAATAATCTCCCATTACTGCAGAAGCCTCTGTTCCGATAAAAATTGCACCGGCCTTGATTACTGGCATCTGATTTAAATCAATGTCATCAATCAAAATTTCTAAGTGTTCAGGGATAATTAAATTCGATAACGAAATAGCATTTTTTAATGATGAGGCTTCAATTGAGCAACAATTTTTTAAGGCTTCATTGATAATTTTTTTTCTTTTTGATGTTGATAGATTCTTTTTTAACGTTTTGTTGAACTGATTTAAATCAAAGCCTGGAAGATGTATTAGAAAACACCTAGAGTCCTCACCATGTTCAGCTTGAGCTAAAAAATCCTTCGCTGCATATTCAATTGAAGAATTTTCATCAACAATAATTGCAACTTCTGATGGTCCATTAAGAGAATCAATTCCTACCTCGCCATAAAGTTGTCTTTTTGCCTCAGAAACATAGCTATTTCCTGGTCCAAATACTTTGTCAACTCTTCCTATGGACTCAGTCCCAAATGCAACAGCAGCTAAAGTGTGCGCCCCACCAGAATTTAGAACACTTTTTGCTCCGATTAAATGAGAAGCTGCAAACATAAGGTCCAAGTCATCAATTTGTCCAGGAAACATAACGGTTATCTCATTAACTCCTGCTAACTTAGCTAAAACACCCGTCATGAGAACAGAAGAAGGATACTGCGCTTTTCCTCCCGGAGCATACAAGCCTACTTTATCTATAGGCCTCAAAAAATATCCATACTTTTCTACCGTGTCATCTTCAAGCTCTTCAGATAATCTAATATCGTTATTGTGAAATTTTTCAATTCTGTCAGCCATGTAGATCAACATATTTCTATCTTTATCATTTAAGGAATTGAACTTATCCTCTAAAAAATCTTGATTAAATAAAACTTCATCAATAGATTTAAGCTTTTTTCCTTCGTGTTTATTTATAAATTTAAGTAATGCTTCGTTTCCAGAGTCTTTGACTTCTTGAATTATCTCTCTTACTGCATCTGTGATGCCATTTTCATTTTGAAGATTTTTTTCTTTTAATAAATAATCTTCTAACTTCAATCCGTTTTCTTTCAGAGTATTGCCTGTATTAACTAAGTCAACAATGTAATCCGATATTCCCAAAATGGGAGCAATTTCAATAGATCCTTTCAATTCAATTATTTCAGCATCTATAAATTTTTCTGATAGAAAATTATTTGTTTCTTTGGGAAATTTTGAGGCTATAGTAGATCCAGCTAATTCACTAGCCTTTTTTTCTTTAGCAGCTAAAGATAATCTACATTTTCCAATCTCTAGATCTAGGACCTCAAAAAAATTTTCTTCCTCCGTTTCCAAAAGAACATCTTTTCCAACGATTCCAATATCAACTGCTCCATAACTTACGAACTTAGGAATATCCCAACCTCGAAGAATAGAAAACTGAATATTCTTTTCTGAGGAACCAAAAATTAATTTTCTTTTATCTTCCTTTAAATGTATTCCAGAGTTCTCTAGTAACTGCCTTATTTCCTTATAGATTCTTCCTTTTGGTAATCCAATTAATATCATGCTGAAATCCTTTCTATTTTTGCGCCCAAAAGCTTAAGTTTTTCCTCGATTCTTTCGTATCCTCTATCAATGTGATAAATCCTATCAACTAAAGTTTCTCCTTTTGCAACAAGACCTGCTAGCACTAAGCTAGCTGAAGCTCTTAAATCTGTTGCCATTACCGGGGCGGCGATTAATTTCCTGCCATTACCTTTTATAAAGGCAGTATTTCCTCTCAGTTCTATGTCTCCTCCCATTCTTATAAGCTCATTTACATGCATGAACCTATTTTCAAATACTGTTTCGGTCACTGTTGCAGACCCATTTGAAATGGAATTTAGGGCTATAAATTGTGCTTGCATGTCTGTTGGAAATGAAGGAAACGGTGCTGTGCTAAGAGAGGTTGATTTTGGTAATTCCTCTTCCATTTTTAAGTTTATTTCATTCTCTTTACAC
>LUMT01000364.1_pt1 | contig 13084 bp, 10 predicted proteins | sample 729741 | NCBI WGS metagenome assembly LUMT01 (sample SAMN03860299, study PRJNA289734) | marine metagenome | biome: seawater column; feature: ocean; material: water; isolation source: Red Sea water column Station 192 - depth 50m | place: Saudi Arabia: Red Sea | collected 2011-10-15 | depth 50 m
TTTAGCCCAAATGTGTATAGATAATGGTGTTTACTACAATTCATCTATCTGGGATGAAGATGCCTTAAAACATTTAGACAAATACTTGAATTTTTACAACAGATAGCCTGTTTGATAGCGATAAAATTTATATAAAACATTTAATTCATTTTAAATATTCTTCTAAAATAAAAACGCAGTAGTATATCATTGTATCTGTTTGCAGCTATTTTGCGTGAAGATTTAAATAAATATAATCTTTATTTAATCCACAATATTTGTAATTAAAAGTTTTAAATCAATTCAATGATTTTTTACAATATTTTGATGGTGAAAATATTCTTGATAGGATTACAACAAAAATCATTTGAAATTTTACTAAAGTAAAAAGATTAAATGTTATATTATCAAAAATAAAGTAAATTTTAAAAATATTGAAAAAAAATTAAAATTATGAAAAAACCTTTTTCACTAGATGTAAAAGATATTTTATTTATTGCAGAGATAGGTGGAAATCATGAGGGTGATTTTAATTATGCAAAAAGACTAGTTAGAGATGCTATTTCCACTGGAGCTCATGTAGTAAAACTGCAGACTTATTATGCAAATAAATTAACCAATAAATTTGAGACATTAGATAGATTTAAACATTTTAAAAAATTTGAATTATCTATCAAGCAACATAAGTATTTAGCCCAAATGTGTATAGATAATGGTGTTTACTACAATTCATCTATCTGGGATGAAGATGCCTTAAAACATTTAGACAAATACTTGAATTTTTACAAAGATAAAAAAAAACCTATAATTTTGTCAACAGGCCTTTCAAATTTTAGGGAAATAAACAATACTATTAAGTTTATTACAAAAAATTCTTTTTATAAAAAAAAAGGTAATCTTGCATTAATGCAATGTACTTCATGTTATCCAACGATTGATGAGGAGGTTAACTTAATAGCAATGAATAAATTAAAAAAATATTGTTCAATAGTTGGGTACTCTCATCATAACAAAGGTGATTTGGCCATAAAATCTGCAATAGCCTTAGGTGCAAAAATTATTGAATTTCATTTCACTGATGACAGAAGGGGGAAGATGTTTAGAGATCATAAAATATCTCTCACAAAAAAAGAGACAATTTCACTAATTAAGGAGTCTAAAAGAATTTTGAAGTTTGTGAGAAAAGATTATACAAAACCAACTATAAACGAAGTTTCTTCTGAACATATTGTTAGTTTTAGAAGAGGATTATTTTATAAAAAAAATCTTAAAAAAGGTCATATTGTAAGATTAGAGGATTTAGTTGCTTTAAGACCTAATGTGGGATTAGATCCTAGGGATTTCAAAAAAATAATTGGTAAGAAATTAAAAATTTCAGTTAGTAAATTATCAAGAATTAATTATTCAGATATTAAATAAGTTTTTTCCAGTTTCTTCATCTACAATTATATTTGAGATTTTTTTAAATTTATTTTTTAAATAGGACTTATAATTGAAAACCCAAATACCTCCAGCCTCTTTTAATATAACTTTTTTTTCATATTTCATTTTTCCGTCCTTTTCATTGCTAATAAGCTTTACCCCTTTGTTGGAATATTGGTAATAATTATTAGTTGTATCAAAGGTGGTAGAAATTACTTTATCAAAATCATGCAGCAGTAATTTACTAATTGCTTGTTCTATATAAAAATATTTCTTAAAGGGATATTCCGCAGAAAGTAAAACTAATGTATCCGGCTTGAATTTTATTTTCTTTATAACTTTTATTATTCCATTTCTTATATTTTGATTTAATGATGTGTCTTCATCATTTCTTAGTGAATAATTAATTTTCTTTTTGTATTTTTGTTTAGATACTCTAATAATTTCTTTATCAGAGGTCGTAAGTAAAATAGAAATTTCTTTTTTAATTTTTAAACATTCGTCAATCGTATGAAAAATTATTGGCTTATTTTCAATTTTCTTTAAGTAGTTTCTTTTTTCAATTTTTTGACTCCTAACAGGAATAACAATTAATGTTTTAGTTTTTTTTAATTTTTTTTTGGCAAATTTATTAAGTATATGTGTTCTTGTTTTAAATAGTGACACATCATTTTTAGTTAAACTATTTTGATGTTTTCTATAATAAAATAAATATTTTGAAACATATTCAAAATCATAGTTACCAAAAAGTTTATACCATATGTCGTAGCCATCTTGCCTAGTAAAATTTTCATCATAAAGGTTTACACTATACAAGGCTTCTTTTTTGAAAAGACAACATGCTGCTAAGATTGGTCTATCTTTAATGCTTTGTTTAGAGTTCAAATTGATTTGTTTAATAGCACCAAGCGTTTTACCAAGTTGATTTACCTCATAGTAATCAGAATAAACCATTGCGGTGTTTGGTTTTTTTTTTATTTTTTTTATAAAAATTTCTACAATTTTTTTATTTAAAAAGTCATCTGCATCTAACCTCATAATATATTTCGCACTGGAGGCTTTAATCGCAATATTTGATGATTTTAATAAACCTAAGTTTTTTTTATTAAATATAATTTTAATTTTTGGATGATTAATAAATTTTTCTAAAATTTCTTTAGATCTGTCAGTAGAATTATCGTCAACAATTATAATTTCTATATTTTTATATGTTTGTGACAAAACACTTCTTATTGATTTTTCAATAAATTCACTGTAATTGAAATTTGTTATATAAACTGTTACCAATTCTTTTTTCATGCTTATAAAATCTTATACTTCACTATTAAATAAAATAAATATTAAAAAATATAATATTGGCATAGTTGGTCTTGGATATGTCGGTTTACCTTTAGTAAAAAGATTTTTAAAAATAGGTAACATTAAAATATATGGTGTTGATAGTGACGAAAAAAAAGTAAATTTACTAAAAAATGGTAAATCTCCAATTAAGTCAATTAATATTAATTATTTTAAAAATAATAAAGACAAAGTAAGCACATCTTATTCAGTGTTAAATGGGACAGATGCAATTATAATATGTTTACCAACACCTTTAAAAACTAAAAAAATACCTGATCTGAGTTTTTTGCAAGCTTGTTATAAAAATTTATCTAAAATTAATCTTGAAGGAAAAATAATTATCTTAGAAAGTACAGTATACCCAGGTGTAACGAGAAAATTTGCAAATGAAATTAAATTATCAAATAAAAATTTAAAAATTGGTACAAATATCTTCATTGGTTATTCGCCAGAAAGAGAAAATCCAGGAGATAAAAGTTTTACTTATCAAAAAACCCCTAAAGTTATTACTGGTTTTTCAAAAAAAAGTGAAAATATTATGAAAAAAATTTATAGTTCTATTGCAAAAAAAACTTACCTTTGTAATACTTTGGAAGAGGCAGAAGCTAGTAAATTGTTAGAAAATTTATATAGATCTATAAATATTGCGTTAGCCAATGAAATGAAGTTGATTTGTAGTAAGTTGAAAATTAATGTTCATAACGTTATCGAAACTGCTTCAACTAAAAATTTTGGATTTCAGAAGTTTATTCCTGGACCTGGTTTGGGTGGGCATTGTATTCCCATAGATCCATATTATTTATCGTGGATTTCAGAAAAAAAGGGATATGAACCATTACTCCTTAAAAGCGCAGCAAAAATAAATAATAATATGCCCAACATTATAACCAATAAAATTTTAAAGTATTTTAAAAGTAAACCAAGAATTTTGATTTTCGGGATAGCTTACAAAAAAAATGTTGATGATGATAGAGAGAGCCCCTCATTTGAATTCATGAAATTATTTAAAAAAAGAGGAATTAAGTTTGATTATTTTGATCCTTATTTTATAAAAATTAAAAAAGGTAGAAAAATATCCTTAGAGAAGAAATCTATTAAACTTAATTTAAAAAATTCAAAGAATTATGATTGTGGTCTTATCGTAACTGACCATGATTTATTCGATTACAATTTTATCAAAAAAAACTTTAAGTATGTATTTGATACTAGGGGTGTGTTTTATAGAAAAAAAATTTTTTCTAAAAATATTATTCAAGTTTGATATTTTTAATATCTTTAAGAACTTTCTTCGTACTAATTAAATAATTGTTTTTAAAAAATTTAAAAATTTTAATAATTTTTTTTAAATCTTCCTTTTTATCAACGCTCAGGTTTATATGGCTATTTTTCTGGTAAAGCTTGTCAGACACTTTTAGTATTTTAAATCTTTTTTCATTTTTGTAGAAAAAATTAAAAATATGTTCTCTATTATTTTTTGTTTTAATAAGGTTGAAATTATTGAAAAAAATTCTACTTCTTGCAACTTCGCAAGCAAGTCCTCTTGGATAAGCTTCTGTACAATTGGATACTATATCAATATTTTTTCTTTCTAGTATAAGATTTATCATTTTTGATATCATTTCAAAATCTAAAAACGGCCTATCACAATTTACTCTTGCAAAAAATTTATAATTATTTTTCTTTAAGCATTCATTTGTCCTTTTGAACACATTATTTAAACTACCTCTAAAATACTTGATTTTTTTTTTTTTTACAAAAATTAACGATTTTATCGTCACTTTTATCTAAGGATGTATTTACAATTATTTCATAATTATATTTTTTTAAATTAATTTTCTTTATTCTTTTAATAATTAATTCAATCATCTTTAACTTAATAATTTTTTTAAATATTTTATTTGGAAATCTTTTTGATGACGTTCTTGCGTATATTATTATACCTATTTTTTTATTCATTGATTAATCTTAATATTAAAATATAAACAATATCATTATATGTGTGGAATTGCAGGATATTTTGGAAAAAAAAAATTAAATCAAAAACAAATAAAAACAATTCTGTCCATAATGAAAAATAGGGGCCCTGATGCCTCAGATTATTCGTACTTTAAAATTAATAACAAAAATCTTTATCTTTTTCATAGTAGATTAAAGATTATTGATTTAAAAAACCGATCAAACCAACCATTTGAGAAACATGACAAAATAATAATTTACAACGGTGAAATATATAATTTTCAAGAATTAAGAAAAATACTTATAAATAAAGGATATATTTTTAGAACTAAATCTGACACAGAAGTAATTATTTCTGGATATGATTATTTTGGTAAAAAAATTTTTTCAAAATTAAATGGAATGTGGTCCATAATTATTTTTGACAAAAAGAAAAAAAAATTAATATTTTCACGTGATATTTTTGGAGAAAAACCTTTATATATTTATAGTTATAAAAAGGAATTAGTTTTAGGTTCAGAAATCAAGTTTTTAGAAAAAATAAAAAATAGTAAATTTAAGCCCAACATTGATAAAATAAAAAAGACTTTTATCCTAGGTTATAAGTCAATTTTTCATGACAATGAAACATTTTGTAAGGAAATCAAAATTTTTCCTAATGGATATACTTCAATTTTAAATTTAAAAACTAATAAGATAAAAGAGTTTAAATATTGGAGATTACCTAGAGTAACCAAATTTGATAACAATTTTATTGAAGCAAAAAAGATAATAAAAAAAAAAATAATCAAAAGTGTTAAGAGAAAATTTATTTCAGATGTACCATGTGGTGTGAGCTTGAGTGGGGGTATTGACTCTTCAATAATCGCAGGATTGGTTAAAAAAAACCTAAAATATCAAAAAGTTAAATTTTTTAGTTTAATTGACAAAGGCGTTTATGATGAGAGTGATTTAATTTCAAAAACAGAAAAATTTTTAAAAATCAAAGTGAATAAAATTACAATTAATTATAATAATTTTTTAGACAAATTGAGAGATTTAATTGAGTATTACGACTCACCAATTTCAACAATTACTTATTTTATTCAAAGCCAATTAATTCAAAAAGTGAGAAGACAAGGAGTCAAAGTATTATTAGGTGGTACCGGAGCAGATGAGCAATTTACTGGATATTACGATCATTTTTTACAACATTATCAAGATTTAAAAAATAATAATAAAAAAAAAAAATTCGAAGAAAATTGGAAAAATTCAGTACTTCCATTTATAAGGAATAAAAACTTACAAAAAATTAACTTTTATGATGAAAAAAAAAATCAATATAAAAATATTTTTCAATCAAATATTCATAATCTTACTTACTTAAAATTTAATTAAAAATTTGAGGTCAAAGAAAAAAAATACTGCAAAAATCGGTTGAAAAACCGAATGTTGAACGAATTATTCCATGAAATAACTCCAATCACATTAAATCATGAAGACCTGAATTGTATGAAATACTCAATTGAAAACAGAAGTCCGTTTTTAGATAAAGAGATTATTAATTATTCACAAAAGCTTGATAATTCAATTCTAATTAATGGAAGCAGACAAAAAGTATTACTAAGAGAAACTTTTAAAAAATATTTACATCCTGAAGTCTATAATTTTAAACAAAAAGTTGGTTTCAATGCTTCTTTGTATTATTTCTTAAAAAATGAAAATAAAAATAAATTAGAAAAGTTTTTTTATGAAAAGTCTGAAATATCAAAATTGGTAAACATGAAATTACTTTATAAAAATATCAAACTATGTAGAATTTCATCAGATTTTGCAAAATTTTTATTTCAAGTAATTTCAATAAAGATTTTTTTAGATTATAGAAGGCAAAATAAATGAAAAATTTGATGCAGTGTGATTGTAAGAAAATTTTTTTGACAAAATTATTTTCTTATTCAAGTAGACCAAAAAAAGAAAAAAAATTTAAAATTAAAAAAAAATACAAACGTGAATATTATGAATGCAAAATTTGTAAACATATATTTTCAAAACTATACTTTGATTTAAAAGATATTTATAATAACCAATATTTTGATTATACATACTCAAACTTAAAAAAACTTCAAAAAAGATTCAACTATGTGAAAAATTTGAGCTATGCAGAATCCGACAACAAAAATAGAGTTAAAAGAGTTAATTCTTATTTTGATAATAAAAAAAATTTAAGTGTTCTTGATGTTGGATCTGGGATGGGAATCTTTTTATACGAGATGCAAAAACGAAGTTGGAAATGTTTAGGAATTGATTTAGATTATAGATATAAAAAATTTTGTAATGATTTTTTAAATATAAAAATTTTAAATTTAAAACTTCAAAATTTAAGTATAAATAAAAAATTTAATTTAATTACATTTAACAAGGTATTTGAGCATCTAAGTAATCCAATTTCTCTTTTAAAAATATCAAAAAAATATCTAAAAAAAAATGGTGTAATTTATTTAGAAGTTCCAGACTCTAAAGTAAAAAAATTAGGTAAATATAGAGATGAATTTTGTGTTGATCATTTACACATTTTTTCAATTCAATCAGTTTCCAACATGGCAGAAAAATCTGGGTTTAGTGTGAATTCGATAAAAAGAATTATTGATCCATCAGGGAAGTATACTATCTTTGCTTTCCTTGAAAAAAAATAAGAATTATGAAACTATGAAAATTTTAATAACAGGAAGTGCTGGGTTTATTGGTTTTCATTTATCAAAAAAATTACTAGAATTAAATCACATTATTTATGGGATAGATAATCTTAATAATTATTATGATACTCGCTTAAAAAAAAATCGTATCAAAGAACTTAAAAAATTTAAAAAATTTCATTTTAAAAAACTAGATTTGGCTAACAAAAACGCAATACATAAACATTTAAAAAAAAACAAAATTGATTTGATAATCAATATGGCTGCTCAAGCTGGTGTAAGATATTCTATAAGCTACCCTCAAAAATATTTTGAGAGTAATGTATTAGGATTTTTTAATCTTATTGAAATTGCTAGAGAAAATAAGATTAAGAACATAGTTTCTGCAAGTACTAGCAGTGTATATGGTGAAAATAAAAAGTTACCTTTTAGTGAAGAGGATAGAGTGGATAACATAATCCAGTTTTATGCCGCTTCAAAAAGGAGCAATGAAATAATGGGTCAAGTTTATAGTAAAATCTATATGATGAACTTTACCTTTTTGAGATTTTTTACAGTTTATGGACCCTGGGGCAGACCAGACATGGCTCTAGCAAAATTTGTGACAAATATAATTAAAAGAAAAAAAATTGATGTTTTTAATATGGGTAATCATCAAAGAGATTTTACTTACATAGATGATATTGTTGATGGAATAATCAAGGCATCATTTAAAAAAGGGAAAACCAGATTCAGAATATACAATCTTGGAAATGGAAAAAAAGTTTCATTGATGAAATATATATCAATTATAGAAAAAAAACTTGGTTTAAAGGCGAAAATTAATTTTAAAAAATTACAAACTGGCGATGTTCAAAATACTTGGTCAAATTTAAAAAAATCAATTAGAGATCTAAATTATTTACCTAAGACTAAAGTTGAGCAAGGAATTTCAAATTACATTGACTGGTTTAGAAAATATTATAAAATTTAATGGAAATATTTTATACATTTGGTTTTATAAAGAATCCCAAAACGATTAAAAATTTCATTCCTTTAAAAAGAAAAAATATTAAGTTTATTTTTTTTAAAAAAAATTTTTTTTTCTTCTCAAAGAAGAAATTTGAACATTATATAAGTGATAATATTTTTCTTGTTGTAATAGGTAATATATTCAACAAAGATGAACTTATAAAAAATTATAATAAAGGATATTCAAAAAATTACTTAATTAACTTTTATAAAAAATATGGATTTGAAAAAATGATTTCACTAATCGATGGTGATTTTCAAATACTAGTTTACGAAATAAGAAACAATAAAATTGAATTTAACAACAGCAAATTTGGTATTTTCCCTTGCTATTATCACTCAAATAAAGATGAATTATTAGTTTCAAGTAGCCTAAAGTTTCTTGATAAAATTATTAATAAATCTGAATTAAACTTAAATTACATTCAAAGATTTTTAGGAAATCATTATAGACACATAGAGAATAGATTTGATACTTTTTTTAAAAATATAATTAAATTACAACCTTCATATTATTTATATTTTTTAAAACAAAAAAAATTAAGTTTAAAAAGATGGTATAAAATTAAATCTGACAAAAAAGAATATAAGAATTGGCAAATAAATGAATTAAGTCAAAAATTAATTCATCTTATTTCAACAAGTGTTAAAAAAAGAATTAATAAACAAAAAACTTTTTTTTCTTTATCTGGAGGTCTTGACTCATCTACTTTGGTTTCATTGTACTCTAAAATAAATAACAAGAAAGTTTATGCTGCAACAATATCTTATGATGATAGAACTTATGATGAAATTAATGATATAAAATATTTTGCAAAAAGGTTTGTGAAAAATTGGAATATTGTTAAACTTAATAATCACAATATTAGTGATAAAATCATTACTTCATGTAAAAAAGCAGATAAACCGCTAATTACTTCAACATGGTTTACAGATTTTTTTTTAAAAAAAGCTATGAATTCTAGAGGCTTTAATTTCGCTGTCAGCGGTTTAGGAGGCGACCAATTACATGCTGGAGAGTATGATTATTTTCATTATCATTTTGCAGACCTTAAAAAAAACAACTCACCATTGTTAGAAAAAGAAATAAATTCATGGATTAAGTACCATAATCATAGAATTCATAAAAAAAATTTAATTGAAGAAAATAAATTTATTACAAGAATGATTAATGATACCACTTTTAAAAACTTTAGTCTCGATATTCAGAGAAATGAAAGATATTTGTCTGTAATTAAACCTGAATTAATAAAAAATCAAAACATCTATTCTGAAGATCCATTTAAATCTTTTTTACTTAACAAATCCTACAATGAAATATTTTTTGAAATGTTACCTTGTTGCTTACCTCATGACTTTGATAACTCAAATATGTATGGCATCAAAAATATTTATCCTTATTTAGATTCAGAATTAGTTGATTTTATGTTCTCAATAGATAATAAATATAAGATACAAAATGGGGTTCAAAAAATATTGTTGAGAGAATCAACAAAAAAAATCATGCATTCGAGCACAAATAAAAGAATTAAAAAAACTGGCTGGAATTCTCCTACACACATTTGGTTTGCAAGACAAAAAGATAACGTTGCAAATGATTTAATTAATGACCGGAATAGTTTCATAAGAGATTTTATTGATATAAAAAAAGTAAAAAAAATATTTTTAGATCATAAAAAAATAGTTAACAAAAAAAAACATAAGGAAAATCATATGATGTTTTTATGGCAACTTGTTTCTTTAGAGTTGTGGCATAGAAGTTTAAAAGATGATATTATACTATATTAATAATTATTTTTCTGAATTAGAAAAAAAAATCTCTAAAGAAAAAAAAAATTTTTTTATAAGTCCTAATCAAATCGACAAATTTAAATTTAAAAAATTTAAAAATTTTTATTATGCTGAAAAATATTATAACAATAAAAATTTAATCAAAGATTATCAAAAAAATATTAATTTTTGGCATGATGATTTAAAAAAGATTGATATTATAATACAAAAGATTTTTTCAAAAAAAATTGAATTAAATTTAGAGAATTATTTTATTTCAAGTTATATTTTTAGATATTTTTCATATCAAGAATATTGCAAAGTCCTTACAATAGAAAAAATTATTAAATCTTTTATAAAAAAAAATAAAATAAAAAAAATTATTTTTATAAATAAATTTCAATTAAATTATTTTAGTGAAAAATTTATATTACAATATTTTAAGAATAAATTTAATAAAATAGATATAAAAGTAATTAATTCATTTATTGAAAAAATGGAGGGAAAAAGACAAATAAGATTTAATAAAAAAAATTTGAAAATTCTACTGCATTTATTAAAGAAAAAAATTTCAAATAATCTTATTGGAAAATTTTCAAAATCAAAAAATCTTTATCTTACCTATGATAAAGAATTAATTTATTCTGATGAATATAATTTTTTTATATCAAACAAAATTAAACTTAAGAATAACTTAGATTTTATTTATCCACAAAAAAATTTTTTAACCCTTAAAAGTACTAATATAAAAAAAATATTTCTGCAAAATATATTGAATAGATCAATAGATCTAACTAAAAAAAATTTAAATCAAATCTTTGAAATTAAAAAGATTTTAATTAATCAAAGAATAAAAAAAATTATTTACGATATTGAAGACAATTCATTTTTAAGTTTTCTAATTATTTTTACAGCAAAAAATTTAAATATCCCAATAATTGGATATGCTCATGGCTCTGACTATACAACTTCAAATAGAGATATAGATCATAATTATTTATGTTATAAATTTTGTGATGAGTTGAGGTTATGGGGTAAAAGCAGAAGATTTAATACAAATAAAAAAAATATTTTTAACAAAAAAATATATTTCAATAATAAAGGTTCCTTAACAGGTAAATTTTTATCAAAAATTATGTGTTCTAAAGTGCAAAAGGAAAATATTCTTTATGTTCCTTCATTGGTGAGATCAGATTATACCAATGCCAAGCATATTCAGGATCCTTCATGGCAATTTAATCTTCAAATCAAAATACTGAATTTTTTTGCAAAAAATTCAAGTTATCGTGTATTTATTTCTTATCCTAATAACTCGTTATTGTATAATTATAATTTTTTTCCTTGTTTTTTTTTAAATAATTTTCAAAAATTAAATACTATCCATGGTTCATTCAAAGATAATTTTTTAAAATTAAAACCTAAAAAAATAATTTTTGATAATTTTTCTACAGGTGTATATGAGGCTCTTTCTTCAAATTCAGATATTTTAACATTTATTGATCCCTTAAATCAACCTAAAGAGGATGTATTTACAGAGTTAAAAAAAAGGGTTGAGGTTATAAAAACATTTAACAATTTTGACAAAAATCTAGAAATATTCTTAAAAAAAAAAATTAAAAAAAAAAACAATAATTTTGAAAAAAAATTTTATTTTCAAAACAGGACTTGAAAGATCATTAAATTGGTATAAACATCAGACACAAATGGTTAAACTTAAAAAAAGCATTGGGTTTGTAAAAAGATATCCTCATTTTATTTCAAAACGCAGAGGGTTTTACACCATGGAAAGAAATGAAAGAGTGGATGACTTTGATAAAAGAACCTTAAATAAAATTTTCTCAAATATTAATTCTTTTGATCTACGAACCTATCCTACGCTTGACGATATTTACTTTAAACTAGCAAAATGGTTAAAAGTAAAGGAGGAAAATTTACTTTTAGCAGAGGGAGCAGATGGAGGATTGTTAAGAATTTTTAATGCAATTATGGAGACGAATTATAAGGTATTAACTTTATCACCAGGATTTTTAATGTATCCAGAATATTGCAAAATGTTTAAGGCAAAATGTTACGAAATGAAACTGAATGAAAATTCTTATAAAAGTTTTTTTTTGGATTTAAAAAAAAAAATTAAAGAAATTAAACCCAATATTCTTGCTATTGCTAATCCAAATCAACCCATAGAGGTTTTTTTAAAAAAAAAAGAAATTATTGAAATTTGTAAACTTACAAAAAAATATAATTGTACTTTTGTGCTTGATGAAGCATATTATCATTTTAATGATTTGACCGGGATTGATTTAATTAAAAAATTTAATCATCTTATTGTAGTTAGAACTTTTTCAAAAGCATTTGGTTTAGCTGGTATTAGAGTTGGATATATGGTCTCAAATAAAAAAAATATCGATAATATAAAATCCTTAAAGCCAATATATGAGATTAATGGAATTAACTACAAAATAATCAAATTTTTTATAAAAAATATAAATATAATGAAAGCTTATGTTAAAGAAATTTCATTTTCTAGAAAACTTTTGAATCAGAAATTAAATAGATTGGGAGTAGAAGTTTATGGAAAATATTCAAATACCGTAATGCTTAAATTTAATTTCTTAACAAATGCGAGACCTATTTATGAAAAGTTGTTAAAAAAAAAATTTTTAACTAAACCAGTGTTGGTTGATGGTAATAGTAATTATTTAAGAGTGACAATAGGAAGTAGAAAAATAACAAATTTATTCATAAAGGAGTTAATTAATATTACTAAAAAAATTAGAAATAATTAAATAAAATGACAGGCTGGGGAAATAAAAATGTTTTAAATTATTATACAATTAATCGTGATAAAATTTCTGATGTCTATAAATCAGAGTTAGTTCTACTCAAAAAAATTAAAAAAAATGAAATTTCAACTATTTATGATTTTGGATGTG
>LUMT01000998.1_pt1 | contig 13008 bp, 20 predicted proteins | sample 729741 | NCBI WGS metagenome assembly LUMT01 (sample SAMN03860299, study PRJNA289734) | marine metagenome | biome: seawater column; feature: ocean; material: water; isolation source: Red Sea water column Station 192 - depth 50m | place: Saudi Arabia: Red Sea | collected 2011-10-15 | depth 50 m
TATAAGAGACAGGTTCTGGCGCAAACGTCACGATAGCCAATGGTCAGACCAAAGCGATTTACAGTGATGGCGCAGGCTCTGGCGCTGCGATGGTCGATGCGTTCCAAGACCTGTCTGTGCCTGATTTGTTTATTGACGATGACCTGACGTTTACCTCTGACAGCGCCGTCATCACTTTTGGCGCAGATGGTGACACAACCCTGACCCACACAGACGGATCTGGTCTGACGTTGAACTCCACGAACAAGATCATGTTCAACGATGCGAGTCAGTTTATTCAGGGATCGTCTGCTACAGTTCTATCGTTGGGTGCGACAGATGAAATAGATCTGACTGCCACGGCTATCGATGTGAACGGAACCATTGATGTCAGCGGTAACGCTACCTTGGGTGGCACTCTGGGTGTAACCGGAGCGGTGACAGCAAATGCTGGTATCAGCATCGACAACATCACGATTGACGGCACGGAGATTGATCTTTCTTCTGGCGACCTGACCATCGATGTTGCTGGTGACATCATATTAGACGCAGATGGCGGTGACGTAAAATTTTCTGATGCTGGGACTGTATTCGGAAGCATTTCTACAACCGACAACACAGGCATCATCATAGGTAGTCAAGATGTCGGTTTAAGGTTTCGACAGCAGTCCGCAGGGGCGGCTGTTTTTCCGCGCCAACCGGACGGTTCTGCTTTAGACGCAACTTTGGATCTTGGTATATCCAATTCACGCTTCAAAGACTTTTATCTTTCTGGCGGTCTACCGGGGACGGCTAGTGGCGAGTTAGTCATCAATGACAACAGCGTAGACTCTGACTTCCGTGTTGAGTCAAACGGCAACACCCATATGCTGTTTGTGGACGCGGGAAATAATAGGGTTCAGTTTGGTAAAAGTTCAGGAGGCAACACTAATACCGCTGGCGTCGAAATCCAAGCAACAGGGTTTGTGGGAATTGCTGGAGCTGGCATACGTCCTTTGCAAATCAACCGCCAAACTGATGACGGAGACATTATTGAGTTCCGCCAAGACGGCACCACAGTCGGTTTAATCGGTAGTGATTCAACAGATATTTTTATAGGAACAGGCGATACAGGAATAAGGTTTAATGATGCAGTCAATGGTGTTTTGCCTTATAACACTGGCTCTGGACAAACGGACGCAACTTTAGATTTAGGTTTTTCATCCGTCAGATGGAGAGACCTCTACCTCTCAGGCGGTTTACCGGGGACGGCTAAGTCAAACGGTAACACTCACATGCTGTTTGTTGATGCTGGATCTGACCATGTAAACATTGGAACTTCTACAGACTACGATGCTGTGCTTAATGTCCAATCAACAGACAATGGTAAAACTTTATCATTGGTTAGCACTGATACAGATGCAAATGCTGGCCCTGTTCTTGCCCTCACTAGACAGTCTTCAAGTTCTGCGGCTGATGGCGACATATTAGGACGGATTGACTTTGAAGGCTTGAATGACGCGAATCAACAGGTTGCTTATGGACGGATTCAAACCTTTATACGAGATGCGTCTGATGGCACTGAAGATGGCACTGTACAAATTAACCATTTTATCGCTGGCAGTGAGGTAAATGCGCTTGAGTTAGATAATGACGAATATGTTTTTAATAACGGAAGTAACGATGTTGACTTCCGCGTTGAGTCAGACGGCAACGCAAATATGATATTTGTGGATGCTGGGAATGACAGAGTTATGTTCGCGGGTAGTGCTCAGGACTCAGCGGGTTCATTCGCATTTAACAGCGGCGGATTGATAAGGCACGTCGGAACGTCAGGCGTGGCTAAAGATAACCTGATGTTCGCTATTTCTGGAGCTAATAACGGCTTCCAAGTCACGCAGGACAGTTCAAACAATCTGACGTATAGATTTCATACTGTCGGAAATGTGGAAACTCTTAAGGTCGATGCCGAAGGCGTCAAAGTAAATGACGCTAGTAGTAGCGCGTTAGATTTTCGCGTTGAGACAGACACGAACAATAGTGCGTTTCTAGTTGATGCTAGTGCCAACGTTTGTTTGTTTGGTAAAAGCACTGATGCCCTCACTACCACTGGTGCTACCATTTCAGCGGTAGGAACTGCGACATTTGCATTCAACCTGACATCAGAAAATGAAAGTTTTATCCTAAATAACAACAATGCTACTGGAGCCACATTCAAAATGGACTTCAGGCAAAATAATTCCTCTAAAGGAAGTATAGCTGTTGGATCTAGTAGCACCGCATATAACACTTCTTCTGATTACCGCCTCAAAGAAAACGTAGAAACTTTGAAAGACGGGCTAAGTAGACTAGCCCAGCTAAAACCAGTTCAGTTTACTTGGACAACAGATGGTGCGTTGTCAGAAGGCTTTATTGCCCATGAAGTAGATGAAGTATTTCCAGACGCAGTAACGGGCGAAAAAGACGCCGTTGATGAAGAAGGTAACATTGCTGCACAACAGATGGACTACGGCAGAATCACGCCGTTGTTGGTTAAAGCAATCCAAGAACAACAAGAGCAGATTGAAGAACTCAAAGCTGAAATAGCAACATTAAAAGGAGGATAGCACATGGCTATTAACACAACTTGGTCAGTTGATAATATGACCCATGTAGATGCTGATGGCGGGGTTATACTCGCTTACTGGTCACTCGTAGCAGCCAGCGATGCTGGTGGTGGCGAGACAGCTACCGAAGGCGGCAAAAATCGTTTTACTTACGATGCGTCTAGCAGCGATTACATTGCCTATGCTGATCTTAAAGAAAGCGACGTTTTAGGCTGGATCTGGGAAGCCAATAAAGAAGGCGACGAAACTGCTGCTGAGTACAAAGCTCGCATTGAAGCGGAACGTACTGCGAAAGTTGAAGCTCAAATAACACGTAACGCAACGGAAGCAACTGGAGTGCCGTGGTAATGAGTGAAGAACAAAAAATCGTAATTAACGACGAAGAATACAACTTTGTTGATCTTGCAATTCAAACTCAGGCAGACATAGCGAGAGTGGCTGAATTGCGTCGAGAAGTAGTGGCACTTCAACGCCAAATAGGTGAGCGAAATGCGTTGTTGAGCATCTATGAGGAACAAATAAAACAGAGTGTAAAAACCGCAGAAGAGCCTGAGACTGCACAAGGTCTGCCCGAAGGGTTCAAGGGTCACTGATGAGTTTGCTCGAAATCGTAACCACTCTGACCACCTTATCAGTCGTCGCATCCGCAATTTGTGCCGCCACGCCCACTCCAAAAGATGATGCGTTTATGGCTAAGTATGTGTACCCGGTGATTGAAGCTCTCGCACTGAATGTTGGAAAAGCAAAAGAATAGCAATGTTCTATTTGATGATGGCAGAGGAATGGGGCTTGGACAAAGGCGATAAAGCGTTACAGGAAATCAATACACATGAACGTGAGTGTGCGTTGAGGTACGAGCGTATAGAAGAACGCCTGAAAGATGGTTCTAAGCGTTTTGATAGGCTAGATGAAAAGATTGACCGCTTTGGCAATAGGCTTTGGTGGATCATTGGTTTGATAGTTGTAAGTATTTTAGTTCCACAATTTTTAGGAGGTTGAAATGTCAGATGAAGGAATCCGTGTCCCAACGTGGGCATTGCCAGCGTTTCTAGCGATTCTCTCAGGTGCTGTTGTATGGGGTGCGTCTGAAGCTAGAGCACAGGCAACACAAGAAGAAGTTGACCGCATTGAAGCAGTGGTAGAGAAAACAGTTGCTGAGGCACAAGCCACGGGAAAACTCGCAGCAGTCAATGCGACAAAAATAGAGGCTATCAAAACTAAAGTATGACCCCGCTAATCCCAACCTGTTTTGTGATCTTAGGGAATGGCGGATGTTAGAACTGGTCAATCCACCTGCATATCGGCACTGCATCGCAAAAGAATGGATGCGGTATAACTATAGAAAGTGCGAGTATGGCGGGATGATCTATGTGCAAAATACGATGTCTCGCGTTTTAGGCACCGCACACCAGCTTGATGTAGAACTACTTAGTTGGGAACTACTCAGACCCAAGGCTGTCAAAGCTCAGGTTGTTGAGAAAAAGCGTAGGTTGTGATGGAAATAACCCCATTCCCGAACAGTGTGAACGCTCCTCTTTACAGGCCCAAAGAAATCCATGACGCCTATAGGGTAGACTCTTTTTCTCGTGTGTCTCTTGTTCAAAAAGAAGCGGTAAGTCGTTACTTTGAATTCGTATATGAGTTCCGCAACGGCGAGGTGCAGACCTCAATCCCAAAGGTTTTTCGGCAAGACATTGTGGATCTCAAAGCATGACGATGATGGTTTTTGTACTGATTGTCCTTGAGCGCGGCCAACCTACGGGCCAAGAATTCTATTTTCAAGAGCTAACCTCATGCCTTGAGTACAGCAACGCCCTTAACGCGCAGTCGGTGGGCAAGATCAACGAGCTTTTAAGCAATAACCGATTCTTCTCTACCTATTGCGCAATCCGTGAAATACCGCAATCAGATGCTGGCACCAAGATATTCTTCCGTGATCCGAAGAAGTCGGAGTAGCCATGAGTCCTAAAAAATTAGAACCTAAATCGCGGTATGCTCAATACGACCTAGATGGGGACGGGACGGTCAGCGATGAAGAATTGGCAAGAAATCAAGAACTTGTTGAAATCGAACTGCGTGAAGAGAAAGCAGACAGTCAACGAAGAATGGCTTGGGTGTCTCTTAGCAGTATGGTCGTTTACGCTATTCTACCACTTATGCCATTTATCCCAGAGTCTCGTTTGTCCACTCTAGCGTCTTTAAGCGACATGTTATTTCTTAGTCAGGCTAGTATTGTAGGGCTATACTTTGGCGCTACAGCCTACATGAGCCGAGGACGATGAGTGATGAGAAAAGGACGGAGCTACGTTGCGCTCGGTGCAAAAAGAAAGGTCATGTGATGAAGTTTGTCCATTACAGAGCAACAACCTTATGTCCTCGGTGCTTTAATTTTGTCTTCAAGGTGGCGTGATGAGCATACTCGGATCTCTTATAGGCCCAGCCACTTCCTTGCTCGACAAGGTAATTGAAGATAAGGACGAAAAGAATCGTATCGCCTTTGAGTTGAGCACCTTGGCAGAGCGCCATGCCGCTGAACTTGCTAAGGGTCAAATGGAGATCAACAAGGTTGAGGCTGCACATAAGTCGTTATTCGTTGCCGGGTGGCGTCCCAGCATTGGTTGGTGCTGTAGTCTGGGTCTTTTGTACCATGTATTGATCGCACCCATCGCTGGCATTTGGATAGAGGTTCCAGAAATAGACCCATCGTTATTGATGACCACTATGACCGGGATGCTCGGTTTAGGCGCTATGAGAAGCTATGAGAAGACTAGAGGCGTCAGCAGGGAGAAGTAAATGTCCGACAGACTTATCAATATGCTAAAAATGCACGAAGGTGTGGAGACTCACGCTTACCAATGCAGTGCGAATAAGATCACGATTGGCGTTGGCCGTAACGTCGATCCAGTGGACGGATTAGGCCTAAGCCAAGACGAAATAGAATATCTATTGAAGAACGATATTGATCGCGTTCGGGTGGAGTTAGGTGATGAATACGAGTGGTTTGATGATCTTGTACCAGCGCGCCAGGACGCCATGATAGACATTTCATTCAATCTTGGTGCAACACGCCTAAGAAAGTTCAAAAAGGCGTTGAAGGCTATGGCTGACGAAGACTACGAAAAAGCCGCCAATGAATTCATGGATTCGCGCTGGAGCGAACAAGTCGGTAGGCGCGCATACACAGTCACCCAAATGATTCGTAAAGGCAGTTATGTCTGAACACGCCCTCAAAGATTTTGATCTTTTATCGGATCAAGATAAGAACGAGGCGATTGCGCTTCTTAATAAGTACAACCAACTAGAAAAGCAAGAATCCTGCCAATCGGACTTTATCACTTTTGTGAAAAGCCAATGGCCAGATTTTATCGAAGGCCGTCATCACAAGATAATTGGTGAGAAGTTCAATAAGATTGCCGAAGGCAAACTAAAACGGTTGATCGTGTGTTTGCCCCCTCGACACACGAAATCTGAGTTTGCCTCAACCTATTTCCCAGCGTGGATGATGGGCCTTCGTGGCAATCTTAAAATCATACAAAGCACTCACACCGCAGAACTGGCCGTTCGATTCGGACGCAGAGTGCGAAACATCATCGACTCCGAAGAGTACCAATCGGTGTTCCCGAAGCTGAAGCTAGAGGCTGACAATAAATCTGCTGGTCGCTGGACTACCAATCAAGGTGGAGAGTCTTTTTATTCTGGCGTTGGTGGTGCGATCACTGGACGCGGTGCCGACTTGCTAATCATTGATGATCCGGTCTCTGAGCAAGACGCGCTTTCTCCGACAGCGATGGACTCCATCTATGATTGGTATACGTCAGGGCCGCGACAGCGTTTGCAGCCTGGAGGCATCATCGTCATCGTGATGACGCGATGGAGTACGAAAGATCTAGTTGGTCGAGTTTTGAAAAAACAAGACGGAGATTTTTCTGACAAGTGGGATCTTGTTGAGTTCCCAGCGATCATGCCTGAGTCTGATGAGCCGCTTTGGCCAGAGTTTTGGAGCAAAGAAGAACTTTTAGGCGTCAAAGACGCTCTACCCATCAGCAAGTGGAACTCCCAGTGGATGCAGGATCCGACAGCGGAGGAAGGCTCCATAGTCAAACGCGAATGGTGGGGCAAGTGGGAAGGCGACGTACCCGCATATTCTTACGTTATTCAGAGCTATGACACAGCTTTTAGCAAGAAAGAAACCGCCGACTATTCTGCCATAACGACTTGGGCGGTCTTCACGAACGAGGCTGATGGCGTAGAAAACATCATTCTGCTAGATGCCAAAAGGGTGCGTTTGGACTTCCCAGAGCTCAAAAAATTAAGTTGGGAAGAATACAAGTATTGGGAACCAGACTGCGTTTTGATAGAAGCAAAAGCATCCGGTACACCATTGACACAAGAATTGCGGCGTATGGGCATACCTGTAACTGCCTATACACCAAGTCGAGGTCAAGATAAGATTGCGCGGATGAATAGCGTAGCCCCAATTTTTGAATCAGGAATGGTCTGGGCTCCAGACACTGATTTCAGCGAAGAAGTCGTTGAAGAAATGGCTGCGTTCCCTTATGGAGATCACGATGACTATTGCGACAGCGCAACCATGGCTCTTATGCGATTCCGTCAAGGAGGGTTTCTAGCTCTAGCTGACGATTATAACGATACGCTTGAGCCGTTGAAACGAAACAGACAGGTGTACTACTAATGGCAATAGAGAAAAAACCTTTAGGGACAGAAGACGATCCCAACGTTGTAGACACCGGGAATATCATTGAAATCATTCCAGAGCCCACACGCGAAGATCAGATTCGTGAAGCCGCTCAAATTCTAGTCACAGAAGAAGCTCTGTTTGTCGATGAAGAAATAGATGCAGAACAGCCAGCTTCCGGCCTTGCATTTGATGACAACTTAGTGGAAGAGCTTGATGCATTTGAACTGGGCAAGCTGTCTAGCTCAATACTAAGCTCGATCCAAGCAGATAGGGAGTCGCGTTCTGATTGGGAGAAGACCTACGTTGATGGGTTGAAGTACTTGGGAATGCGGTTTGAAGAAACCAGATCTCAGCCTTTTGATGGATCAACAGGGGTAATGCACCCACTGTTAGCCGAGGCCACAACGCAATTCCAAGCCCAAGCCTTCAAAGAGCTACTCCCCGCTAGAGGGCCAGTAAAAACAGAGATCATAGGTGCGCGTACTCCAGATGTAGAGGCGCAAGCAGATCGCGTTCAAGAATTCATGAACTATTACATCATGAATGAAATTCCGGGTTACAGCGATGAGTTAGATATGTTGTTGTTCTACTTACCGCTTGCCGGATCTGCCTTCAAAAAAGTTCACTTCGACACAGTGACGCGATCAGCAGTTTCTTCGTTTGTAGAGCCACAAGACCTAATCGTTCCTTACGAGTCTAGCGACTTGTATACAGCAGAGCGTGTCACCCAAGTAATAGCAATGTCGCGCAATGAGATTCGTAAACAACAACTAGCGGGTTTTTACGCAGACGTAGACATTAAAGATGGTGGTGCGTACATCAAGCGTGACGAAATAGATGAACAGATAGATGAAATAGAAGGTATGTCGCCAAGCTACGACAGTGATCGTGACCATCTCATCTACGAAGTTCACACAGTTTTGGATCTGCCAGGGTTTGAGGATTTGGGTGAAGATGGGCAACCCACTGGTCTGAAACTGCCCTACATCGTCACTATAGATGACAGTTCACGGCAAGTGTTAGCTATTCGTCGGAACTATCGTGAGCAAGATCCCTTCAAGCGCAAAGTAAATTATTTCGTGCAGTATAAATTTCTGCCGGGCTTAGGATTTTATGGGCTCGGATTGAGTCACATGATTGGGGGTTTGGCAAAGGCCAGCACCAGCCTTTTACGGCAGCTTATAGACGCTGGGACTCTGGCGAACTTACCAGCAGGATTCAAAGCTAGAGGAATGAGAATCCGCGATGAAGACGAACCGCTTCAACCCGGTGAGTTCAGAGATATAGACACCACTGGGGCGTCACTCAAAGAAAACCTCATTCCCTTGCCTATCAAAGAGCCTTCAACGGTTTTGATGACTCTTTTGGGTACATTGGTTGAGAGCGGTAAGCGTTTTGCGGCGATAGCCGATACGAACGTAGCCGACATGAACCAAGCGATGCCTGTTGGCACCACCGTCGCTCTGCTTGAGCGCGGCACAAAAGTAATGAGTGCAATCCATAAACGGCTGCACCATTCCCAAAAATTAGAGTTTCAACTGCTCGCGCAAGTGTTTGCAGAATACTTACCGCCAGTTTATCCGTACCGCCCAGGAGTGGGAGCAGAAGATTTTAAGGTCACAGACTTTGATGCGCGAATAGACATCATCCCAGTATCTGACCCCAACATCTTCAGCCAAAGTCAGCGGATAACGATGGCCCAAGAACTGCTGACGATGGTTCAGAGCAACCCAGATATTCATGGCCCCCAAGGCATCTATGAGGCATACCGCCGTATGTATTCGGCGTTAGGTGTGGATGATGTTGAGAGTTTGATACAACCGCCTCAAGAGCCACCACCGCCGTCACCTTTAGATGCTGGAATCGAAAACAGCGGTTTACTGGTTGGTCAGCCTCAGATCGCGTTCGCACCCCAGAACCATCGCGCTCATGTTGAAGCTCACAGGGCATTGTTCATGACGGAGGTGGTGAAAACTAATCCCGCTCTGCAAGGCAACATTCTTGCGCATATCATGCAGCATCTACAATTTTTGTCTGCTGAGTTGGCACAAGACCAAATACCTCCAGAACTGTCGCAGCAGATGGAACAGATCAACATGGCGGCAGAGCAAGGGCAGATTGATCCAGAGCAAGCCCAAATGATGAATCAAGAAATGCAAATGACTGTTGAGCAGTTCTCATCGCCCGTCTTGGCACAGCTAACCTCCGACTTGCTCCAAAGCATTGGACAAGGCGATGAAGAGGATCCGCTTGTTGCGATCAGACAAAGAGAATTAGAACTGCGAGACAAAGAGATAGATCTCGATCAGGCAAATTTTGAAAGTAAGCAGCAAGCGCGATCACAAGAGAAACTGCTTGAGGCAGAGTTGGCTAAACAACGAATAGACAATTCTAAGTCTATAGCAGACGACAAGTTAGATGTCGCTCTGAGAAGATTACAACAAAACGCAGATCTCAAACTGATGGAGATCCAGCAACGTAGCGGAGGAAGGCAATGAGCATAAGTTATAAGAAAGAGGCAATCGAAGCCTTGCGCGCAGCCAAGCGATTGGCAAGAGCGGCAGAGCGATCTGCGCTTGAGGCTGCTGAAATTGAAAAGGCAGCAAAAAAAATGGCGAGTGATGCCCGGATAGCAGAAAAAATGTCGCGCATTTTGGGTGAAACAGACAGCGTAGCGACCGCTGCTTCAGAGGCGGTTCCAGAGCCGGAGCCAGAACCAGAACCTATTGTTGAAGAAAAACCAGCAGCGAAGAAAAAGGCTGCGCCGAAAAAAAAGGCGAAAGCCAAAAAAAGTTAAGGAGTATCATATGCCATTAAAAAAAGGAAAAAGCCAGAAGGCCGTTAGCGATAACATCAAGATGCTGAAGAAAGAGGGGCGTCCACAAAAACAAGCCGTAGCCATAGCAATGAAAACTGCTAAAGGCATGAGTCAAGGCGGTATCGTTAAGCGCGTCAAGAAAACAGTTCGCGGGGGCGGTGCCGCAACCAAAGGTTTGAACTTCTACGATATTGAATGATGGCTGAACGCCCTCGGCGGCTCATCGCTGAACAAAAAAAACAAATCTCCGACACCATGATGGACGGTTTGTTGAAAGATGTAGAACATTACAGAAACTTGCAAGGACAAATACACACGTTAAACTTGGTCGAACTAGAAATCTCACAACACTTCAAGGAAGGTAGATGACACTCAGTTTGAAAGATGCGTTCGTAACTCCAGAAGAGCGCGTGTTTGATCCGACCAAGCTGCCTGAGTCTGTTTTAGAAAGACTCCCAGAGCCAACTGGATGGAGGATGTTGGTCATCCCCTACATGGCGGAAAATAAATCCAAAGGAGGAATCGCACTCACCACACAAACCATGGAGCGCGAAAATTTAGCCACAACGGTTTGTGCTGTTCTGAAAATGGGGCCGCTCTGCTTTAACGACGTAGAAAAGTATGGGCCAGATCCTTGGTGTAAAGTCGGAGATTGGGTGTTGATTGGCCGCTATGCGGGTTCGCGGTTTAAGTTGGAAGACGGCGAAGAAGTAAGAATTATCAACGACGATGAGATTAACGCAACAATTCTTGAGCCAACCGACATTAGGACTTACTTATGATTGAGAACCAGCAGAAGTTTGAAGAAGAAGAAATCGCGATCGAGGTAGATGCGAGCGAAGAATCCTCTCCGCAGGCAGATGAGGATGAGCTAGAGCGTTACACCAAAGGCGTATCAAAGCGAATTAACAAGCTCAATCAAAAGACCAAAATGGCAGAAGATAGAGCTCGTCATTTTGAAATGTTGACGCAGCAGAAAGATCAAGAATTGCAGCGATATCGTGAGATGTATGCTCAGTCCGCACAGTCAGCTTTGGATGCTGAAGAAGAGAAGCTCAAAACTCAAGAAGCTCAAGTGGATGACATTTACCGGAAAGCGGTTCAAAGCTCTGATCCTGATTTGATGTCGAAGGCGGACACACTCAAAAACGACATCGCGATTAAAAAAGAAAAACTACGGTCTGCAAAAAACCGTCCCGTCCCTCAGCCGCAAGAATCTTTCCAGCCTCAATATGAAGCGGCACCACAGCCGCAAGCGCAAACTGAAATACAGCCTAGCTCTGAGGCTTTGGAGTGGCACAGCAAAAACAGTTGGTACGGAGACCAGAGTAAAACGGAGAATGTAGAAGCTACGCAGTATGCGTACTTCACGCACTATAACCTCATCAATGAAGGTTACGAACCAGATTCCGATGACTATTACAATGAGCTAGATACAAGGGTAAAAAGAGTTTATCCTAATCTCAGTTCTGAAGAGTCTTCAGAAGTAGTCGAACGAAAAACTGCTAGACCCCCTGTGCAAAGAGTCAGTAGTTCCTCTTCGGGAGGTCGGCAAAAAACACAAGGTACTGAAAAAGGCGTTAAGTTCAAAGAATCTGAGCTTGAGAGACTCAAAAAATTGAAACCGCACAATATGTCGGATGAAAAATGGTTGCAGATGTTAGCCAAAGAAAAACAAAAAATTCAAGCAAGAGAGGCATCATGAGTCAGAAACACCAGAACCGCGCCAGCCGTGAAAGCCAAACCCACGATAAACAAGCTAGGCGACAAGAATGGCGACCAAGGCGAAAGTTAGATGCTCCACCAGCGCGTGACGGATTTGTTCAACGTTGGATCAGAGAATCTATGCTCGGTCAAGAAGACAGGTCTAATGTGGCTTCCCGGATCCGCGAGGGATGGGAATTGAAAAAGCCAGAGGATCTGCCAGATGGCTGGGACTTCCCGACTCTTGAGTCTGGGAAACACGCTGGAGTCGTTTATAGTGACGGACTGTTGCTTGCGGAAATACCAGAAGAAATCGTACAACAAAGAAACGATTACTACGAACGTAAAAACGCCGATGCTCAAAACGCGCTGGACAACACAATGTTCAACGAAATGAGAAACGACGGTAGATATGTTAAGTATGATCCTCAACGCGACACCCGCGTAACATTTGGCAAAAAGTAAGAGGACTAAATTATGGCTAATAAGGATGCCGCATTTGGTTTGATACCCGCTCGTATGATGGGGGGCGCTCCTTACTCTGGAGGTCAAAGCCGTTACCGTATCGCTTCCAATCAGAGTGGTGCTATATTCCAAGGAGACTTGGTGAAGCAACTCACTGGTGGTACGGTTTCTCGCGCCGCAGCCTCTAGCACCGTTCCGGTGGTAGGAGTTTTCAACGGAGTTCAGTACACTGACCCAACATCAAAAGAAGTGGTTTTCAAAAACCATTATCCCGGTTCGATAGTAGCAAGTGATATCATCGCATTCATCATAGACGATCCTAATGTAGTGTTTGAGATCCAAGCTGACGACACCTTCCCCGTAGCTGATTTGTTCGGCAATTTCGACATTGTAGACCAATCAACAACTGGGGATACCGCTTCTGGAAGATCTAACATGGAACTAGATGTGACTACTGGTGCAACCACCACTACGTTGCCGCTAAAAGCCATTGATATCTCTCAGGATCCCGATAACGACGACGTTGCAAGTGCCAACACAAACGTAATGGTGGTGATACAAAACCACATTATGGGAGTGAAAGGCGCTGGCCTAGCTTAATAGGAGGCTAAATAATGGCTATTTCACGAGCACAATTAGCCAAAGAGCTTGAGCCGGGGCTTAATGCACTCTTTGGTCAATCGTATGATCAGTATGATCGTGAATACGAAGAAATATACGCGATGGAAGACAGTCAAAGAGCTTTTGAAGAAGAAGTT
>LUMT01000776.1_pt1 | contig 12961 bp, 18 predicted proteins | sample 729741 | NCBI WGS metagenome assembly LUMT01 (sample SAMN03860299, study PRJNA289734) | marine metagenome | biome: seawater column; feature: ocean; material: water; isolation source: Red Sea water column Station 192 - depth 50m | place: Saudi Arabia: Red Sea | collected 2011-10-15 | depth 50 m
GATGCAATAGATAAAAAAGACGAAACTACTATGAATGAACTTTTGCATGATGATTTCAAATTTACAATGCATAAATCAGGAAACACCATAGGTAAAGCCGATGTGATAAAATGGGCAATGAGTGGTGATATAAACCAAGATAAAGCAAGAGTAGTCTATGAAAATGATGAAGTTGGAGTTCACCATTCAATTGTTACATTTAATGATGGGAATGTTGAAGCAGTAATGGCAGTTTATAAATACAAAGATGGAAAGATTATAAGTTTGGAGACTGGCGCTACTCCTATGTCAAAATAAAAGTAAATGATTGACTTTTATTTCTCAATTTGAAGCACATATACTTATTTAGCAGTCACTAGAATACTTGATGTTGAAAAAAATCATCAAGTCAGTTTTAATTGGAAACCTTTTAGCGTTCGGGTAATTATGAAAGAAATGAATAATATTCCATTTCCAAAGGATAAGCTTAATAAGGTAAATTACATGTGGAGAGATATTGAAAGACGAGCTGAAGGTTATGGTTTTTTTGCAAAAACACCTGTGCCCTACCCATTATCTGAATTTGACTTAGCAAATCAAATTGCAATTCTTGGATTGGATAAGGGATGGGGTATAGATTATGTTAGACTGACTTATAAAAAATGGTTTCAAGAAGGAAAAGAACCAGCTATAGAACCAAGTATTTCTGAGATATGTAAAGAATTAAAAATGAACAAAGATGATATAATTTCTGAGGCAAAAACAAAATTGATTGAAGATAAATACCTAGCAAATACAAATTCTGCAAGAGAGAATAAAATCTTTGGTAGTCCAACTTTTGTTATTAACAATGAAATATTTTGGGGTGATGATAGAATGGAAGATGCAATTAAATTCTTTAAAAAATAATGTTACCTAAAAAATACTTTGATTTTATTTTTATTTTAATTATGGGTTTTGGAATGAGTTTATTAATGACTCTAATTATCACATATATCAACACTGGTATGGATAAAGATTATATCAATAGATTCTTAAAAGCATGGGTAGTCAGTTTACCTATAGCTATAATTGCAGCATTAATACTTGGTCCACCGATTAAGAAATTGGTAGATAAAATTACTAAATAGTCATAGGTTTAATTGTGAGTAATTTATCGGGATATATATTTCTTATATTGGCTATTGTTCTTGGAATAACCTCTAATGGTTTTTTAAAATCTACAAATGGTTTTACTAATATTGGTCCAACTATTTTTTGTATAGTTTCTATAATTGCTTGTATTTTTTGTTTATCTAAAGCAATGAATATTATTCCAGTTGGTTTCACTTATGCAACTTATGGCGGATTAACTATTACTGCAGTAACTTTATTTGGCGTGTTTAAATACAATCAAATCCCAAATCTCTATGGAATTATAGGAATAATATTAATTATTATTGGTGTAATTTTACTCAACACACTTGGCAAGGCTACTTAGCCACAGGTTTTAATATTTTCACTATTCTTTTATGAAGTTTTTTGTTCGGCGCACAAATAATGTTTCCTGCTTTTTTTGGATCCTCATTTTTCCACGTGGTAACTATTCCTTCGGCTGCTCTTATTATGGGAATTAAAGCATGGATATCCCAAATTTTATTTCCACATTGAATTACAATATCTATTTTTCCCTCTGCAAAATGTGAATAACTTAAAGCATCAGCACACGGAAATTGCATTCGTTTTAATATTTGTGGTATTTTTTTTTGTTGGTTTAAAGATAAGCTACCATGAAATGCAGCCGATAATTTCATATTTTTGAAAGTTACTTTTTTATTTACTTTTAATCTTTTTTTATTTCCATTTTCACACACAAAAGCAACTTTATCTGTTTCGTTAAAATAATATTTTTTTAAAATTGGAAAATTAGCAAGACCTAAAATTGGTATTCCTTTAAAATTTAGCGAAATGAGGTTACTCCAGGTTGGGTTACCTATAACGAAAGATCTTGTACCATCAATTGGGTCAATAACCCAAGAAAAATCACTTTTGGTTTTTTTATTTTTAAATTCCTCACCTATAATTTGATGAGTGGGAAATTTATTACTAATCTCTTTTCTTATAAATTTTTCAAAAGCAATATCTGCGTTAGTAACAGGGTCATAACCTGTGCCCTTTAACTTATTTGAAACTTTAAATGGCTTGTTTAATTTTAAGAAATAAAATCTAGTAAGTTTATTTGCTAAATTATTAAGAAATTTAGAGTATTTTTTATATTCTGAAGATTTTAATTTAATCACAAGAGACTATTACAATCTAATTTGTATTGATTAAAGTAAAATTTTAAATAATCATAAGAATCATTATGAAAATTGAACTTTCAGACAATAAAGTTTTTTTTGAAAATCAAGGATCAAAAAAAGAAATACACCCATTCTGGTTGAGAGAAAGAGTGAACGGTGTAGATTTTGTTGATAAAGGTACCAAACAAAGATTGTTTGATCCAACAACGCTCAATCAAAATATTAAAATAAATAAAGTAAATTTGACTGATAAATTTTTAGAGATTTCTTTTAATGACGGAGTTGAAACAAAAATATCAATTCAAAGTATCTTTGAAGAATATTCTGGTATTAATGATATAAAATTTATCAAAAAAACTAAATGGGACTCTTCTTTAAAAAATCTAAATAATTTTCAGTTCAGTGAAAATATATTTGAAGAAAAAATAATGTATGAAGCTTTAATAAGTTTCTATAAATATGGTTTCATTATTTTCAAAAATGTGCCGACAGATAACAATTTTCTAGTAAAATTCGCAAATTCTATAGGTAGTATAAGGAGAACGAATTTTGGTGAATTCTTTAATGTAAAATCAAAACCCAATCCTAATGATCTAGCTTATACATCTTTGCCTTTAGCACCTCATACTGATAATCCTTATAGAAATCCTGTTCCATGTATTCAAATATTACATTGTATTGAAAATGCAGTTGAAGGTGGACATTCTACTTTGGTAGATGGCTTTACAGTTACAGAGGAATTAAAAGAAAAATATCCTGAATATTACAAAATTTTAACTGAAGTAAAGGTAAAATATCAATTTATAGATAAGGATGTAATATTAGAGAATTGGGCTGAGATGATTGAATTAGATGAAAATAAAAATTTTAAACAGGTTAGATTTAGCCCAAGGTTAGATTTTGTTCCATTAATTGATAAAAATAAATTAGATGTTTACTATAAGGCAAGAAATAAAATTTCTGAATTGTATAATTCGAGCAAATATAGAATTGAGTTTAAACTTCTTCCGGGAGATCTATTAATGATGGACAATTATCGACTTCTTCATGGAAGGACATCCTTTAATGCTAATGAGGGTAATAGATTTCTTCAAGGTTGTTATATAGATTATGATAGTACTGAAGGAAAAATTAAGCATCTAAAAAGAAAATTTAATATATAAATTATTTATTAAAACAATTATTCACTAATATTGCCATTAATATCCAAATGACAAAAGTTTCACCATGGGTGAAAGAATAATCCGCTCCAGCAAATCCAGCAACTATATTGATTGCATAAATAATTATGGTAGAGACTAATAAACTTAAAAATAATTTTACTATTCCATTAATATATTTCACATTAAAATTTTAACTATTCTCAATATTTATGCAAATGAAAATTTTCTATTAATAAGTGAAATTATTTTAGATGCGGGAATATTATTAAATACTTAGGTTGTATTCAAGAAATATATTTTCAGAAAATTTAAATAAATTTATTGATTACAACCTGATCAAAATTTAATCTTTAATTAAGGAGGTAGCTTTAATGAATCAAACACCACCTGATACTTAGCTGGGTATTTTCATACTTCATAAAAACGTAAATAAAAAATATAAAGTCCATTCGGACTTAAATGCCAGAACGGCAAATTAGGGGCTGCTCTTTTGGTTAATTAACTAGAGAGCAAACCCCTAAATTATTTTCTTAATTTATCTATTCAAAACTAGACAAATCAATTTATCTTGAAAAGATATTTGTTTTTTATACTTTTTCTTTATTTCATTTAAACCACTAGATATTATCTTATGGCTCATACCCAACAACACCGATATATATTTGCTATTTACCATTTCCATATATTTTATCCTTGAAATTTTAACTTTATAACTAAACCCTCTAACGAGTTTTCCTTTGAATGAATATGAAATTGATTTAATAATTTTCTTGTCTCTTATTAAGGCTTTTTTAAGCTTTTTTTTCATAATCGAAAATGTTGGAATTTCATTATTAATGGGGTCTAGAGTAAAAATAATAATTTTACCGTTTGGATTTAGCAATGTCTTTGACAATTTAAGTATAGTCTTAATATCTTTAATTTTAAAAAGATGAATAGTTTGTTTTAATAAAATTAGATCAAATCTTTTTTTATTCTTTTTTAAAAATTTAAGTGCATCAATTTTTTTAAAAATTATTCTTTTATCCCTATCTTTGTGATTTTCTATATCTATACCTATAGATTTTCTCTTTAAGCTTAACTTTGATGACAAGCTTCCTAGTATCTTACCCCTGCCACAACCAATATCTAAAATCTGACTGTTTTTATTTAATTTAACTTGTTTTAATAAAAAATTATTAAAAGATTTAATATAAGACGATGATGAAAGCCAAGTTTTGTTGTCCCAATTTTTTAATGACACGCAATATTAAATTTTTTTAGTCTCCAATAATTATAAGGCCAAGGTGTTAAGAACCCAACTAAGAGCATAATTGGAACTACCCACCAAGTAAGAATTGCGCCACCTGTTAAAAAGTAATCAGTCAAATTCATCATGATCTCCATACTTATCATTGATATAAAACTCATTCCCATTGCTGTTTTTAATGCTTTCGAAAAATCAAAACTTTGTCTCATTAAGATTACTGTCTCTAAAATAATACTTGTAATTAGTCCGTTGATGATAGCTAAAGTCATTATTCCCATAACTGGGAATGGAATCTTAGTTAGTTGGAAAAATAAAATAGTACCAAAATCACCAATTGCACAACCTAATAAACACCAACCAGTGTTTTTAGCACTTCTTTTCCATGTAAATTTACACGACCAATTAAAATTGGCGTTGACTGCATTGTCCATTGAATTAGTTTATATCAACTTTAGCAATCATTCCAACTTGATAATGACCTGGCACGTTGCATGCAATTTCAATATTTACGGCATTATCAAATTTCCAAATGATATCTTCCTTTTCTTTTGGTGCTAACAAAACACTATTGCTATGTGAATGACCCATGGCTTTATCCATTTTTGCCATTTTTTTCATTTTCTCTTTATCAATTGAGTCAGCTAAAAGTATTTCATTTTCAACCATTTTTTCCATTTCAGGCTGATGCTTCATGTGCATCATTTTATTTGCTATATTAAATTCGTGGACTAACTCACCCACATTTTCAACTTCGAACTTTATTGTTTCACCTGCTTTAATTTGAAAAGAACTAGGTTCGTAATAATTATCATACATCTTTACTATAATCTGTTTCATGATTGAATAAATATTAATTTTCACAATTTTAACAATGGGTCAAATTATACATGTATGATAGTGTAAATTAATGATTTTTAGACAATTATTTGACAATAGATCATCAACATACACATATCTTATTTCTTCTGGGGAAGGTAGAGAGGCTTTAATTATTGATCCTGTAATAGAAAATGTAAATAAATACGTAAATTTATTAAAAGAACTCAATTTAAAACTTGTCAAAGTTATTGATACTCATATACATGCGGATCACGTAACTGGTGCCTCAAAATTAAAAGACATTACAAAATGCTCTAGAATAATGGGCGATCATACTCCGGCTGATACGGTTGAAATCAGAGTTAAAGATGATGAGTATATTAATTTAGATAACATCAAATTAAGAGCTATGTATACACCTGGACATACTTCAGATAGCTATAGTTTTCTGATGGATAACTATTTATTTTCTGGTGACACTTTGTTGATAAATGGGACAGGTAGAACAGATTTTCAAAATGGAAATGCTATAGATTCTTATAACTCCATATTTAATAAACTCCTAAAATTACCAGACGAAACTCTTCTTTACCCCGCTCATGACTATAAAGGAGAAAAATTTAGCACAATTGGAAAAGAAAGAAAAAATAACCCTAGGTTACAAGTTGATAGCAAAGATCAGTATATTGAAATTATGAATAATTTAGGTTTAAAAAAACCAGATCAACTTGAGGCAAATGTTTCAAGAAATATTAAATTGGGTGCTTAAATTAAATTGAGGATTTAAGAGCTTTGTAAATTGCTTCTTTTTTAATTTCTCCAATACTTCTATAAACCTCTTTATTATTTTTGAAAATCAGAAGAGTTGTTTGATATTGCACATTAAACATGTCAGAAATTTCTCTATTTGTTACATCAAATGCAAAATATTCAATGTTATCAAAATCATTTTTTGCTTTTTGCAAAACTTTCATTTGACTTGCGCAAGAAGGACAATACTTAATCCAAGAGCTCACTACTACAACCTTGCCCTCAGATTGTGCTTTGTCAAATAAGTCTTTTTTAAAAGTTGTTTCTTTTTCCATGGCATTAACATTGAATGCTAACAAAAGAAAACAAAGGGTTAAAATTTTTTTCATAATTGTTTATACAACAAATATTAAAAACCAATAAGATGCTAATCCTGAAAATATTGTCGCAATTATACTTCTGGAGAAAATACCAATAAACATTGCAATTATTGCAGCCAATATCTTTGGATTATCATCTATTTCAATTAATCCTATGTCATTAATGAAAATGGCTGGAAAGATTATTGCAGGAAATATTGCAGATGGCACAAATGATAATATCTCTCTAATTCTATCATTGAACATTTCCTTTTTAATTAAAGCTATCATAGAAAACCTTGTTAAATAAGTAATCAATCCACAATATAAAATTAATGCCCAGTTGCTCATGCTTTTTTATTTTCCCTTGTTAATATCATTGCAGTGAATAATCCTGCTAGAGCTGCAACAATAACGTAAGCTTTAAAAGGAATATAATTATATCCAAAAGTCGCTACCAAACCTGAAATAATTATTACAATCACATTTATAAATTTTCTAAAGTCATTAACCAATAAAGCTAAAAATGTTAAAGGAACTGCAAAACTTAGTCCAAGTTTTTCTGGAATTGCTGCTCCAAGTATAATTCCTAAAAATGTGGTCGATTGCCAAATTACCCAACAAGTAGCTCCTCCGCCTACTAAGTGAAAGTATCTATTATGGTCCTTATTCTTTTTTAAATATTCATTTGAAATTGCAAATGCCTGATCGATTAAAAAATAGGATATAATAATCTTCCAAATCAACTTCAAATCTGACAAATGCTCTGATACGACAGCTCCGTAAAGTAAATGTCTGGAGTTCACTGCACCAACTGAGCTAATTATTACTAAAGAAGATGCACCACCAGAAAATAATTGCAATAAAACTATCTGAGAAGCGCCACCAAAAATAATTAAAGACATTGCCATTGTTTCAATTGGAGTAAATCCAACATCAATAGCAAGAACTCCAAAAATTAAACCAAAGGGAACAACCGGAATCATCAGTGGGCTTACATCAATAATTCCCTTTAAAAAAACTTTTAAGTTACTTTTCATTTTTCTAAAAGGTTTTTATTAGAAGCAAACTATATGATCAATATGAATTGGTCTTTTAATCCCAAATTTTTCACTAACTTCATGTTGATGAATATGATGAGAGTGAACAAACACCGGAATTAATCTATTGCTGGGTGTCTTTAAAGTATAAATAAAGTTTGTTCCTCTAAATTTTCTATCAACAACCTCTAATTTTAAATTACTTTGGTCATCATGTTGCAAGTCTTCTGGTTGAACTAATAACTGAACATTTGAACCAATTGGAAAAGGCTTAATAAAATTTCCTGTAATAGTTCCAAGGTCTTTATTTTCTAAACTTTTGGGACTTGTTACTTCTGCTGGTATCAAAACACCTCTATTTAAAAAATTCACCACATCTATTGAATTTGGAAGATGATAAAGTTTGTAAGGATCATCAAACTGTCTAAGCTCTTGATCAAAAATAATTCCACATTTTGAGCCTAAATAAAAAGCTTCGTAGGAATCATGAGTCACAATTATAGTTGAGATTTTTAAATTTTTTAGAATTTTTTTTAACCTAATTTGAATTTCCTCTTTAAAACTTTGATCAACATTAGACAAAGGTTCATCAAGCAATAGTAGATCAGGTTGAGTAAGCAAAGTTCTTGCTAAAGATGTTCTCTGGGCTTCGCCAGCACTTATTTGGTGAGGGTACTGTTTTAATATATTAGAAAGATCTAATAAATCTAAAATTTCCTTTAAATCAATTTGTTTTTCTTTTTTTCCTTTATTTTTTTCTAAACCCAATAAAATATTTTTTTCTACTGTATAATGTGGAAACAAACTATTCTCTTGGAAAGCTAAAGAAATATTTCTATCCTCAGGCTCAACATTCACATCGCTAGAGGATATTATTTTACCTTTAAGCTCAATAGATCCATTTTTAATTTTTTGTAACCCAGCAATTGTTCTTAATATAGTTGTTTTGCCTATTCCCGAGGGACCAAGTAGACATATAACATCACCCTCGTTTTCAATTGCAAAAGACATGTTTCTTACTTTTGTTTTACCTCCAGCAACAAAGTCAACATTTTTTACCTCAAAGAAATTATTCATTGTTTTCTCTCAAAATATATTTGGATGCAATTATAATAAAAAAGGATGCAATTAAAATTAAAAATAATGATGGCACAGCTGCAGCTTCAAGTAAATCTTCTGATGCAGAAATATAAGCAGTTGTCGCAAAAGTTTCAAAATTAAAGGGTCTTAGAATCAATGTTATTGGTAATTCTCTTATGATTTCAAGTGAAACTAAAATAATAATGAATAACAAAGAATTTCTCAAAAAAGGAACGTGAATATTCATAAATGTTTTTCTTTTTGAGTAACCCAGTAAGTACGCACTTTCATCAACTGCAATATTAATTTTTTCATACCCTGACTTTATCCCATTGTATGCAAGTGAATAAAATCTAACAAAGTAAACTAGCACTAATCCAATTATTGATCCTATGAATATTTTTTTTATTGAAAAAAAACCAAGACTTTTAATTACATTTTCATCAAACCAAGCAATGAAAGTAATGTATGCAACTGCTAATATTACACCTGGTATTGCATAACCTGAAATAGATAAAGTAGACAAGACATTTAAAACTTTATTTTTAGTTACTCTATTTCCATAATTAGAAATTAGTGCGAAAATTATCAAAACTAAACTAGATAAAGAAACCAAATATAAGGTATTTTTTAATAGATCTAAAACTTGAAGTTCAAATAAATTTTCAGGGAATTTTAGTGTCCAATACATCATCTGACTTAAAGGGAATAAAAAACTTAAGAAGAATACAGAAAAACAAAATAAGAAAGCTAAAAAGGATTTTTTTCCTTCGAGTTTTATTTTCTGCTTTTGCTTAAATCCACCCCTCGAATTAAAGTGGTATTTTGCCTTTTTTCTTGAAAAATTTTCTATAATGAAGAGTGCAAAGATAAAAAGTAGCAAAAAAAATGATAATCTATTTGCAAAAGCTAAATCATCGAAGGCTATCCAAGAATTATATATTCCTGTCGTTAATGTATTTATTGAAAAAAAATCAACTGCGCCAAATTCTGCTAGAGTTTCCATTGCTACTAATGATAAGCCTGCAATTATAGCCGGTCGTGCTGATGGTAAAATAATTGAATATAATGTTTTTAATTTTGTAAATCCTAGGTTTTTACCTAATTCTATTATATTTTGTGATTGATACAAAAAGGATGCTCTGGCTAAAATGTAAACATAAGCATATAAAGAAAAAGAAATAGATAAGATAACACCTAATAAACCATCAAATTTAGGTATATTTTGATTGTAATTACCATCACCAAATAAATTTTTTAAAATAGTATATGCAGTTCCATAATTTTCAAAAAAAGCTGTTAAAGAATAGGCGTAGATATACGGGGGGACTGCAAAAGATAATATTAAACTCCATTTAAAAAAATTACTTAGTGGAAATTCGTAAAAAGAAACTAAATAAGCTGACCCAGTGCCAATTAAAAAAGTTAATAATAAAACAGAAAATAATAAAAAAATTGAGTTAAATATATATTCTATTAAAAAAGTGTCTTTTAAAATTTGATAATAATTTGAAGTATCCTCAAAAAAACTCGAAAAGACGGTAAGTATTGGGATTATTACAAAAAGTGAAATTAAAAAAGAAGATATATGCCAAAAACTAATTCTCATAATTCATAATCCGCCTTATAAACATGAAAGTATTTGTGCCCGTACTAAGAGGAAGGAGACATCTTCTCAGTCAAAGTACGAGCACTCCAGAAAATTTAAAGATCAAATACTTTTAGGATATGCGGAACCTCCTTAGCACTTAATTCTGAAAGTTTTCTATTATTTACTCTTTTATCGATTTTTTTACACTCTAAATTACATGGTGAACATGCCTTAGAAGATTTGTTATAATCAATATCAGATATAAATTTCTTTCTTTCTTTCATTGTTACTTCCAACCAGCAGCCGTCATTACTTCCACTGCATCAGCTTGATTTTTTCCATAAGAAGCGAGATTAGTTTTCATATCTTGTTTGAAATCTAACCCTAAGTTATTAACTACTAATGGACTTGGCGAAACACCATCAATCATTGGAAACTCAAAAGTATTATTTGTAAAATGCTCTTGAGACTCTGGAGTTAATAAAAACTCTACGAGTTTAACAGCGTTGCCTTTGTTAGGAGCACCTTTTACTAGAGCTGCACAACTTACGTTCATGTGTGTTCCTCTATCATTTTGATTAGGAAAGAACGCTTTAACTTTTTTTGCAGCCTCTTGTTGTTCTGCACCCTTTTTACCTGATAACATCAAAGCTAAGTAATATGTATTAGCTACAGCAATATCAGCCTCACCAGCTGCTACTGCCATTATTTGTGCTCTATCATTGCCTGTCGGTGTTCTTGCCATATTGGCAACAACTCCTTCAGCCCATGCGGCTGTTGCAGCCTTTCCATTATTTTCAATCAATGAAGCAACAAGAGATTTATTATAGATGTTACTTGATTTTCTTATTACCAGCCTACCTTTCCACTTGGGATCAGCTAAACCTTCATAGGTCATTCCAGATAATTCTGCACCAGTAACTCTTTCAGGTGAGTAATAAATTATCCTAGCTCTTTTTGCGATACCAACCCACTTGTTTGTTCTAAAACTTTTTGGAACGGCATCTTTAATAGCTTTAGATGTTAGACCACCTTGAAGTGTACCTTTTGCATCCATGGCACCACATCTACCTGCATCTGCCGTAATGTATAGATCAGCAGAAGAGTCTGCCCCCTCGCTTATTATTCTTTTTTCTAAAGCACCCGATTTTCCGTTTATCAAATTGACTTTAATTCCGGTCTTATTTGTAAATTTTGAGTAAAGTTCAGAGTCTGCTTTATAGTGTCTTGCGTTAAAAACATTAACCTCGTCTGCAATTGCAAACGATGATGTAATTATCGAGAGAACTAACGTAAATGTTGATATTATATTCCTCATATATTGTCCGTTTTTTAAGTTTTTCCGCATGATTCTAAATGAGAATGAGAACTATTCTCATTGATAATGATTATCAATCGCAATAGTGTCGCAGGCTAAGAAGATTTCCAGTCGCCTATTTTGCTGAATAAAAAATTTCTAAAAGCTTGAACTCTTGCAGTATTTTTTAGTGATTGGGGATATACGAAATGAGCTTCTGTTATTGGGCCCTCAGATTTAGGTAAAACTTTAATTACCTTATTCGAGTCACTAACTAAATATTCTGGTAAAGCAGCTAATCCAACACCCGTTTCAACCGCAAGCAACAAACCCATTACACTGTTGACCTTCATAATTGGTTTTCTTTTCTTGCCTTCTGGCATTCCTAATTTTAATGCCCAATCTGGATTATAAACTGGAGATGGAGCTCCTCTTCCAAAAGAGATAAATTTATGTTTGTTTAAGTCATTTATTGACTTAGGCATGCCGTTTTTCTCTAAATACCTATTAGAACCATAAATATAATACTTCAAATCTACTAATTTTTTTTGAATATAGTTTAATTGTTTTGGTCTACGCATAAAGATGCCGATATCGGCTTGTCTGGTGCTCAAATCTAGCTCTTTATCCTCAAAAATAAGCTCAATCTCTATATCAGGATTTAATCTCATGAATTCTTGAATTCTTGGTGTCAACCAATGAGTACCAAAACTTCTTACTGTCGTAATAGTTAATTTTCCAGTTGGCTTATTTTTTTGATCTCCTAAAGTGGTTTCTACCTCTTTTAATTTACTTATGACTTCATGAGCTGTTTTAAAAACATACTCACCATTTTCTGTAAGAGTAAGGCCTCTCGCATGTCTTTCGAATAATTGAACTTGTAAATCTTGCTCCAATGATTGAATTTGCCGACTAATAGCCGATTGACTCAAGTTTAAATTGACCGTTGCATTTGTGAAGCTTCCAGCCTCAGCCACTGCATGAAATATTTTTAATTTGTCCCAATCCATTATTTATTCAAATCTACTAAAACTCTTCCTGAAATTTCACCTTTTAATATCTTCGGATAAGTTTCAATTAACTCCTCCAAGCTTACAGTTTGAATAGAATTTTCTAATAAATCAAAATTAATCAATTTTGAGGCCTCTCCCCAAATAAATTCTCTTCTTCGAATGCTACAATTAGCAGAGTCCATACCCCAAAGTTTTACTCCTCTTAACATAAATGGGATTACATTTGTATTAAGTTCATTCGTGCTTGCATTACCACATACCGCAATAATACCATTAGAATTTGTTTGAACAATCGCATTTGCTAAAATTTTTCCACCAACTGTATCAACTACTCCATCC